>Ga0114129_10007549_pt1 | contig 15484 bp, 4 predicted proteins | sample RhiMetdeltSRZDD1_FD_80071 | JGI IMG/M metagenome (GOLD analysis project Ga0114129, IMG submission 80071) | Populus rhizosphere microbial communities from Tennessee, USA - Rhizosphere MetaG P. deltoides SRZDD1 (version 2) (version 2) | ecosystem: Host-associated > Plants > Roots > Rhizosphere >...
CGCCGAGCCGCAAAGTTGGAGCATCGTTCGTCCAAACGTTCCTACTGGACGAGTGCAGCGCGACAAATTTCAGAGCAAACTCCTCGGCAATGAACGACCAATTTGGATCTACACTCCGCACGGCTATGCTGTCGATAAGAAGCGTTATGGTTTGCTGATACTTACCGACGGTGGTCAATTCGTGAACACGGCGCGGGTAGCAACCACTCTCGATAACTTGATTGCAGCGGGTTTGATACCGCCGCTGGTCGCGGTGATGGTAGAGAATCCCCATCGCTGGCGTGAGTTGTCCTGCAATTCAACATATGCCGACTTTTTGGCCCAGGAGATTGTGCCCTGGGCGCGCGCTAACTACCACGCGACCGACCGTCCCGAGCAGACGATCATCGGCGGCGTGAGCTTGGGCGGATTGCAGGCGGCTTTCGTAGGGCTCAAGCACTCGGAGGTTTTTGGGAACGTGCTTTCCCAATCGGGTGCTTTCTGGTGGAAGCCCGATGGCGAAAAAGAACCGGAGTGGCTGAACCGCCAGTTCGCTGCCAGTCCGCGTCTGCCTTTGCGCTTCTCCCTCGAAGCCGGAAAGTTGGAAGGGACCTGGTGGTGGCGTGATCTGATGGCAAAGCTACCGAACCCGCCGCCTGTTAATCTGATAGACCCCACACTGCTCGCGGCCAACCGTAATTTGAGAGACACGCTGCAGAGTAAAGGATACGCGGTCCACTACACAGAATATAATGGGAACCACGGCATGTTGAATTGGCGCGGGACGCTGGCGAGTCACCTGATAGCGCTCGTCGGTATCAAACCCGCGCCGAAGATTGCTGCCAGCAACAAAGACGCGGTCGCACCGTCATCACTTACTCGGAAAGCGATTGCGGCAGCGCCAGTCAAGGTGGCTCCCGCGCTATTGCAACAGTACATCGGCAGATATGAAATTGATCCGAAGTTCGCGCACGATTTCGTCCTGTATGTGAGCGTCAAGGATGGTGCTTTGTGGGTCAGGCCTTCAACCCTGAGGCCGCGCCAGCTCGTGCCCGCATCCGAGTCGACGTTCTATGACAGCGAGATCCCCGATCTGCGCCTCGACTTCATCAAGGACAATAAAAGCAATGTTACCGGTCTCACTCTAAACACTGGTGGGGCAGACATGCTGGTGAGAAAGTTGCCGCCGCCAGTGCCCAGTACCGGTAACACAACTTTCACTTTGCGAGGACACACCGACGCCGAGGCCGTGGCGATCTACGGATCGTTCAACAATTGGATTCAGACAAAGAACTACTGCGCGAAAGAGAGTGACGGATGGATTTGCCGAGTTGATTTAACGCCCGGCAAGTACACGTACAAGTTCCTCGTCGATGGTGTAGGTCTAAACGATCCAGCCAATTCCGCCACTGAAGATGACGGGAACGGTCGCATGGATTCGGTCATCATCATCAAACCGCAGGAGGCGGCGGTGCAAGACAACGCCATCATGCGGATCAATGGCGCCGATATCAGGGCCATGCGTGTTAAATAGCCGGCTACAAAAAAGCACAAAAGGAGCAAAACTCAAGTTTGCGCCTTTTTGTGGCAGCCGCTGATTGTTTACGAACTACTGAACAGAGGCTTTTGAGCGGGATTAGCTCGGAACAGTTGCCTCGCAAGGCGCTGCTGTATATCTTCATACTCACCTACGGAGAAACGAATCCCAGACGTCGTTTCCCCGCGCCAAGCTGGGGAGGTTTTTACGAGCGCCACTCTCGCCTCAAAAGATGCTTCGCGACGCAATTCCCAAACGCGGGGCGCTTCGATGGACTATCTCTTACTTCAGTTTATCGAAGCGACTGACGAAGAGCAGGCAGACCTTTGGCTCGTTAATCTCATCGATGAACACGCGGTGCCGATCGTTAGAGAAATTCTCGGTTCCAGCCTGCATTTTCACCTCAACAACAACCGCGCAACATCAACTCAGGACGCCAATGATCTGTTCAACGACATCATCACTAACCTGCTTTCGCGCCTGCGTAATATCAAAAGCGACCGCGCCCGGGGAGCGATCACAGATTTTCGTGGTTACATAGCTGCTACGGCTTATAACGCCTGCAATCTGTATCTGCGTCAGAAATATCCTCGGCGAGCTCGGCTTAAAAACAGGTTGCGCTATCTGTTGTCGCACGACTCAACCTTCGCGCTCTGGACGAACGATGCATCCGGTTTGATTTGCGGGTTCGCGCAATGGCGTAACAAAGGTGCGGCTTCGCCTCAAAGAGTTTTGGAAAAGATCCGGCAAGACCCTGTCGAATGGATTCAAACTGCCGACCTCGCAAGCGTTGGGATCGAGCGCGCGCAACTCTCAAACCTGTTGAATGCGCTCTTTCAGTCGTGCGGGAGTCCCCTTCAACTCGATGACCTGGTGAACATCGTGGCAGACATCTGTTATGAGAAAGACCAGCCTGATGAGCCACTTGATACAATGACGCAACTCGCCGCTCCAACTCTCGATTTCGAGATTGTGCTCGAACACCAACACATGCTGGCATTACTCTGGCAGGAAGTTTGCGAGCTACCATCTCGCCAACGCCTTGCGTTATTGCTTAACTTCAAGGATGCGCGGGGACAGGATTTGCTCAGCCTTCTGCCATCCACCCGTACCGCGACGATTGAACAGATTGCAGACGCAATAGAGTTCCCGCTCGTAGAGTTTCTCAGACTATGGAACAACTTACCGCTAGATGATGCGACGATTGGCGGGTTGCTCGGCGCCACGCGGCAGCAAGTAATTAATTTACGAAAATGTGCGCGAGAACGCCTGGAACGGCGGATGAAACATAGGATTTCGTTCCAGTCGCCCCAAGTACGATGATGTCGGAACCATTTCATCTCGATTACGAGCAGCACCTGGAGCCATACGTTGATGGGCAGGCGAACGATATCGATCGCGAGATTGTCGATAGTCACGTCGCCCTATGTTCCATGTGTGCTGCCGAACTAAGAGATCTGTTTGCGTTTAAGGAGCAGCCCGTTGCAGCGATCACGAGCGGCGCTCACGTCACATCATCGCGGTGGAAACAATGGTTGCCCCAGTGGCTGAGTCCTGCATTGGCAACAGCCATAGTTGCAGCAGTCTTCGTTCTGGCAATGGCAGTCTTATTGTGGACCCGATACCCAACATCTGAACGTGCTGAACAGGCGGAAACCGGCTCGCCAGGAACTGATAAGCAAAGACAAGCCGTTGAAAAAGAGCAGCCCGCGCCTTCATCGACGGCGCACACTCCGCAGGAGGAGCGAGCAGAGTTAACGCCGCCGCGCGAGGAACCTCTCATCACGCTCAATGACGCCGGCAAACAGATTTTAGTAAATCAGCGCGGCCAGTTGGCAGGACTCGATGAGCTGCCGCCGGATTTAAAAAAGAATGTCGAGAAAGTATTGGCTACTCGCCGGCTTCCTAATTCGCCGGCCTTAACAGGATGGCTCACTGGTGCAGGAAACTTGCGAAGTGAGCTCGCGGAGCAAAGTACTTTTGCGCCGTTGCAACCAACGGATGTTGTAGTTGAAACTGACCGGCCGACGTTTCGCTGGCGCGGGTTAGAGACGGCACTCCACTATGTTGTGACTATCTACGACGCTAAGCTTCGTCAGGTTGTGAGTAGTGGTCCAGTAACCGGTACGGAGTGGACCACACCAAATTCGCTTGAGCGAGGCGGTACCTATTCATGGCAAATCAGCGCCGCATTGAAGGACGGTAAGGCAGTTGTTTCACCGAAGCCGCCGTTGCCCGAGGCACGCTTCAGAGTTTTGGACCAGCGTGCCATAGCCGAATTGGCTAAACTGAAAGAATCTGCAGGAAGCTCGCACCTCGCAATGGGAGTTTTCTATTGGAGACACGGGTTGATCGAGGAATCCGAGCGTGAATTTCAGGCGCTGGCACAGACAAATCCCAATTCGACTGTCGTCGCAGAATTGTTAGCGAGTATATCGGCCACGAAAAGGCACATAAGACATAAAACAGGTAATTAGTTACCAACCATCTCCTATCATCACGAATCCGGCCCAATAGAATGGATGCCGGTAACGCTCACTCCTCAGCAGCACCAATGTCGCCTGTCGCAGCGCCTCCGCTTTTGTGTTTGCACGTCGCATTCTCAGCCGGCGGTGGAAGTCGATCATCAAACTCGTCGTGCTCGCCGAATCAACTTTCCATTGGCTTGCCACTGTAGTCGGAACACCGGACACGAATAGGGCCCACGACATCCCGATCACACCTTCGCCCGCGCCGACCCACCCCCGGGCCGTCTGACACGCCGAAAGCACAGCCAACTTCGCATGCAGATCCATGTTGATGATTTCACGAGCTTCTAATAACCCGTCCTCATTCGGATCTCCTGCTGTTTGGGCCAGCGTCAGATACGAGAACATTGGGTTGCGATTATCGAGCAGACCGTGCGTTGCGAAGTGAAGCACTTCGTATTTTGGAGCTTCAGTTTTTACAACTCCTTCGCGAGCCTCAGAGCCAATGAATACTTTACTGTTAGCAGTGCCATACAGTCGTGCAAGAGTCTTGACCTCTGTTTCAGCTTCAGGGAGAGGACCGAATCTCGTTTCGGCGTCGTCTCCTCTAAGCCTTTCAGCGGGCCCGCCACTCAACTGCGGATTACCAACCGCCACCAGTGTTTTAAGTGAACTATTCCGCGTTGCAGAACCCCGCTGCTTCGCTACTTCTCGCAAGACGCTCAACGATGGCGCGTAAAACAGCGTGTAGTCTTCGATTAAGTGGACGCCCGTCCTGGGCTGCAACGCCTGAAATGGCAATTCCCATAACCCTCGGTCAGGCACAATGCAAAGTGTTTTCCTGCCGCGCAATTGTTCCTCGGCAGGTTTGAGCAACAGATCGTAGAGTTGGCGCGCCGTTTCCTGATAGCTCAAATCACGTTCGGCCAGCATGCGCCGGAATTCGTTCACTCTCTCAGACAGTTGATTTGAAGTGATCTCGAGTGAATACAGTGTAATCTTCAGCGGGCTTGCCGTATTTTTCTGATCGCGGGTCATCACAATCAGATAAGACTTGTTTTCAGCGACCACAAACTCGACGATTGCCGTTGAAAAATCCGGTATCAGTGCCGCAGCCTCTGCGGCTGTAATCGGCGTTGCCTCGCCTCGTTGGACCCTTAACTCAGGATATTTGACATAGAGACCTGTTAAGAAATCTTCGTAAGCCATGCGCGCCTGCTCACGACGCGGCTCCAACGCAGCTATGAGATCGAGGTTTGGTTTAGGACGCTGTCTCTGGTCGTAGATCTGCACGTTAAGCGCAGTGAGTTCTGCATTTAAAATGCGCTCTCTCTCCTGTTCCTCTAGAGACATCGCTTTGTTGATCGGAATGCGTCCGTTACGGAGCACATCAAGCAAGGCCCTCGCTTTGGCGAGCTCGCCGTAAGTTAAAGCATCAACCGGCCGGTTGCGATTAAATGCTAACTCGACCATCGTTGTGTAAGGCGACACTTTATCTTCGAAAAATCTCTGGCGCTCTAACTCTCCGCCACCAACGAGGTAACGCATCTTTTCGATTATGTTGATGGCGTTAGTAATGTCTTTCTCGGCCTGATCGAATTGCTTTAACGAAGTATGTGCTCGTCCGGCAAGTTCGTAGCTTCTCCAAAGCTGATCGGGGTTCACCACACGCGTTGCGATGTCGATGGCTCGAGTTGAGAATTGCAGCGCCCGGGTGTAGTCGCCTTGGAGGTAATGAACGAAGCCGATGTGGTTCAAAACGTACGCCATGCCTGTCTGATCGTCCAATTTTTCACGGATCGCCAGACTTTGCTGGTAATAATCCAGAGCCTTTTGGTGATTGCCCTGATCGCGGTGAACTCGGCCTATGTTGTTTAGCGTGAGTGCGGCCAGGCGCTTATTGTTCAACTCCTCGCTCAATGTCAGGCTCTGTTGGTAATACTCGAGAGCCCGCGGATAATCTCGATGTCTGTGGTAAGTGGTGCCGATATTGTTCAGGGCGTTAGCAACGAGGGATTTATCATCCGCAGCTTGAGCAAGTTTTAGAGCGCGTTGGAAATAGTCCAACGCCTGCGACTGATTTCCCTGAGTACCATGAATGGTCCCGATATTGTTCAGCGTCAGGCCGATTGTAACTTTGTCACCCAGCGCCTCACTTAACGTCAATCCTTTTTCGAGATATTCCAGAGCGCGTGCGTAGTCTCCCTGGTCTCTGTAGATGATTCCGATATTATTGAGTGCGGTGCTGAGACTCTTCTTGTCACCTGCTTGCTCTGCCAGCCGCTGACTTCGCTGCACGTAGTCGAGCGCCGCGACATTGTCTCCGAACGCACGCTTAATCATGCCGATGTTATTAAGAGTGCGGGCGGTGATTGCGCTATCGCGCTTGACCGGTCCCAGCAATAAATTCTTCTCGAACGTATCCAGAGCCTGTTGATATTCGCCGCGCGAGTAATAAACGACGCCCGTGTTGGTGGCTGCAAAGGCAACAGTCTGGTCGTCGCCGATCCTTTCACCAATTAATCGCGCGAGTCGCAGCGCGATTAACGCCTGCGACAGTTCACGCCGTTGCATCAGAGTTTCCACCTGTTTCCGCAGAGCCTGCGCAAGCTCAACTGTGATCAATTCTCGTTCAGACTCGAGCAAGGCATTTTGCTCGCTCTCTGTCTTGGCGGAAAGCAGTCTAGCGATCAGACCATCAACATCCTTTTGTTGGGCCAAGCCGGCGTTTGAACAAAATACGAAACCAAACACTAGAACGAGAATCAATTGCTGAGCGTGTTTGTAATGCGACATAAATACTTTCCGTATGTGGGGAGACGAAGGTTCGAAGCGAACGCAAAAGGGGGGAGGTTGGTAAAGGGCAGCTATTTTAGTGAATCGAGTTCAGATAGCAAGACCTTTTTTTAGTGTCAGTCGCAAGACCTCTGCACTCAAAAAATTTTTTCTTATCGTGGTAATACGCCCGTCTGCTTTTCATCTTCACCAAGGTAAGAGGACAAATGCATTCCTCAGCTCGCCGGAACCGCACCGGCCCTTGTCGCGGATTCAACCGTTGATTTGAGTAAAAACGAGAAGTATTTATGCGCTCCCGCCTAAACCGCACAGTATGTTTCAGGTCCAGACTCGCGTTGGTGTGGTTCTCAGCGTTTGGGCAGCTGTGCCTGTCTATGCGAAGGAGTTCAACCCATGTATCGAATGATGAGACTTGGGGAGCTGACGAGACATGAACAAGCGAATTGTGAAAACCGTAGCGACAATCCTAAGCTTCGTGCTTGCAATCGGACCAAACTTGCATCTTGCCGCAAGGCCAAGCGCCAGCGAAAAGGGGAAGAGGCCCGTCTATGACCCCTTGGCTACCTGGAAAGCTCCGGCTCGCAAAGCAAAACCCGTTCTTGCCGCTCGCGTTCAGACTAACACTCTTCTACCCGGCCAGACGGCGACGTTGTTGCCCGATGGGCGTACGCTTTTAATTGGCGGCGAGTCGCACGATGGTCCGACGGACGCGACGGCGATCAGCGATCCGCGTTCGGGCGAGCCTATTCAATTAAATAACAAACTCCACCAGGCGCGCGCGTGGCATTCGGCAACGATGCTTCCGGACGGCCGTGTCCTGATTGTTGGTGGCATCGGCAGTGATGGTCGGGTTGTTCGCAGCGCTGAGATTTTCGATCCTCAGATGCAATCATTCAGCTTGGTGCCGTCGTCGGAAGGAGCCGCACGCGCACATCACGCGGCGACTCTTCTGACGAATGGCAGAGTGCTGATCACTGGTGGCTTGCTAGGCCATGGTGCAACTTCCAACCAGGCATTGCTCTGGGATTTCAAAACGGGTGGGTTCACTTTCCTCACTAACAAACTCTCAAATGCCCGTCACAAACATCGAGCAATCCTGCTTCACGACGGCAATGTTTTGATCGAAGGCGGCAATGGCAACGACGGCAAGCGAGTCGATGTAGCCGAGTTGTTCAACGCCGAGACCGGGACTTTCAGCTTCTCAAATATTTCTCCCGATCAGGCTGACCTTCGCGAACCACTTCTGACGGCTTCTATTCCGGTCAACGGTGCCAGAGATGTTCCGGTAGATTCCTTCGCCGGGCTTCTCTTCTCAAAGCAGTTGCGCGTCGAGACGATCAACTCTGAAACGTTGATACTGACTGGACCAGAGGGCGCGGTAAAGACAAAAGTAATTCCAGCCGAAAACGGAAAGCTCGCTTTCGTCACACCCCTTGAAGCCCTGCTTCCCGGTGTCACTTACACAATAAATATCTCGGGAGTAGTTGACGCAGTCAATCAAACTATCACGCCGGCCTCCGTCAGCTTCACCACCAAAAGCGAATCCAAAACGGATGTCGATGCTGAAGACTGGGTGCCTGATGAAGGAAATCTTCATGGAAGTTGGAGAAGCAAATTCAAAGACTCGCAATGGAGATCGCTTCCACCCTTACAAGCGAGGGAAGGCGAAACAGCGTTAGCGGGACAGGCCCTGATGCTGGACGGAAAACCGCTGGAGAACGTCACGCTTCGTATCGGCGGTAATACAACAGTAACGGATAACACGGGCAGGTTTCTTCTGACTGGCATTCCGTCAGGTCATCAGGTGTTGATGATCGACGGCCGCACTGCCAATCGTAACCGAAGGACCTACGGCATATTCAGAGTTGGCGTTCAAATCGTCGAGGGCAAGACGACAGCGCTCGAGTACACGATCTGGATGAGCAAACTCGATCTTACCCGCGCCAAAAATATTCCTTCACCAACGTCGTCGCGCACTGTCATTACCAATCCGCGTATTCCCGGACTCGAACTGATCCTTCCGGAAGGGACGGTGATTCGAGATACCGAAGGTCAAAACGCAACCGAGATAAGCATCACACCAATTCCGACAAACCAACCGCCTTTTCCACTGCCACCGGGCGTCGATGTGCCGGTTTATTTCACGATTCAGCCGGGCGGTTCTCAGATCATTCCACCGCGAGCACAACTGATCTATCCAAACTTTACCGGCAGCGACCCGGGTACGCGAATCGATTTTTGGAACTACGACCCGACTGGTAAAGGCTGGTACATCTATGGACGAGGAACAGTTACTTCAAATGGTAAACAGGTTGTTCCCGATCCAGGCGTGGTGCTCTATGAGTTTAGCGGAGCGATGATCGGCATACCGTCGCTGGCTGCTTTGCTTGGTCTGCGGGATGAATCAAGCGATGGCGATCCAGTTAATCTCGGAACAGGTCTGTTAGTTGTTGAAAAAACGGACCTCATGCTTCCGGATACTTTGCCTCTAAACTTCACACGAACTTACCGGCAAAACGATACGATGGTGCGCCCTTTTGGCATCGGGGCCACACACTCGTTCGAGCTCTTTATCGTTGGAGATACTTTTCCTTACACGTATCAGGATCTCATTCTGCCGGATGGTAGCCGGGTTCACTTCGATCGTATTTCACCGGGCACCAGTTGGGGCGATGCCGTCTATGAAAACCTCACCGTGCCGGGTCCTTTCTACAAATCGCGAATCACCTGGAACGGAAACGGTTGGGACCTCAACCTGAAAAACGGAACTCTCCTGGTTTTTCCAGAAAGTTCTGGGGCTACTACGCCCCGGCAATGCGCCCTTTTACGTGTCAAAGATCGGTATAACAATGTCCTTACTCTAACCCGAGACCAGAGTAGGAATCTCACCAGGATCACCAGCCCTCACGGTCGCTGGATTAACTTCACTTACGATACGAGTAATCGAATCACAAATGCTACCGACAACGTCGGTCGGACCGTCGTTTATACATACGATGGGAGCGGGAGACTCTGGAAGGTCACTGATCCAAACAACGGCATCACTGAATACACTTACGATACGTCTCATCGGATGCTCACGATCAAGGATCCGCGCGGCATCGTCTATCTCACCAACGAATATGACCCGACAAGCGGCCGGGTCGTCAAGCAGACACTCGCGGATAACACTCCCGCGATCAGCACCGATAATCCCACGTACGTCTTTGCTTACACCACCGACAGTGGGGGCAGAGTCATACAAACCGATGTTACCGATCCACGCGGCTACATTCGCCGCGCGACCTTTGGCACCAACGGTTACCGTTTGACCGATACTTTTGGTCTGGGTACGCCGCAACAACGAACGGTTTCTTTTGAAAGAGAAGCGGGAACCAATTTTCTGCGTGCCGTGATCGACCCAATGGGCCGCAGAACGGACTACACCTACGACTCATTCGGCAATCTGACCAGTCTCACTGAACTTGCGGGGACAGCCTCAGCAGCCATCACACAGATGACTTACGAGCCGACTTTCCAGCAGTTGGAAAGCGTTACGGATCCTCTGAATCACACCACTGAATATGGTTACGACTCCAGCGGCAACTTAGTCAGCATCACCGATCCGTTGAATCATCAAACAACGATTGCTTACAACGAAGCGGGTCAGCCAATCTCAGTAACCGACGCCCTGCAACACACCACACAGTTCATTTACGAAGGCAGTGATCTGTCACAAATTATAGATCCGCTAAACCGCGTTACTTCACTGTATATCGACGCAGCGGGACGGGTAGTAAGAATTACGGATCCGCTCGGCAATCGCGAGCGCTATGAGTATGACGCGCTCAACCAGGTGAAGAAGATCATTGACTCCGCGGGCGCCATCACAGAGATTACTTATGATCCCAACGGCAACCTCCTTAGTTTGAAAGACGCGCGGAACCAGGTTACCAGCTATACCTACGACAACATGGACCGGGTGTTGAGTCGCACTGATGCCATACAGGGCACAACCAGCACGGAAAGCTATGATTACGATCTTAAAGGCAATACGACCAGGTTTACAGATCGACGAGGAAAAGTAACGACGTACAGTTATGACCCGCTCGACCGTCCAATCTTCTACGGCTTCGGCACAACTGCTGGTCCAACTTATGAGAGTACAAGCAGCTACACTTACGACGCGTACAATCGCATTACACAGGCAGTCGATTCTGTTTCGGGTACGATTTCAATAAGTTACGACGACCTGGCCCGCACCACAGATCAGACAAGTCCGCAGGGAACCGTCAGTTACACATACGACAAAGTTCGTCGCTTGACCGCTAAGAGCGTGAGCGGACAACCATCTATCAGCTACGCCTACGATGCTGCTAACCGTTTACAAACCATCTTTCAGGGATTAACTAGTGTTGGGTTTACTTATGATGACGCTAATCGGCGTACGTCGACGATGCTTCCGAATGGCATCGTCGAGGAGTACGGCTACGACGCTGCGTCACAGTTGACGGCGATTACCTTCAAAGATGACGCGACGGTTCTGGGTGATCTCACGTATGACTATGACAAAAGCGGGCGACGTACGAGAATTGGCGGAAGTCTGGCCCGCACCCTGCTACCGCCACCACTGAGCACTGCCAGCTACAACGCGGCAAACCGGGTGACTCAGAGCGGAGCTGCAACGCTTACCTACGATGCCAACGGAAATCTCACTAACGACGGGACCAACACCTACGCCTGGAATGCGCGTAATCAGTTAACCGGAATATCCGGCGCCGTCAGTGCGAATTTTCAGTACGACGCTTTTGGCAGGCGCGTACGCACAACCATCAATGGCACTACGACAGATTACCTGTACGACGGCATGAATGTAGTGCAGGAAAAGGTGGGCGGAACGCCAACGGCTAATATGCTCACCGGCGAGGTCGACGAAGTCTTCAGCCGCACCGAGAGTGCGGGTACAAAGGCGGTGATCGTCGATGGTCTGGGCTCGACCGTCTCACTGCTGGGTTCTGCTGGCGGCACGCAAACGGACTACAGCTATGAACCGTTTGGAAATACCGGTGTCAGTGGGGCTCCAAGTAGCAATAGTTCGCAATACACCGGACGTGAAAACGATGGAACCGGACTCTACTACTATCGTGCTCGCTACTACAGTCCAAAACTCCAGCGTTTCATTTCGGAAGATCCGATTGGGTTCGCGGGCGGTGATGCGAACCTGTACGCGTACGTTTCAAACAGCCCATGCAATCTTACCGACCCAACCGGCAAAATCGGCCTTTTAGGAGGGTGCCTGATAGGTGCGGCTGTGGGTGGTATTGTTGGCGCTCTCTCAGGACGAAAGGTTGAATTGACCAATGTCCTCTTGGGTGCAGGCATCGGGTGTTTAATCGGAATGGGGCTGGTCGGTTTAGGGCGCGCCCTTGGACTTGGTGGACTGAGACCACCGCCACCGCCACCACCACCGCCGCCGCCACCGCCACCACCGCCGCCTCCTCCACCGGTACCACCGCCCGGCCTTGGCGATAAGCTAGCGGGGTTGGTGCCTCCTGCGGTGGACTTCGGCGTGGGTTTTGGAGATGGCTTTGCGCAGGGAATGACACCTGGTACACCCAACCTTACGCCCGGAAGCACTGCTCGAAATATCGGATCGGTGCTGGGTTATGCTATAGGCTACGGTCTTTCACAAGTATTTCCGCCCGAAGAAGAGGAAGAAGAGGAGAAGTGAAACGCCTGACTCTAAGGGATCACTTCTCTGTGCAATCTCTGTGTTCCCTGTGTCTCTGTGGTTAACTGATTCAGCAATAACTCACCACAGAGACACGGAGACATTCCAGTGCCGCATGCGCCTGATCATTCACAACGACAAATTCAGCTCAAAAAATTTTTCTCAACTTGGTAATACGCCTATCGGCTTTTCATCTTCACCAAGGTAAGGACTAACGTAAAGAGCTCCGCGGTCACATAGCGAATGACGGCTGAGCTTCCTTAACACATGTCTATCGCGCGTATGCGCTCGCTCTGTCTTGCGTCAAGGTCCTTTGCGCTTACGCGATGAGACCATTCACTACACAAGGAATTTAATCATGGTGGCTGCCTCCTGCTTCAATAAGCATTCGCGCGTTTGCCTCAGCATCGGTCTCTATTTGTTCTTTATTCTCATCGCCGCGGACGCTCGCGCGCAGACCGCCACCTATCATCTTCATCGCGAAGCGTCGAGCACTGCCAATCTCTTCCAGCTAAAAACGAACGGTCCAGACGCTGCGAGTCTCGCGGAGCAAACCACGAATCTAAAGAATAAGACCGTCGGTGAATATCTGATTAGGGCATTTGATACTCAGAGCGGCGTGCCGGGTGCGACCGGGACCATCACGGCAGGCTCGACTGTTACATTTACCCTCTGGCTGAAAAGAACGGGCAGCGGCGGGACACTGTTCCCGCGTGCGAAGCTCAATCTGAATTCTGCTACGGGAACTGCAATCTCCGTCGTTACCGGTACGACTGCGCTGACGACAACGTTGACTAAGTACACCCTGAGTGGAACTGTGCCCGCGAACGTGTCGATAACGTCAGGGGATCGACTTTACTTATGGGTAGGTGTCAATCTCACCGCCAGTCCAACCGCAAACAGCGTGGCCGAGTTGGATATTGAAGGAGCGCTCAATGGTAATTATGATTCAAGCGTAACCGTCCCGCTGCCCAGCCCGCCGCCGGCGCCATCAATCAGCAGCCTCACACCAAACCTAGGAACGATTGGCACTTCCGTCAATGTTGCTGGAACGAACTTCGGCGCCACTCAGGGAACAAGCACGATCACGTTCAATGGAACAGTAGCGACACCTACCAGTTGGAGCGCCACAAGTATCACAACGACGGTGCCGGCGGGCGCGACCACAGGCTCTGTCGTCGTCACTGTTGGAGGACAAGCAAGTAATGGAGTCACCTTTACCGTCGCTTCCACCGGCACTATCGCTGGAACAATCACGAAAACCAGTAACGGTGCTGCTGTAAGCGGAGCTTCAATTGACGCTTTGCAGGCAAGTGTTGTCAAAGGCTCCACTACAAGTGCGGCTAATGGCAGTTATTCGCTCGCTGGGCTTGCACCGGGAACCTACGATGTGCGCATTGTGGCGAGCGGTTATCAGACCGGCACCCAGAATGGGGTTGTCGTCACAGCAAACAACACGACCACCGTTAACCAGAGTCTCGATGTTCTACCGACCGGCGGCGACATTGAATACGTCTATGACGAGCTGGGCAGGCTTGTTGCAGTCATAACATCTACTGAAATAGCCACGTATTCCTATGATGCTGTCGGCAACCTTCTTTCGATATCACGCGGGACTACCTCGCAAGTGTCGGTTATCGAATTCACGCCCAATGACGGACCGATTGGAACCACAGTCACGATCTACGGCACAGCCTTTAGCACGACACCGAGTCAGAACACGGTGACGTTCAACGGCGTGACAGCAACTATCACTTCGGCAACTGCGACGCGAATAGTTACCTCAGTGCCGGCCGGAGCCACCACAGGTCCGATCAGCGTCACCTCGCCGGCCGGAACAGCCACAAGCAGCACGGCGTTCGTCGTGGGTACTCCCGGAGCGCCCACTATCACCGGATTTACTCCAACAATTGGCGTGGCTGGAACCAGCGTAACCATCACGGGGACGAATTTTGAGCCCAGCTCTTACTCCACTAAAATCAAATTCAACAAGACTTTCGCTGGGTTAACTTCCGCTACAGCCACAGAGATCGTCACCAGCGTTCCTTCGCTAGCCTCATCAGGTCGGATAACTGTCGAGACACCTGTGGGACTTGCCGTGAGCAGCGCCGATTTCTTTATTCCACCGGCCCCACGTACTCCCGCAGATGTCGGAATGACTGGACGCATGGCTATCGGCGAGAACAAGGTTGTCTCAATCCCAGCGGCGGGCAAGATAGCGATTATTGTTTTCGACGGCGCAGCGGGGCAGTGGGTAAGTATCGGCACGAGCAATTCAACCATCAGCGCCGTTAACTGTTGCTCTTCCAGCAAGGTGTCGATCTACAAGCCGGACGGAACAACGCTGCTATCGCCATTCGATTTTTACCAGGCCGGAGGTGGCACACCGTCGGTTCAGTTACCTGTAACAGGCACCTACGCCATCGTCGTCGAGCCTTTTAGTAATCTTGTCGGCAGTGTCACTCTCTGGCTGTCGGAAGATCTGTCGCCACCGATCAGCATAAATGGACCGGCAGTGACGCTGACAAATCGAGTGGGCCAAAATGCGCGACTGCTCTTCAGCGGGACTGCGGGGCAGTGGGTCAGCGTAGGCGTGAGCAACACGACCATCGGCGCCGTCAGTTGCTGCACGACCAGCAAGGTGTCGATCCTCAAGCCTGACGGAACGGCGCTGCTTTCACCATTAGATTTCTATTCTGTCGGAACGGGAACACCGTCGGTCCAACTGCCGGCGAGTGGTACCTATGCGATCTTCGTTGATCCGGTTAACGCGTTAGCCGGGAACACGACGATCACGCTCTCAGAAGATCTCTCGCCACCCATCAGCATCAACGGCCCGGCGGTGATACTGACAAATCGCGCGGGCCAGAATGCGCGCCTGTCCTTCAGCGGGACTGCGGGCCAATGGATAAGTTTGGGAGTGAGCGACACGACCATCGGCGCTCCACAGTGCTGCACCACCAGCAAGGTGGCGATCTACAAGCCCGATGGAAC
>Ga0114129_10007551_pt1 | contig 15482 bp, 10 predicted proteins | sample RhiMetdeltSRZDD1_FD_80071 | JGI IMG/M metagenome (GOLD analysis project Ga0114129, IMG submission 80071) | Populus rhizosphere microbial communities from Tennessee, USA - Rhizosphere MetaG P. deltoides SRZDD1 (version 2) (version 2) | ecosystem: Host-associated > Plants > Roots > Rhizosphere >...
GGGCCGCGACATCATTCAAGCCAGCTCCAACACGTTCTATCAGGGCGTCAGCCTCGAAGATCTGAAGAACTTTCACGAGCAGTACCCGCTGAACTCGCGCGTCCTCAAGGCACCCGACGGCAAGATTCGCGAGGAGGTCTATCGGGCCGGAACGCCTGACGGCAAAATTCCGCCGGGGCTGTATGCGGTCTATCTCAAGAAGGCGATTTCGTACTTGGAGAAAGCCCGCGCGGTCGCGGATCCCACCCAGGCCAAAGTGATCGGGGGCTTGATTCGCTTTTACCAGACCGGCGATCCGAAGGACTGGCTGCAGTTCGGCGCCGACTGGGTTCGGAACGACGCGGTCGTGGATTTCGCGAACGGCTTTATCGAGGTCTATCGCGATCCGCGCGGCGCGAAGGGCAGCTCCCAGAGCTTCGTGACCGTCACCGACAGGCCCGTCACCGACGCGATGGTCAAGCTCGCCCAGAACGCGTCGTATTTCGAATCGAAGGCCCCATGGGCGCCCGCTTACAAAAAGCAGGACTTTCAGCCTCCCGTCGTCAAAGCCGTTGAAGTGCTGATCGAGACGGGGGATTTCCACGTGACGACGATCGGCGACAACCTGCCGAACGACAACGAAATCCATGAGAAGTACGGCACCAAGAACTTCCTGCTGCTTGGAAGCAGCCACGCCCTGAGTGCGGCCAGCTCTCAAAAGATGCTCGAGGAGTTTACGGCTTCACCCGAAGAGATCCAGCGCGACGCGAAGTACGGCGAAGAGGCGGACGATCTGTTGACCGCGATGCACGAAGTGATCGGGCACGGTTCCGGGAAGCTGAGCGATCGCGTCAAGGGAGGCGCCGAGCCATATTTGAAGGAGTACTACTCGACGCTCGAGGAGGCACGCGCGGATCTCATGGGCCTGTGGAACATCTGGGATCCGAAGCTGAAGGAGCTCGGCCTCGTGACGAACCAGGAAGAGGCGGCTCGCGCGATGTACGACACCGCCGCTCGCGTCGTGCTGACGCAGCTTCGGCGCATTCCTCGCGGCGACACAATCGAGGAAGACCATCAGCGCGACCGTGCGCTCATCGCGAACTACATCACGGACAAAACCGGCGCGATCGAGCAGATCAAGCGCGACGGCAAGACGTACGTTCGCGTGAAGGACTATCAGAAGATGCGTGAAGGCGTCGGCATGCTGCTCGCCGAGTTGATGCGCATCAAGGCCGAAGGAGATTACGGCGCCGTCAAGGCGCTGGTCGACAAGTACGGCGTCCACTTCGATCCAGCGCTTCGCGACGAGGTCGTCGCGCGCTATAAGCGGCTGAATCTTCCCACCTACTGGGCGGGCGTCAATCCGTCACTGGACGCGCAGCTCGGTCCGAGCGAGAACGTCACGAAGGTCCAGATCTCCTACCCGCGCGATCCCGTGCGTCAATACCTTGAATACGCCCGTATGTATGACGCCGGGCTGCCGGTTCCCGTCACCTCGTCCCGAGGGGCGGGACGATGACGACGCCGTTTGTGTCGGGGGTGGATGTTCGGCCCTACCTGCTCGAGCGAGTCGAGGACGCGGCCGTCGTCCAGTTGTACGCCGATGGATTCGAGGAGCTTCCGCTCGACCAGAAGACGCTGATTTATCACCTGTACGAAGCGGCCATCGCCGGACGCGATATCTACTACGACCAGCGCTACGCCCATAACCTCCAGATGCGCGACGTGCTGGAGGAAATCCTGACGCATCCGGACGGAATCGACGAGGCGACGCTGGATCAGATCCGTCGCTACACGAAGCTGTTCTGGATCAACACCGGGCCGCACAACAATCTCACCGCCCGCAAGTTCATCCTCAAGTGCTCGCGCGACGACTTTGCGGCGGCGGTGAAAATTGCCGCCGATCAGGGGGGCGTTTTTCCGTTGCGGGATGGGGAGACGCTGGACGGCATGCTGGAGCGGCTGATGCCGCTGTTCTTCCATCTGGATGTCGACCCGATCGTCACGAACAAGACTCCGGGGCCGGGAAAGGACATTCTGCAGGCGAGCGCCAACAACCTCTATTCCGCCGTGACGATGACGGATCTGCACGGATTCGAGGAGCGGTATGGCCTCAACTCACGACTCGTCAAGCAGGACGGAAGGTTGCGCGAGCAGGTCTATCGCATCGACGGCAAGTACGATCGCTACATCCGACGGATCGTCGAGCATCTCTCCGCGGCGATTCCGCACGCGACGCCGGCGATGGCGAAGGCCCTGCGCGCGCTCGTCCGGTTTTATGAGACCGGCGAAACAGCCGATCGGATCGCGTACGACGTCGCCTGGGTCCAGGATCGCGACTCGCCGGTGGATACGATCAACGGCTTCGTCGAAGTCTACATGGACCCGCGCGGGATGAAGGGATCGTGGGAGGCGCTCGTCTACTACGTCAACCCGCACAAGACCAAGGACATTCGACGACTGGCCGACGCGGCGCAGTGGTTCGAGGATCGGATGCCGTGGGCGGACCAGTACAAGAAACAGGGAGTCCATGGCATCTCCGCCAACGCGATCGACGTAGTGATCGAGACGGGGGATTCCGGCCCCGTCACCCCGGTCGGCATCAACCTGCCGAACGACCAGAACATCCGCGAGCGCTACGGCAGCAAGTCCGTCTCGCTCTCGAATGTAAACGAGGCGTACGAGCGTTCCACGTCCCCGGAGTTTCGACGGGAGTTTGCCTGGACCGCTGAAGAAGCAGAGCGTGCCGAGAAGTGGAGCAGCGTCGCGAGCGAGCTGACCACGAACATGCACGAAGTCATCGGTCATGGGTCGGGGAAGATCTCGGAGAGGTTGCAGGGCAACCCGCAGACCGTTTTGAAAGAGCAGTACTCCGCGCTGGAGGAATCACGCGCGGACCTGGTGGCGCTGTACTTCCTTCCCGACCCGAAGCTCGTCGAGCTGGGCCTCGTGGGCGCCGAGGATCACAAGGAGATCGTTCAGGCCGAGTACGAGGCCTACGCCCGCAACGCACTCGTGCAGCTTCGACGCGTCCGCGAAGGCACGCAGATCGAAGAAGATCACATGCGCAACCGGCAGATGATTGTCGGCTGGCTGATGGCGAACTCCAGCGCGATTGAAGTGCGGCATCGCGAGGGCAAGACGTATTACGCGGTCGTCGACGTCACGGCGTTCCAGGAAGCCGTAGGCCGGCTGCTGGCTGATGTCCAGCGAATCAAGGCGGAAGGAGACTACGAAGCTGCCAGGCAGCTCTTCGAAAAGTACGGCGTCCACTTCGATCCCGCGCTTCGAGACGAGATCGTCGCGCGCGTAGACCGGCTGCACATGCCGTCGTACACAGGATTCGTGCAGCCCCGGCTGCAGGCCGTGCGCGACATGCTCGGAAACGTCACCGATGTCCGGATCTCGTACCCGCTGGACTTGACCACGCAGATGCTGGAGTACTCGGGTCGGATCAGGACGCCATGACGCCGGCGGGTCGCCTGCTCGCGTGCGCGCTCCTCTTGATCTCGCAGGGGCCGCGACCGCAGCGGCCCGTATCGCGCGCCGCGCTTCCCGAGTCGAACGCCGCCGAACCGGCGCCGGTGCTCACCGCCGAAGCAGCATGGGCGGGCGCGGATGTTCTGCTCCCGATGCTCGCATCTAACGACGCCGCGGTCCGTGCGATGACGGCGCGGGCGATCGGCCGGCTCGAGGATCCCGCGCTGGTGCCGCATCTTCTGTCGCTTCTCGAGTCAGAACCGCAGGTCAGGCGTGCGGCCGCCATGGCGGTCGCACAATCGCTCAAGGGGTTCGATCCTTCGTCAAATCCCGGCCTGACCGCCGACGTCACCGAGCGCCTCGTGCGCATCGCCCGAAGTCCCGACGTCCGAACGGCCTCTCTCGCCGTTATTCCGCTCGGCCGTCTCGTTTACCGGACGACAGGCGAGGCCAGGGCGGCAGAGGCGGTCATCGCAACGGTCCTCGAGAACAGCGCTGACGATCCATTGCTCCAGACCGTTCATGTGTCGGCCGCGCGCAGTCTCGAGTCGCTCGCTCGATTGAACCCGAAGCTCGTGTCGCTCGATCCCGGCACGTTGAAGCTGCTCGCCGGCATCGTGAACAAGCAATCCGCCAACGACATCCCGGACGCGCGACGCAACGCGCTCGCGGCGCTCATCGCGGCGCGAAGCCTCGACTCGGCTACGGAACGGATGGCTTTGCAGGACGAGGATGAGCAGGTTCGGCGCCTCGCGATGTCCGCGCTGACGGCTGGTGGCGGAGGTTTCGAACCGGCAAAGCGTGACGCTGCGATCGCGGCGGGCCTTGAAGACCGATCGGCGCTGGTCCGATTCGAAGCGCTGCGCGCGTATGCCCGACGTGTCGCGCCGGAACGCGGCTGCGGCCCGATCCTTGATGCCGTTCGTGACGATTCCACGCACGTCGTGCTTGCCGCGCTCGACGCGCTCGGCGATCTGTGCAAACCCGACGAGTCGGTCACGGCAAGTTTAATCGCGGGGGCACGCACACCACCCACGATCGGCTCGTGGCATCGCGAAGCACACGCGTTCGTCTCGCTGGCCAAGCGCGCCCGCGAGCGCGCGTCGACGTCGCTGACAGGGTTCGTTTCCCATCCCGTCTGGCAGGTGCGAATGTACGCCGCCCGCGCAGCGTCGACGATGGACGATGTGGCGGCGTTGGAACGGCTGGCTTACGACTCCAACGACAATGTGCGGGAGGCGACACTCGGTCCGGTGTATCGGCTGAAGAAGACAGACGCGATGCCTCATCTCCTTGCCGCGCTCGAGCGGAGCGATTACCAGCTCCTGCGATCCTCCGCATTGCTGTTGAAGGAAGTTCCGCACGAGCACAAGCTCATCGCGCCGCTCTTGGACGCGATGAGGCGCACCACGAAGGAAGCAAAGGAGACGTCGCGCGATACGCGTCTGGCACTGCTGGACGCGATCGCGCAGCACGGCGAGCCCGCGGATCACCCGACGGTGGCGCAATTCCTGACCGACTTCGATCCGAAAGTCGCGGCGGAGGCCGCCACGATCGTCGGTCGATGGACGGGTCAGACCCCGCTCGCTCAGCCGACCCCTCCACAACGGGGCGCGACCGTGTCTCCTCTCGCCCCTTCAGCGTGTGTGGACGTCAGGCTGAAGAAAGGTCGTGCCTTCCGTCTCATGACGCTGCCGGGGGACGCGCCGATCACCGCCGCGCATTTTTTGAAGCTTGCGCTCCGTCAGCACTACTACGACGGCCTCACGTTTCATCGAGTCGTTCCGGGCTTCGTGATTCAGGGAGGCAGCCCGGGCGCGAACGAATATGCGGGACAGAAAGAGTTCATGCGCGATGAACTCGGAAGCGCCACCAACGTCCGGGGCACGGTCGGCGTGTCCACGCGCGGCCGGAACACCGGCGATGCGCAGTTCTTCGTGAATCTCGTGGACAATCCTCGTCTGGACTATGACTACACGATCTTCGCGAAGGTGTTCGCCGAGGACATGCCCGTCATCGACGCCATCGAGGAGGGTGATGAGATCAGCGAGATGAGGTCGACGAAGTGTGGCCATTAAGCAACGGGTGCCTCCAGGAGCTTGATCGTTCCAGCGTCGGCGTCGATTTCCACCTGCACGCCTTCCGGCAGCGTCCACTGCGGCTGCTGGTGTCCGATCATCGCCCCCTGCCAGGCGGGAATGCCAAGCGGTCTGATGTGATCGTTGAAGATCTCCTCCAGCGTCAGCGATGCGTAGCCTTCTCCGGGTGAGCACTCCGCGCAGCTTCCGAACACGAATCCTTTGATCCGGCCCAGCACACCGGCGAGCTTCAACTGCGTGAGCATTCGATCGATCCGGTAGAGATCCTCGTGAATGTCTTCGCAGAACAGAATCGCGTTGTCCCAGTCCGGCAGATACGGTGAACCGACGATCGCGGTCAGAACGGTCAGATTGCCGCCGAGCAGCCTTCCTCGCGCTTTGCCGGGGACGATCGTCTGGACGCGGAACTCGATCGGCGTCAGGCTGTTGCGATCGGACAGATCCCGTTTGTTCTGATAGGTGATCAGCTCGCCATCGAACAGGAGCCGGCGGTAGTAGTCGACGGAGAACGTGTCCCACCGCCCCATGCCGATTGGCCCGTGAAACGTCACGAGGCCCGTCTTCGCATGAATCGAAAGCAGGAGCGCGGTAATGTCGCTGTAGCCAAGCAGCACTTTCGGATTGCGGCGGATGACGTCGAAGTCGAGGTACGGCAGGAGACGGCTGCTGCCCCAGCCGCCGCGGATTGGATGGATCGCGGCCACGCGCCTGTCCGCGAAGAGCGCGTTGATGTCTCCGGCGCGCGTCTTGTCGTCGCCGGCAAGGTAGCCATGACGTTCGAGCATGTGTTCGCCGAGACGCACTTTGAGGCCGAGCGCCTCCAGCGATTCGCTGGCGATCTGCACGTCGACGGATTGAAACGTGGCGCTGGCGGGGCTGACGAGAGCGACGGTGTCTCCCGGCGCAAGACGCTTCGGCTTGATCAATGACGGTGCCGCAGCGGAGTTTGCCGGCCGCACCGACACAGCAATGCCGGCGAGCCCGATGCCCTGAAGAAACCTTCGTCGATGCATGGGCGGAATCTTATCGCGGCGCCGGCAGCCGGTGTTATTCTCGCTCGTGTCCCGTCCCACGCTTTATACCTTCGGCCCGTTCGTTCTGGACGCGGCGGCGTTCCGTCTGTCGCGCGAGGGCAAGCCAGTCACCGCGTCACCGAAGGTTCTCGATCTCCTTCGCTACATGCTCGATCGGCCGTCGACGCTCGTCACGAAGGAAGAGCTGTTCCGCGCGATCTGGCCAGACGTCATCGTCTCGGACAACGCGCTGACACAGGCGGTGTCGGAGCTGCGGCAGGCGTTGCATGACGACCCGTCGAAGCCGACCTACGTGCAGACCGTGGCACGGCGCGGATACCGCTTTGTCGCGCCTGTCGAGGCGACCTCGTCGTCGCCGCCGGCACGGAGCGCCGACAGTCAGGCTGATACGTCGCCGCGCGCGATTGCCGTCCTCGATTTCGCGAATGTGACGCGCGATGCCAGCGTCGACTGGCTCGCTACCGGAATCGCGGAAACCGTGACCAACGATCTGCGGTCGCTCGCCGGGCTCCGCGTCATCGATCGGGTCAGGGTCGTCGAGAGCGCGAAGCGCAACGGCGGCGCGCTCGACAAGATGGCCGTCGATCTCGGGGTCGGGCTCGCGCTCGTCGGCAGCTTTCAGCGCGCGGGCGATCGCCTGCGCATCATGGCTCGTGCCGTCGACATCGAATCGAGCGAGGTGATCGCGGACGCCAAGGCTGATGGACACGAAACGACCGTCTTCGATCTTCAGGATCGCATCGTCAACGAAATGGCGGGTGCGCTCGGATCGAAAGGACGGCATCCGGGCCGTACGCCGCGGGAGACGTCGAGTCTCGAGGCGTACAAGGCGTTCACTGAAGGGCGCGTCCTCCTCGAGACGCTCGAAGCGTCCGCCATTCCGCAGGCGGTTCAGCACTTCGAACGCGCAATCGCCATCGACGATCGATACCCGCAGGCGCACGTCGGACTGGCGAACGCGCGCTTCTTCCAGTACGAGCTGTCGCGGGCGCGCAATCAACCAGATGGATCGCTGCTGGCCACGGCAATCGCGCACGTGCGGCGCGCGATTGAAATCGATCGCGAGCTGGCCGAGTCCAGAGCGACGCTTGCCTTCCTGCTGATGAGCGCCGGCCGTCCGGCGGAGGCAAAGGAGGAAGCCAGGCGAGCCGTTCGCCTGGAGCCCGAATACTGGGGACACTACTTCCGCCTCGCCCACGCGACGTGGGGAGACGAGCGGCTGAATTCGCTCGCACGCGCGCTCGATCTCTATCCCGAGTTTCCGTTCGCGCACTTCGAGATCGCGATGGTGCACATCGCCCGGGGCGCGCTCGAGCGGGCGGAGTCGGTGTTGCGCGAGGGGGCCGTCGTTCAGGATCGGCAGTCGGATCGCCGGCAACGCTATCCGGCGAAGGGACTGCACTGGCTTCTCGGGCTCGTCCGACTGGCGGCGGGTGATGTCGAGGAGGCTGCGCGCGAGTTCGACCGCGAGATCAAGTCGGCAGGGGCGCAGCTTTACGCCGCGGAGTTCGCGATGAATGCGTACGACGGTGCGGGGTTCGCGATGTTGAATGCCGGACGCGCCGCCGAGGCCGCTGCGATGTTTGGCCGGGCGCTCGAACACTACCCGGACCACGCGCGCTCACTCGTCGGACTCGCGTCTTCGCTGAAGAAGAGCGGGGATGACGCTGGATCGGAGGCCGCGCTGAGCCGAGCGGCGTCCGCGATCGATGCGCTGCGCAGAGGTGGTCGAGGCAGCGAGGCGAGGCTGGCGGAGGCGTTTGCGCTCGCCGTCCGGGAGCGCGAGGACGAGGCGGTGGCTACGCTGAATCGCCTACTGGACGAAGCGGAATTGCCCTTCACCGGCTGGACGATCCCGATCGAGCCTCTTCTTGGTGCTGTCCGACGCACGGCCGGTTTTCGCGCCGTCCTGAAGCGCCTCGCTGACAGGGCGACGTAGTGCCCGGCTTTAGCCGGACTTCATAAACGTCCGAAGGCGGACACTACCTAACCGCCGACCACACCTCTCGCGAGATCGACGCGATTAGCGCGGCGCTTCGTCCCTCATCCTGCAGCCCCCTCACGAGGACGACGAGGACGTAGGGTCGGGAACCGTAGACGATCGCGCCGTCGTGGTGAATCTTCGTGATATTGCCGGTCTTGTGCGCCACCACGACATCGTTCGGCAGACCGGCTGGAATGGCGTTGTTGAAATGCTGGCGCTTCAGGATGGCTGCCATCTCGGCGTCTGCCCTGGCGCTGACGGCCTCGCCTTTCGCGATTTTCTCGAGAAGCCCAGCCAGCCCGCGCGCGGTCGTCGTGTTGTTCAGTCCTTTTGCGAACGCCTTGTCATCCTCCACGCCCCGCAGCACGTGCATGCCGTCCGCGCCGAGACGCGACACCGTTTTTCGGATGTTCTCCACGCCGAGACGCTCGATGAGCAGGTTCGCGGCGAAATTGCTGCTGACGGTAATCATCGCCTCGCAGAGCTGACGGAGCGTCTCGGTCCCGCCGATCGCTTTGTAGACCGCCGCATCCGAATCGTCTCCTACATCGAGCGCATACACGCTTCCATCGACGATGCTGTGGAACTCGTTGCGGATGGGGAGCCGCTCGTCGAGCGACAGGAGGCCGGCGTCGGCTTGACGGAACAGCTCGATCATCACCGGCACTTTCATGGTGCTCGCCGCGTGAAACGGTTTGTCGGCGTCGAGCAGCAGCTGGTCGCGGCCGTCGATCGTCCGGAACGCGATGGCGACTTCCGCGCCGCTGTTGGCGACGATGGCCATCACGCGATCGCGGAGCGCTGAACCCGAGACGCTTGGGGTCAGCAGAGCGCCGGAAAGTACGACGGTAGACAGCCAGATCATCAGGGCGATCTTACCGCGTGTATCCTTCAACGATGGGGTCTGGTGAGCTGTCTGGCGTGAAGGTGCTCGTGGCGGGCGCGGGACTCGCCGGGCTGAGCGCCGCGCGTGAGCTGGAAGCCCGCGGTGCGGCGGTGACCGTGCTCGAAGCCCGCAACCGGGTTGGCGGTCGGGTCTGGACCCTGCGCGATCAGTTCGCGGGGCGCCAGCATGCGGAGGGAGGAGCGGACCTCATCGAAGCGGAACAGGACTGCCTTCGACAGCTCGCGCGGGAGCTCGGGCTGCAGCAGGTTCGAATCCTGCGCGAGGGCTTCGGGTTCTACGGTCCGGATGCCCGCGGGCGGCGCCGCATTCACACCGGACCTGGCGCGTTCGACGAAGTGCCGCGGCTGCTCCGCGACGAGATACGCGACTTTAGGGTCGGCGAGGAGCGCTGGGACAGCGCTGTCGCCAGGCGCCTCGCACGAATGTCGGTCGCGAGCTGGCTTGATTCCGCCCGGATCCCGCCAGCCCTGCGCGCCGGCGTTCGCGCGTATCGCGGATTCTTCCTGGCGGATCCTGAGGATCTATCCCTGTTGCCGCTGGTGGAGCAGTTCGCCGAGAGTGGCCCCCCCGGTCAAGGAATGACGTACCGGATCGCGCAGGGAAACGACGCACTTGCCACGCGTATCGTGAAGCGCCTGAGAGGAAAGGTCTTGCTGAACACGATCGTGCGTCGAATCAGTCAGCGAGGAGATGGCGTGGTCGTAGCCCTCGAGGATGCACGCGGCACACGGAGCGAAATGCGCGGCGCGTTTCTTGTTTGTGCGCTCCCCGCCACCACGGCGCGCGAGGTGGAGTTCGAACCGGCGCTGCCGGAGCCCCAACACGACGCGATCGCGCATCTGCGTTATGGAAGTGCGACCCGGTTGCTGCTGCAGTTCGATCGCCGCTTCTGGAAGAAGCGCGGACGTCCCGTCGCGTTCGGCACCGATCTGCCGACGGGCGCCATCTGGGACGGCAACGAACAGCAGAAAGGCGGCGGGATTCTCAGCTTTCTCGCGGGAGGGCGGGCATCGAGGATTCTGCAGGACCTGCTCGGTCGCGAAGGAGAGCGCGGCGTCATCGACTTGATCGGTTGGCTTGGACGTCCATCCAAACTCGTCGCCGCGCAGACCGTTGTCTGGGAAGAGGATCGCTGGGCGCGCGGCGGCTACGCCTACTTCGATCCGTCGTTCGATCCGCTGTGGCGTGCGTGGCTCGCGCGCCCGACCGGCCGCATCGTGTTTGCCGGGGAGCACACGAGCATCAAGTGGCAGGGCTATATGAACGGCGCGGTCGAGAGCGGGTTGCGCGCGGCCGCGGAAGTCGGAGCGATGCGCTAACGGGCCCCCGCCTCCGGCAGCTCCGCGAGCCCACCCCATGTGTCAGGATCCTGGGACACGAGCGTCGCGAGGTACAACGACACGTCTTCCGCCGGGAACTTCGTCGCAAGCTCGGCGGCCCCACGCCGCAGCTTCTGCGTTTCGGGCTTCGCGACGGTCTCCTCGGTGATCAGGCCGTTCTCGTGCGGGATGCCGAGCAGATCGAGGAATGCGCCCATCATGGGCCGCTGCCGATCGAGGTGATAGTTCACGAGCGCACGAGCCGCGACGGAGTCGGAGACGTTGGGCAGCGAGGCGAGATACCGCGCCTTCTTGTCCAGCGGCAGGCCAACGACGCTGCGGGCGCGAAATTTCATATGCGTGGCGAGCGACGCCACGGCTTCCATCTGCTGATCGGCAGAATGCTCGTCGGCCCAGAAGAGGCTCGCGGCCTCGACACGGCGATCCAGCGGCATCCGCCGCCACAGCTTGGAAGGACGAAAACTCGACAGGTCGTGCGACATCAACCCATCTTAGTCCAGCGAAACGTTCGGCTGGCACAGGCCGTCTAACGACGACATGGAAAGCTTCATCCAGGACCTTCGATTCGGCCTTCGCACGCTGACCCGCAATCCGGGCTTTGCCGCCGTGGCGGTGCTCACCCTGGGTCTCGGCGTCGGCGCAAACGCGGCGATCTTCAGCGTCGTGAACGCGGTCCTGCTGAGGCCGCTCCCGTGGAGCGAGCCCGACCGCGCCGTGATGATCTGGAGCCGCTGGAGCGCGTTCGACAAGACGTGGGTCTCCGACGGCGAGGTCAACGATTATCGCCGCCGCACATCAACGCTGAGCGAGATCGCAGCGTGGACCGACGGACAGGTCAACCTCACGGGCGACGGCGAGCCCGAGCGCATCGGTGCCGGCTACGTCACAGCAAATCTGTTCTCGACGCTCGGCGTGTCGCCTCTGCGCGGGCGACTTTTCACAGAGAGCGAGGACGTCGAAAAGGGACCCAATCTCGTGCTGATTGGGTACGGACTCTGGCAGCGCCGCTACGCCGGCGATCCTTCCATCATCGGCCGATCGATTCACCTGAGCGGGATACCGTACGAGGTCATCGGCATCATGCCGGCGGATTTCGTCCTCCCAACTGATTTCCAGAAGCCGAGCGCGACGGCGATGTGGATGCCGATCCAGTGGGACAAGGCGAGCAACGACCACGGGAGTCATGGTCTGTATGCCGCGGGACGCCTCAAGCCGGACGCCACCGTGGCGCAGGCGAGAGAGGAGCTTCACCGTATCGCCTTGGCGATGACGAAGGAGGGTTTCTATCCGCCACAGATGCAGTTCGACACGGTGGTGCTGTCGCTCCGCGACGAGGTGGTCGCCGGCGTCCGCCGGGCGATTTGGCTCCTCTTCGGCGCGGTGGGATTTCTGCTGCTGATCGCGTGCGCGAACGTGGCGAATCTGCTCCTCGCGCGCGCCGAGGCGCGCCAGCGCGAGATCGCGGTTCGGGCGGCGCTTGGCGCCGGGCGCGCCCGGGTGGCGCGACAGCTCGTCACCGAGAGCCTCGTGCTTGCTTCGCTCAGCGCAGCGGCGGGCCTCGGGCTCGCATCGGAGGGCGTCCGCGTGCTCGCGTGGTGGAACCCGGCGAGCATTCCACGCGTCGCGGGAACGGCGATTGATGTGCGCGTTCTGATCTTTACAGCAGCTGTCGCGCTTTTCACGACGATCGCGTTCAGCATGGCGCCAGCGGTTCGATTGCTCCGACCGGATCTTGCGGACGCGATGAGAGAAGGAGGCGCGAATACGACAACAGGCGCCGCGCGACAGCGTTTCCGCAACGCCCTGGTCGTCGTGGAGATGGCGCTGGCCGTCGTGCTGCTCGTCGGCGCAGGCCTGATGTTGCGGACCCTGTGGTCGCTTCAGAGGATCGATCTCGGCTTCAATCCATCCGGTGTCCTCACGATGCGAGTTTCGCTCCCGCAGGCCGGCTACGCCACGCCGGAACAGGTCGCGGCGTTTTACACGCAGTTGATGGAGAAGGTGCGCGCGCTCCCCGGGGTTACCGCCGCGGGTGCCGCGCGCTCGCTGCCGCTTGGATCGACCATCGGGGACTTCGGCCTTTCCATCGACGGTTACGTCCCGCCGCCGGGGACCGGCGCGAAGGGCGACTGGCAGATCGTGACCGACGGCTACCTCGAGGCCATGGGCGAGCATCTCGTTCGCGGACGAGCCATCGAGCGAACCGATACAACGGAGACGCAGCTGGTGGCGCTCATCAACGAAGAGATGGCGCGGTTGTACTGGGCGGGGCGCGATCCGATCGGCGGACGGCTGCGCATCGGCAGAGATCCGGCGCGTCCCTGGGTCACGGTCGTGGGTGTAGTGAAGGACGTGCGTCACAACGGCGTTGCGGACATCGTGAAAGAGAAGTTCTACGTGCCGCACACGCAGTGGCACAAGTCGGTTGGCAATCCGATTCGCGCCATGACCCTCGTCGTCCGCACCGCCGGCGCTCCGGCGTCGCTCGCTGCACCGGTGCGTGACGCCATTCGTCAGCTCGATCCTGGTCTACCCGTTGCCGACGTCCGCACGATGACCGACGTGGTCGGTGCGGCGCTCTCGACGCCTCGGTTCACGAGCGTGCTCCTCTCGATGTTCGCGCTGCTCGCGCTGACGCTTTCGGCAGTCGGGATCTACGGCGTCCTCTCGTACGTCGTCAGCCGGCGGACCCGCGAGATCGGGATCCGGGTCGCGATCGGCGCCGATCGTGCGCGCGTTCTTCGAATGGTGCTCGGCGGCGGCATCGCGCTCGCGGGAGTCGGCATTGTCATCGGGACGATTGCAGCGCTGCTCGTCACGCGGCTCTTGAGCGGACTGCTCCACGGCGTGTCGCCGGCGGACCCGCTGACATTCGCGGGCGTCGTTTTGTCGCTCTTAACGGTCGCGCTCGGCGCAAGCCTGGCTCCCGCGTGGAGAGCGACGCGCGTCGACCCGGTCGTCGCGCTAAAATCAGAGTGATTTGACCGATCGTCTGTTCACGCCGCGCTTCTTTCTGATGTGCGGCTTCACCTTCACCGTCTTTCTCTCTGTCTTTCAGCTGCTGCCGACCGCGCCGTTTCACATTCTGGCGCTGGGGGGCAGCACGTTCGAGTCGGGACTTTATCTCGGGCTCCTGACATACGCCTCCGCGTTTTCCGCACCGCTGACGGGCTCGCTTGCGGATCGCGTGGGCTCCCGGCGGATCCTCATGACGTCGAGTCTCACGATCGCGGCGTTCTCGGTTGCGTATGCGGTGATCCCTGGATATCGGGTGATGCTCTCGCTGACGCTGATTCACGGCGTCTTCTGGTCGGGGCTGCTCTCTGCGTCGGCGTCGTACTTGACCAGCATGCTGCCCGAGCGGCGTCGCGCCGAGGGCGTGAGCTACTGGGGGCTCTCGTCGGTGGCGGCGGTTGCTGTGGGACCCTCCGTGGGGTTCTGGGTCTTTCAGTTCGGATGGCGGCCGCTCTGTCTCGTGGCGGCCGCGCTGAATCTCGTCATGGCGATGATCGCCTGGCATCTCCCGCCGCAGACGCTGACTTCGTCCACGCCTCGCGATGCAAAGCGGGGCATCCTTGAATGGCGCGTGCTGATTCTTTCCTTCACCCTCTTCCTTTACTCGTTTGGATACGGCGGCATTACGAGTTTCACGGCGCTCTATGCCGACGCGTTCGGGATCAGGCCGAAAGGCCTGTACCTCACGGCCCTCGCGATCGTGATGCTCGTCACCCGGCCGGTCGCCGGGCGCCTCGGCGATCGTCTCGGCTACCGGCGGATCTTCCTGCCCTGCCTCGTCCTGATTGCGGCAGGTCTCGCGTGCCTCGCGCTCGGCACGACGCGCACGTGGATGCTGGCGTCAGCGGTGATCTTCGGCACCGGCTTCGGCACGGCTTATCCGGTCTTCGCCGCGTACGTGATGAAGCACGTCGACGCCGACCGCCGCGGTGCGGCATTCGGTGCGATTCTGGCCGCGTTCGACACGGGCATCGGGACGGGGTCGACGACGGCCGGTTGGATCATTGGACGGTATGGATTCTCAGCCGCGTTCGGCACGGCCGCAGCCCTCTCGGTGCTTGCGCTGCCGTACTTCCTCCTGGCAGATCGTTTGTTCTCACGGCGCGCGTCAACGACGATTCCGGGCCGAGGGGACTTCAGTAACGAAGCAGCCGAGAGGACGCAGGTCCTCTAGAAGAGCAGCTTCACCCCGAGGTCGACTTTTCTTGCGGGACCGGCAGCCGTGGGCCGTCCGAAGAACGGCGACGTCAGCACGCCGGGATATCCCATCGGGTTCACGCGATTGAGCAGGTTCTGCGCCGAGACGAACAGCTCGAAACCTATCCTCTTGCCGTCCGCGCCTCCGCCTGGCATCCCGCTGAGCAGATCGCCTGCACTGTCGCCGATGCGGCGAACGATAAGGGTCGGAGTGCCGCCGGGGCCTGAGGCATCGCGCTTTCCGAAGCCGAAGCTGTAACTGAGGCGTGCGGCCATGTCCCACGTGCCTTTGCCTGTGAGACTGTTCCTTCCGACGCGCCGCGCAGCTAAAGCTGCGCGCTACGGGTGCGCGCTACAGGCGCCGCGGTAGGAAGCGCTACGGCTGCGCTAAAGCTGCGCGCTACGGCCGCGCGCCTGTAGCGCGGCGCTTTAGCGCCGCGACAGGAC
>Ga0114129_10007553_pt1 | contig 15482 bp, 10 predicted proteins | sample RhiMetdeltSRZDD1_FD_80071 | JGI IMG/M metagenome (GOLD analysis project Ga0114129, IMG submission 80071) | Populus rhizosphere microbial communities from Tennessee, USA - Rhizosphere MetaG P. deltoides SRZDD1 (version 2) (version 2) | ecosystem: Host-associated > Plants > Roots > Rhizosphere >...
ACCTTTAGCGCTTGGCTGAGGGCTGGCTATTCAACGGACATCCACAAAGGAAAAGCAATGATGGGTAACCAGAGATGGTCGAAAGAACAAGCCCAGGCATGGTATGAACAACAGCCATGGCTGGTAGGATGCAACTTTATACCCAGTACCGCCATCAATCAGTTGGAGATGTGGCAGAGCCAGACATTTGACCCAGATACCATCGAGCGCGAGTTGGGATGGGCAGCGGGCCTGGGTTTCAATACCGTGCGAGTCTACCTCCACAACCTGGTTTGGCAGGCAGATGCTGTCGGCTTCAAGAGCCGAATTAGTACCTATTTGGAAATCGCAGAGAGACACGCACTCAGTACCCTCTTCGTACTATTTGACGATTGCTGGAACGATCATCCTCAACTGGGTCCACAACCGCAGCAAATCCCAGGTGTGCACAACTCAGGCTGGGTGCGCTCCCCTGGTTCAGCATTCGTCACCGACCCAAACCATTGGGCTGTGTTGAAAGAGTACGTAACCGATGTCATTGCGACCTTCGCGCAAGATGACAGAATCTTGCTGTGGGATATGTATAACGAACCCGGGAATGAAGGAATGGGAGCTACATCTATACCGCTTCTGAAAAAAGCCTTTGAGTGGGCGCGGTCTGTCGCACCAACGCAACCATTGGTTACCGGTGTATATTCTGACAACCAGGAACTGAGTAGCCTTCAACTGGAAATGGCGGATATAGTCACCTTTCACAACTATCAAGACACAGCCAGTTTGACTCAGCAGGTCCTGGAACTGAAAGCTCTCGGACGTCCGGTAATATGTACTGAATATATGGCGCGGACTCGTGGCAGTCGTTTCGATACGCATCTACCCATATTCAAGCGAGAGCACGTGGGTTGCTACAATTGGGGGCTGGTCAAGGGCAAGACACAGACTATTTACCCGTGGGGTTCCAAACCCGGCACTCCTGAGCCAGACGTTTGGTTTCATGACATCCTTCGGGAGGATGGAACGCCCTTCAGTGATGAAGAAGTGAAATTCATCAAGAGGATTAGATCTGTTCCTTAGTGGATGCGCCCAACCCACTACTGCAATCCTTGGATGCCAAAGAGGAAACTCCATCATGCCCGGAACCTTCCATCGAGATCGTCTTACATGGTTGGCTTATCTATCTCTTGCTTTTTATGGATATTTCCTCAATGTCCTTGGTCCCATCACGCCCTTTCTAAAAGAAGAACTCCGCTTGTCTTATACAGTCAGTAGTTTGCATTTCACAGCGTTTGCAATGGGTATTTTATTAATTGGTTTGGGCGGACACTTGGTGATTCAACGTATTGGGCGTGGGCATTCGCTGTGGCTGGGGATTGTTGGCATGAGTCTAAGTGTCCTGCTCTTATTGGCTGGCAGGACTCCCGTCATCACTATTGCAGCTTCTTTTCTCATGGGATTGATCGGTTCATTGATCCTGGCTATTGTCCCTGCGGCTCTTTCTGAGGGACACGGCGAGTTGCGTGCTATTGCTCTCTCGGAAGCAAATATTATTGCGTCGCTTGTGGCTACAGTTGCGCCTCTCATGGTAGGATGGTTCGCTCATTTTATTGGTGGCTGGAGACTGGCATTGGGAATCATAGCATTTACTCCGATATTCCTCTTCCTCATTTTTGGAAAAAACACTTCATTGGCAGACACTTCTGTTACAGAAGTGTCAACCCAATCAAACCAGTCTCTGCCAAAGTTATTCTGGATTTATTGGGTGGCGATCGTTCTAGGGGTTTCGGTGGAATTCTGTATGATTTTCTGGAGTTCCGATTATCTGGAGCATGTGCTGGGAATGTTAAAAGCGGATGCCGCTCAGGCCCTCAGCCTGTTTCTGGGCGCCATGATCCTCGGACGCATGCTTGGCAGCCGCCTGGTTCAGCGTTTTTCTACAGCTCAAGTTGTCACTGCTTCCATCGTAATCGCAAGCATTGGCTTCTTGATGTTTTGGAGGACAGAGAGCGTTCCAGTTGGACTGAGCGGTTTATTTCTCACTGGATTGGGCGTGGCAAGCTTGTATCCCTTACTCCTTTCACTGGCTATCGGCGCGGCGAACGGGAATACAGTCCAGGCGAGTGCGCGCACCACTCTGGCATCTGGCACAGCGATTTTAGCGCTTCCTTTGGTCTTAGGGCGTCTCGCGGATGCGGTTGGCATCCGTTCAGCTTATGGAGTGGTTGTACTACTTCTTATCAGTGTTTTCCTGATCAGCCAGATTACGGGAAGGATTTCTCGAATATATTAGTTATTTAGAAAGTTTGGCTCATATTCTTCTTGATTGTTGAACAAGGATTTTTTTGATACCCTAATAATATTACATTGATGCGCTCATTGGTTTATACTATTGAGTATCAAGAGAGGCCTGGCTTTATTAATCGACCTGCGGCTCCTTTGAAAGAGAATATCGATGCCCTCCCCTAGCTTACCTTCCAATTCAAAAAATCGCCTAATCGATTCGCAACTGTTGCAAGAGTCTACTGATTCTATCTCGCCGCAACTTAGGACTGAGATCAGAATTTTCGCTGCTGTTATCCTGATTGTGATTATCGCCAGCTTCCTTTTTCAAGCCGGAGATTTGCTGGATCTCGCGTTAGAACATCAAAAATATGGCGTTGACGAAATTATCGTTATCGTCGTCATCCTAAGCGTTGTTCTCACTATTTTCTTAATACGCAGGTGGCGGGATCTGCGCCAGGCAGTCTCAACGCGGGCCCTGGCACTGAACGAACTAAAGGAAAGCGCCCATATCAATGGGCAGTTAAGCAAAATGACCAGTCTCCTGCACGCTTGCTTTACACTGGATGAAGCCAATAAAATCATTTCCCATTTTGCACGGCAACTATTTCCTGACCAAACAGGGGAACTCTATGCCTTTCGAAGCTCTAGAAACCTTTTGGAGATATCCGCCATATGGGGAGGGGTAGAAGGACATGAAGTGATGTTCTCGCCTCAGGATTGCTGGGCACTGCGCCAGGGGCAGGTGTATGAAGTGTCCGACCCCCAACAGAGCGTTTTGTGCCTGCATGTTAAACATAGCAGCCCGTATCTTTGCCTGCCTATGATGGCCCATGGTGAGGTTCTAGCGCTGCTACATGTTTGCCTTGAACCTGACGCGGATGGTACCAGGACACTCACTGAGTCAAGGCGTTCTCTTTTGAAGGTTTTTACCGAACAAATTGCGCTGGCACTTTCCAACTTGAAATTACGTGACTCTCTGCGTCAGCAGTCAATTCGTGATCCGCTCACCGGTTTATTCAACCGGCGGTATTTGGAAGAATCTCTCTCACTTGAGATACAGCGAGCAAAGCGCAACAACTCACCGTTTAGCATCCTTATGATAGACCTCGATCATTTCAAGCGCTTTAATGACACTCACGGTCATGAGGCGGGAGATATCGTTCTCCAAACTCTAGGCAGATTCCTGCAACGGCATATACGGGGCGGAGATATCGCCTGCCGGTATGGAGGTGAGGAGTTCACACTTGTTTTGCCAGGGACAAGCCTGGAATTAGCCCAACAGCGTGCAGAAGAATTGTGTGCTGGCATTCGGACGCTTCACATTGATTTCAATGGCTCGTCCCTGGGTCCCCTCTCCCTCTCTACAGGTGTTGCAACCTTTCCCAACCATGGCGATGGTGTTGAATTGGTTTTGCAGGCCGCAGACATGGCACTGTATCAGGCCATAAATCAAGGACGAGACAGAGTTGTAATAGCTGTTTAGTAGTCGTTGGCTGCACCAAACTCAAAAATCTCATAACAGATCCCCCAAACAGAAATGCCTTGGTCATTCGAACTGACTTCTCAAATCAAGCCTCCTGGGAAACAATATGCGAGACAATTCTGAAGCCGGAGAAATTTTTGGTGGCTTCTCCAAAAGTTAGCTTCTACAATTAATATTTTCAATCACACACGTGAAAGGAATTTTGCGAAACATGCAAACCCCAGGCTTGAATCATGTCATCCTGACAGTCTCTAGTACCGAACGATCCCGGGCTTTCTATGGTGAGCTCCTCGGTTTCCCTATCATCGTTATTGAAGAAGACCCCGATAAGAGTTTTTTGTTTACAAGCGGAGGGGTTCAATTCTTTTTCTTTCCATCCCGCCAGCCTCTTCAAAATGATCGATTCAGCGAATTTCGAATTGGTCTGGATCACCTGTCCTTTACTGCGCCAAGCAAAGAAGCATTGCAGGAACTGGCAGATCAACTGATCGCAGCCGGAGTCGACACGAAAGGTGTTGAACAGTTTCAGCCCACGGGCAATTGGTATGTGTCGTTTCGGGATCCAGACAACATTCAATTGGAATATTGGCTGCCCTGATTGTTACTACAAATAATCTGTTGGAGGAAATTTGAGAGCACTTATCTTTGATCTGGATGGCACGCTCGTTGATACCGTCTATGCCCACATATTTGCCTGGCAAAGAGCCTTGGCAGAAGCGGGCATGGCGCTCGAAGGCTGGCGCATCCACCGCAAGATTGGCATGAGCGGCGGCCTCTTTACGCGGGCGGTCGCTCGTGAACTTGGACATGATATCAGTCCGATGGAGGAGGCTGCACTTCTAAATCGGCACGGGGAACTCTTCTTAGAACTCCTGCCTGAGCGTCGACCCTTACCGGGAGCAGTAGAGTTAATTAACTTCCTAAAATCGAACAAGATTCTGTTTGGGGTTGCCACATCGGGTCGTCGCCCCGAGATCAATGCTTCGCTGGATGTGGTCGGCATCGGTCAGGAGACAATCATCGTCGAGCGCGGTGATGTCGCGCGGGCCAAGCCCGAACCGGATCTCTTCCTGGCATGCCAGCAGCGGCTGGGAGTCAGCGTAGACGATTGTTATGTGGTCGGTGATGCGGTTTGGGATCTACTGGCAGCGCGCCGGGCAGGCATGTTGAGCATCGGATTGCTGAGCGGCGGCTATGGCGAAGATGAATTAAGTCAGGCAGGTGCTTTTCGAGTCTATCGAGATCCCGCGGAGTTGCATCGCTCGCTGGATGAACTTGGCATATTGCCGTGAATATCAATAACTTGGATATCTCTTTAGAATATTGTTCAAGGAGATAAAATGCCTCAACGTTATCTGCTCTCGATTGATAGTGGCGGCATACGCGGCATCATTCCAGCCGTCGCCCTGGTCAAGCTGGAAAAAACAACCGGAAAACTTACGCGCGACATCTTCTCGTTTGTGGCGGGTACTTCCACAGGTGCAATCATTGCCACTGCCATCGCCGCGGGTGTTCCAGCCACTCGCATCCTTGACTTGTACATCAATCGGACCAGCGAAATATTTTCTCGTTATCCGTGGACAATCATTAAACGAATTCTTTACGGCTACATGTATTCCACCCAAAGCCTGTATGATCTGATCGCCAAAGCGATTCACCCCAATCAGGCATGGACTTTGAATGACTCTCCTATCGATATCCTCCTGACGGCAAAGCGAATATCAGATGGCATGCCGTGGTACTTTGTGCGTGATAATCCACGGAACTCTGGTTGCACGGGTCGCCTGGGGATTACAGACTGTACGACCGCTTCAGCAGCCGCGCCAACCTACTTTCAGCCCTGGACGATTGCTGAGACTGCAAGACCTCCTCAATGCGAGATTGTAGGGACTCTGGTAGACGGTGCAGTAGGCGTGACAGGCAATCCCGTCTATCAGGCCTGCATCGAAGCATTTGACTACACATCAGATTACAAGCCGGAAGAAACAATCACGGTCTCTTTGGGCACAGGCAGATTCAAAAATAGAAAAGAGCCAAAATGGATTGGTGCCTGGCTTGAGTGGGTATTGGCCGAGCTGCTTGAATCACCTGGGGAACAACAGACTGAAATCACACAACGGCACTTTCCTGAAATGATCTTCTATCGGATAGATACAGAATTGAAAGAAAATATCGGTTTGGATGATTCGAAGAAAATCAGACGATTAATAGAATATGGTGAGCGATTGGCTGAAAAAATTGACTGGGAGGCAATCCTGGCCGGCACAGAGACCCAGTTTCGAATTGGAAATAATAATACGCTTTGGGAGCAATACAAAGTGCAGGTAATATAAAACAAAATCTGGACAGAGGGAAAGGCAAATTCCTCATTCTTCAAGTCAGGTAGGAAACCATGGAATCCAATCTTCAAAAGATCGACCATATCGTTGTGCTGATGCTGGAAAACCGTTCATTCGATAATATGCTCGGGTTCCTGGGTGCCTCAGAGGGAGGCAGGCAAAAAGTCAATGGCGTTGCGGGTAAGGATTTGAGTAATCCTATTCCAGAGTATGCGCGGCCTACAAACGGAATCAAATACGTGCCGGTTGGAATGGAGACTGAGATGACCAATCCGAATCCCGATCCCGGTGAAGAATACGCGCATGTCAATACTCAGTTGTTTGGGCAAGTCATTCCGGAGCAGAACCACTATAAGCCTTTTGACACGCCGCCCTATAACCTGCCGAAAAGAAGATCCTACATCAATGCGCCGATGAATGGTTTCGTCACCGATTACATCAACAACTTTAATGCTGAACTCGGGTACATACCGAAGTATGAGGAATATAAAGTCATCATGAACTGCCATGCGGAGAAATCACTTCCAGTCTTGAGTACGCTCGCCAAGGAATATGCCGTCTTCGACGCGTGGTTTGCCTCCGTTCCCAGCCAGACCTTCTGCAACCGCAGTTTCGTGCACACCGGTACTTCGATGGGATATGTATCGAACGCTCCTTACTATCAATGGCTCATGCACGATGTACCAACCGTCTTCAATCGCATTGAAGATAAACAGGATCCCAAGATCACCTGGAGAATCTATTACGACAAACTTGACATCGTTTCTCCGACCGGTCTACTGCACAGATCACTATGGAAATACCGGCCTACAAACTTCTTCCATATGGAGGATTTTGAGGACGATGCTGCGAAGGGAAATCTGCCGAGTTATTCCTTCATTGAACCGCGGTTCTTCATCGACCACAATGATCAGCATCCGCCACTGGGTGGCATCTTAGAAACTTCCAATGTTCTGGCAGGTGAGTTACTCATCCATCGTGTATATAATGCCGTACGAAATGGCAAACACTGGAACCAGACGCTGTTTATCATCACCTTCGATGAACACGGCGGCTGTTATGACCATGTCCCGCCACCAGCCACAGTTCCACCCGACGCATCTGATGGTGAAAAGGGTTTCAAGTTTGACCGCCTCGGCGCGCGCGTGCCTACTGTGATGGTTTCCCCATACATTGAAAAAGGGACGGTCATCTCCAACACGCACGATCACACCTCCATACTCAAGGTGGTCTGTGACCATTGGAATCTCAAGCCATTGACCGAGCGAGATAAACATGCAAACTCGTTCGAGAAAGTCCTCAGCCTGAAGACCCCGCGCTCGGATATGGTTTCCGTCAGGCCGCGTAAGTATAAAATTCCCCAATCTAGTTTGGAGGAACCGATTAATCACCTGCAAAAGGCCATCTTATTTATCATGGCAGGTTATGAGGATGCAGTCCAAGTCGAAAGTGATGGAAATATTATTAGTAGGGCACAGGACCTTTTTCAACTCGTGCTGGATGAAAAGCGCATCACGCATATCAAGACAGTGGGACAGGCCATCCATTTTTCGGCTGCCTTCGACCGGCGCGTGACAAAGCATCTGTCCTTTTTTGAATGGCTGTGGGTAAAGCTGAAACTGCTCTTTCGATTCTAGAACCTCTGCCCATCCTCTGTTTCACGTATAATCAGATGCAAGGGTTTGTCATCCTCAGAATAGGGAGAAGAGCTATGTGCGATTCTTTGATAACATTGAAAAGCGATACAGCTGACGGAGTGGCTGTCTTCGCCAAGAATTCGGATCGCCCACCCAATGAGGGACAATTCCTGAAATATGTCCCTGCAGAGGATCACCCAAAGAACAAGACAGTCAAATGCACGTATATTGAAATCCCACAGGCCGAGCATACGAATGCGGTCCTGCTCTCGAAGCCATACTGGATTTGGGGCGCGGAGATGGGCGTCAACGATCATCACGTAGTGATCGGCAACGAAGCGGTCTTCCCCAAAGTGCCTGTTGAAAAAAACACAAGATTGATCGGCATGGATCTGGTACGGCTGGGTCTGGAACGTGGGGATACCGCACGCCAGGCGTTGGAGGTGATCATCTCGTTGCTGGCGGAATTTGGACAGGGCGGTAGTTGCATTGTTGGGTCTGATTACTACTATAGTAGTTTCCTGATCGCGGACCCGGATGATGCCTGGGTCCTGGAGACTGCTGGCACGCTGTACGCTACTAAGCACGTCACTCGCTCCGATACGATCTCCAACTATCTCACCATCGGAACCGATTACGACCCCAGCTTGTCATCGCCGAGCCTGGCAGAATATGCAGTGCAAAAGGGCTGGGCGAAATCGGTGGATAACTTTAATTTTGGTGATTCATATAATGATTTCCTGATCACGACACTCGTGAGAGGCCGCAAGCGCCGCGCGGTCACGATGGCCGCCATCAAAGAGCGCCAGGGTAATATCAACGTGCCCTTTATGATGAATATGTTAAGAACTCATTTGCCGGATGGCGGCTCTGGAACAAACTGGCAGCCGCAAAACGGTCCTTTCCTGAGCACGGATGTTTGTCTGCACGGCAGCATTGGCCCGGTTCGTGACGGCAACACAACCGGATCGCTGGTGGTGCACCTGGATAAGAAACGCCCGACCATTTTTATCACTGGTACTGCCTCCCCCTGCACGAGTGTTTTTAAGCCTGTCTGGATGGACGCTCCATTACCAGACATGGGGCCGGCGCCCACCGATGAATACGATTCACACTCATTGTTTTGGCACCACGAAATCCTGCACCGTGCCACGATCCAGGATTTTCAGCGTCGTATTGCAACCTACGCGACGGAGCGCGATGCACTCGAAAAAGAATTCGTGGAAGGCGCACTCGACATCGCCAATGCGCCTGCGAAGAAACGTGCCAAATATGCCGTGGAATGTTTTGCAAAGGCTCTGGAAATAGAATCAAATTGGTATGAGCGCGTCATCCAAGTTCCGGCAAACCCAAGAGGCGCCTGGCTGTATAACTATGCCTGGAACAAATTTAATACACAGGCAAATATGCCCAAATTCTAGACAAACTCGCTCTCGACTTTTCCAGTAATACTAAAAAAACCGACATCAAAAGATACGGTCTCTCTTTCATGATAAGACTTATGAATGGCCTAATCATCCAGATTGATAAATTGCCGGTAATTGCCACGCAAATTTTTAGGCACAACTGGAACTCCCACCGGACCAATCTTCATAAATGTCCCTATCCCAGGTGCAGGGCGACGAGTACCAACAAAATCCAATTTTGTACGAGGAATCAGGGAGAGCGAATAACGCTGGAGAATGGTGGCTATCACTGCTTTGCAAAGATTGATCGTATAGAATTGGCCCAGGCATTGGCGTACACCCACCGCGAATGGAATAAAAGCATACGGTTGATGCCGTACGCCAATCCAACGCCGCGGCAGGAAACGATCCGGTTCGGGATAGACGTCCGGCATGCGTTGAGTTACAAACGGACTCAGAAGAGCTGTCGAGCCAAGAGGAAATTCATATCCGCCCAGAACGAAAGGAGCACGGGAGATACGCGCGATCCAATAGGCGGGCGGCAGAATACGCAATGTTTCCATGATTACAGCATCCAACAATACCAGGCAATCCAGATCCTCAGCTGTCGGCTTCCGGCCATGCAGCTGATCGTGGATTTCCTGTAGAACATCCTCCGCGATCTTTGGATGCAAAGCAAGCAGTAGAAACGCGCATACGAGAGCCGATGCTACGTTGGGATACATCCCACGAAATATCCCAGCGGCAGAACCGATCAGGTTAGACATTGTAAAATCAGGGTTATCGGCTTGCAAACGAACCAGTTGCGAAAGGATATCGTCACCTTGAGCGCCGGCCCGACGTTTCTGTTCGATCAATTCGGTTATCTCAACCGTGAGTTTTTGTGTAGCAACACCTGCGCGATGATAAGCTGTACCAGGTAGATCAAGGGGGAAAAAACCATAGGAAATCGAAAATACCAGCGTGAAAACTTCATCAAATAACTTCTTTACCTTCTCGGCGATGGGGCTGGGCTCGAGACCCATGAGCGTGTGCAACCCCAGATCTACTATCAGATCTTCCAACTCTGGAAAAACTTCAATAGTCTCCCTTTCACTCCACGAGGCGATCATATTTTCTGTGAGAGAAACAAAGACGTCCGTAAATTTGTTGACTGATTCTCGGCTAAAGGAAGGCCTGAGCAAACGACGGCGCTCACGATGCTCTGTACCATTTAAAAACCCTAGGCCAAGCGTGAGTTCGCGCGCCATGGCTTTTGAATGCGCGAAATAAGGAATATCATCAAAGGAATAGTTTTGAAACACAGTGGTATCAGTGAATATTTCCTGGTTGCGGGCGGGACCAAATGCAAAAACATGCTTTGGGTGCCTAACGCCAATTGGAACGACCTCTCCAAAATGATCGTAGATGCTCTGCATGAAATCTGTCGGCGCAGCGTAGAGCATAAACATGCTGCCATATAGCCCGCCTGAACGCAACAAGGACGGCGCAATTCTATAGGATAAAGTTGTCTCCATAATTTCCTTTGATGACCTGACGTTTCTGGCAGTGAACGATGCTTTTTACGTTTCACTGATCATTGCCAGAGAAATTACCCTCCTAAAAGCATTAGAGGTACATGTCAATTCTTGCGCCCTTCCAGTTCAGATGTAGCAACAGCGACCCAATTTTCCAAACCACAATCTCCAAATAACATCCGAGCATTCTCCAGGACTACAGTCCTCTCGGCACTATCGGTATCCAAATGCCGTCCCAATTCGAGGCTGGCGCGAGCCTCTTCATATTTCATCGGAAATACATGTGCATTTTCCATTGCTCCTCGCCAAAGCTTGCGGGCATTTTCCGGTCTATTTCGATACCACTCCATGCTTCCCTGAAAGCGCTTGAGTGTAGGCTCGCCAATCGAAAAGATGCCAGTATATTTCTTTAAATTCTTGATTGCAATTTGCGCATACTTTTCGTACTCATCCATCTGCGCTTTCGGAAGCCCATCCTGCCTTCCTTGTTCCAAAGCCAGGAAGACGATTTCAGCGAGATGCCAATCAATTAAGCACACTGAATAATCCACCACGGAAGCCTTGGCAAACTTATCCAGAGCGGCCTTCACGGATTCCCAGACTCCTTCGCGTTCTCCTTTCATCCACTGCGCCAGCCACATAGCGCTCCGCACGACATGTTCGGGGATCTCACCCACCCAGCTCTTTTCAGAGATTGCCAGACATTTCCGGGCATTGGCAATGCAGTCTTCATACTCACCTTTCCATACCATTGCCGTGCAATCGACCTGGTAGGCGAAAGCAATGTGGATAGGGTTTTCACGGCGCATCGCAATTTCCCAGGAACGTTTGTTATAGGCTTCCGATAAATTTGGTCCGCCTTCCATTAACGTATTCGCACTTAGATATGCCCAAGATTCGGCTCCACGGCGATGATCACCTAATTCCTCACAAATCGCGTTAGCCTTTTCGATCAGATCCTTCACCTGCTGCCACTCACCATTTCCACTGGCTACAGCACAAAGCGATATCGCACCATCTACAAATGCGTTCGGCGCGTCGATTTTTTCACCGAGCGCAAACCAGCGCTCCTTGTAAAACTTTGCCTGTGAATGAAGAGGAATGAATCCAGCGACCGCGCTCATCGTGGCATACATCGACCAGGTCTCCGGTGTTGGCTTCATCGTTTCGCCGGTATTCAAGCCCGCTATAACGCCGAACAACATTGGCAGGGGATTCGGATCACCGTTGAGGAATTGCACATAAGCGAGTTGCTCGGTAAGGATCACAATTTCCAGGCGAACTTCCTCTTGTTCGGGGTGCAGTTCCTTTCCCAGATAGCTGCCCGATCGCAGGCGATGACCAGTCTGGCGGGCAATCTGTTTCAAGATACCCCCGACCAGGCCCAGATCTGAGGCAGGAAGGGGAAGCCCAAGAGTGGCCATCGCTTTTACAATGTGTTCCTTGGCTTCGGCAAGTTTCCCCAATCCAAGATAAGCGGCTCCCAATTTTCGATGCAATTTGCCAAGATAAAGGACACTCACATTGCCGAGGTCGGTTAGATCAAGCAATCTGGTGAAGAATTCAATGGCTTCTACATTCGCGAAGTTATTCAAGGATTGATCACCGGCTTTTTCCAGGAACTGGCGCGCTTTATTCATGATGACCGGGTCTGTTCTGGCATCGGGCGTGCTGGCAGCCTGCTGCCAGTGGTATGCCAGCAAGGTGAAGAATGACTCAAGATCCTGCTGGTGATGTTCTTCGATCCATTCTCCAACAGCGCGATGCAATTGTTGTCGCTGCGCAAACAACATCATGTTATAGGCTGCCTCATGGGTGACTGCATGCTTGAAAATGTATGCCAGGTCTGGAGTTTCAGATTCGACGAGTGTCAGACTGAGCCGCGTTACAGCGTCAAGATACTCACGCAATTCCGGCCGATCAGATTCAATTGGATGAATCGCCTCGAGGATACGATAGCTGAAGATACGCCCAATTACGCTCGCCACTTTCAAGGTCAATTGCTGCGAGGGGCTCAAGCCGTCAATGCGGCTGGTGATCGCCGCCTGGAGGTTATCTGGCAGGGCAACCTGAGCCAGGTCGCTCAAACCGGATGCGAGGCGCGAGCGCTGTCCATCGATCAACAAAACACCCGAATCGCGTAGGGCATAAGCCAGTTCCTCCGCAAAGAAGGGATTACCCTCCGATTTTTCGCGGATCAATTTGCTCACCAGCGGCGGAATTGATTCCACGCCCAGCCGTTGGCAGACCAATGCATCCACGTCATCCAATGCCATCGCCTGCAGCTTTACGAATTGTGTATCAGATTTTTCAGAGATCAGTTTAAATTCGTGGGGAACAGGCGGTGAAAGAGGACGGGTAGTTAACACCAACATGAGGGGGCGGACTTTTTGATACACATCCGAAAGCAAGATCCATGAAGCTGAATCCGCCCAATGCAAATCCTCTATCACGATCAGTAAGGGAGTCTGATTCGCCTCATATTGCAACACCCTTACCAGCAATTCCCGAATATTGCCACCGCGGGTCTCCCCCGTCAGCGAGGAAGTAAAATCATTTTCGGGAATTGGCACAGGCAGGACCGCAGTCAATAAAGGTGCATAGCGAAGCAGGTCAGGGTCAATTTGACTTAACTTCCCAAGAACCGTATCGCGTACCGCGACACGATCCTCCTCTGAAAGTTGTGGGTTACGAAATATCTCCTCAACTCCAAACACGCGCTCAAATGCCGGACGCCAAGCATGATATGGGTTATTTTTTTCAATGGCATCGGCTTCCCCCACCAATATTTTGATTTGTGAGGTTTCTGCTTGACGCACCAGTTCTTCAACCAATTGAGATTTACCAATACCCGGTTCGCCCTGCAGCATGACCGTTTGTAGTGCCGAGCCGCGTTGTAATTCGAGCAACGAATTGACCAGAATAACCTTTTCCTCCTGCCGCCCAATCAATTGGGTTTTCTGACGCAGTACGGCCTTCTTGCCATATAAAGGGTGAAATAGATCCACCGCTTCACTTCTACCTTTTATATGCTGGGGCGCGAGTGTTTCAAATTCAACCTGCTCCCTGGCAGCTTCATAGGTGGGACGGTCACAGAGTACGACGATTCCTTCCCGCGTGACGATTTCTTGCTGGAAAACCCCAAGTGCCATTAAACGCGCCGCGAGGTTCACCGAACTGCCAAGAAAGGTATACACGCGGCGAGTATCGTTTCCAACCAGACCACAAAATGGCCGACCGGTAGTAATACCGATAGAGCTATGAATCCCAAGCTTCTTGAGTTCATCCCGAAGCATGATACCGGCTTGAACGCCGCGCAGTGCATCATCTTCATGCGCCAGGGGCGGGAGCCCAAACGCAGCATCGATCACAATACCTTTATCATCCTGGCTGATCTTGTTGAGACTACCCTCAAAGCGATAAATTACTCGCTGAATCACCCGCATCAGGTCTTGAGCGATATCTAAGGACAAATCCTCTTGACGCTCCAGCACGTTGATGAACATGATCGTCACCTTGCGAAATTCCGCCAGCCATTCAGATTGACCCGCTGCTATGCGATTGATTACTGAACCCGGAATATATGGACTCAGGCCTGCCTGCAAATCATCTGTGATGATCATTCGTTCTTCTTCAGTCGGAAGTTGGGAGTTGGTCTTTAGCCTCACGAGTCGGGCGGCTTTTTGTCTTACGCCCTGGATATCAGACTCAAGCAGCACGGCTTCCATATCTTTGCTAATCAGACTCAACGCAGAAGCACCGATCAGAATATCTCCTGCCTTCGCCAGGTTGTTCGCAAAACCCAATTCCACCAAAGGATCTCCTACCAATACGAATTCCCAACGATTGAAAACCCCGCCTACATGCACCTCTGTAACATGACCGGTCGCGAGTGCCATTTTGAGATGTAGTGGACTTCCTTCCGCAGTGTAGTTAAGCATTCTTTCCCGGATGCGAAGTGAGCACTCCACTGCATGCAGTGTCCATTCACGTTGATTCTCCTTGGAAACAGAATTAGCAGTCCCCGAGTCGGATGGGATACGCCAGATCACGATCAGCGCGTCACCTGCAAACTTCACTACATCCCCGCCGTATGCGTGGATGACGTCAATCATTTTTCCGAAGTAGTCATTGAGGATGCGCGCCAGAGACTCAACTCCTGCCGGACCCCTTTGAGCAAGCTTTTCAGTCAGGGCGGTAAAGCCCGAAATATCTGCAAATAAAACCACTGATTGAAAGCTATCAAGGATAGGCGATGATATGGGCACCGGGTTCTGAATGACACGTTTGTGAATCAGTCTCGGAACATAGCTTGCAAGCAGTTCCACCAATGGTTGGTTTGGCATGGACTCTCCTCGAAAATTGCGGAACTTGAGCTGATCAACTCAAACAGGATAATACTCCCAGCACTCTTGTTTGAAAAGGCATTCTTAACTTTATAACCCCGGCAGGATATATTGGTGTCATATGCCTGCGAAAAACTCCACACTAACGAGGCGTATTATGCATGAATGGGTTATACCATCCATCAACATTTAACAGTTACAGGAGGAGAGATGCTTAACAAGCTGTTATTCCACCATTTCCCAAATCTGAAAAGTGTGTTGATGCGTCTGATTTACGATTACCTATCCACCCGCTTCAGCGATAAAGATGCCTTGTTTCTGAATTTTGGCTACGTTCCCCTGGGTCAGGATGAGGTCAATCCCATACTGCTGGCGGAAGAGGAAAGCCATCGCTTTTCAGCGCAGTTGTATCACCATATTGGAAAATTCATTTGCTGGGAGAATGCCGATGTGCTGGAGGTAAGTTCAGGGCGGGGCGGCGGTGCAAATTTTATG
>Ga0114129_10007554_pt1 | contig 15481 bp, 10 predicted proteins | sample RhiMetdeltSRZDD1_FD_80071 | JGI IMG/M metagenome (GOLD analysis project Ga0114129, IMG submission 80071) | Populus rhizosphere microbial communities from Tennessee, USA - Rhizosphere MetaG P. deltoides SRZDD1 (version 2) (version 2) | ecosystem: Host-associated > Plants > Roots > Rhizosphere >...
CGCATCGCTATTGGCGCGCGTCCAACCCGGATCATGGCGCTCGTGATCGGGCAGGGACTCGCGGTCGCAGGCATCGGTACGGTTATCGGCCTGACGGCGTGGTGGCTCCTCGCACGCGTCCTTCAAGGCTTTCTCTTCGGCGTCACGGCGATGGATCTTCGAACCTTGGCTGGCGCGGCGGCCACGCTGGGAGTCATGACCGTGCTCGCCTGCTTCGGTCCTGCGTGGCGCGCAGGACGCGTCGATCCGCTCGTCGTCCTCAGGAGCGAATGAGTCATGACTACTCTCTGGCAGGACCTGCGGTTTTCAGCAAGGCTGCTGCTGCGCACCCCTGGGTTCACCGCGATCGCTGTGATCGCGCTCGCGCTCGGCATCGGCGCAAACGCGGCGATCTTTGGCGTCGTCAACGCGCTGCTGCTGGAGCCGCTCCCCTATAAAGATCCCGATCGACTCGTCGTGGTGTGGGAACACAACCTGCCGCGGGACCGGAAGGCGAACGTCGTGTCGCCTGGAAACTTCCTGCACTGGCGCGAGATGAATCGCGTGTTCGAGGACATCGCAGCGGTCAGCCCGGCGTTTCGAACGACGTTGACTGGCGAGGGTGCGCCGGAGGAGCTGCCCGTCCAGTACGTGACGGCGGCCATTTCGCCGATTCTTGGTGTCCCTCCACAACTGGGGCGTCTGTTCACGACGGAAGATGACGATCCGGCGGCGCACGTGGTGATCCTGAGCGATCGCCTGTGGCGACGCCGGTTCGGCGCGGACCCCGCCATCATCAATCGCTCGATTCTGCTGAATGGGGTTCCGCAGGTCGTCGTCGGTGTCATGCCGCCCGGATTCTCGATCCTCGAGAAGAACGTCGACGTCTGGCAGACGATCGGCTTCCGGCCCGAAGCGCGCACGCCACTGGGGCGATGGACCATGGTCGTGGGAAGGATGAAACCGGGCGTGGCCGTCCCGCAGGCGCAGGACGACATGACACGTGTTCACGCCGAGCTGACGCGCATGTTTCCCGAGTTCAATACCGGATGGACCGCGCGCGTCGTGAGGCTGTCCGATCAGTTGACCGGGGACGTCCGTCCCGCTCTTCTCGTGCTGCTCGGCGCCGTCGGATTCGTGCTGTTGATTGCTTGCGCGAACGTCGCGAATCTGCTGCTCGCGCGTGCGACGGCTCGCCAGCGCGAGCTGGCCGTCCGTGCCGCTCTGGGCGCGGGACGTGCGCGATTGATCAGGCAACTGCTCGCTGAAAGCCTGCTGCTCTCGACAATGGGCGGCGCCGCCGGGCTGTTGCTCGCATGGTGGGCCACGACGGCGCTCCGTTCCGTCGTCGCGCAGCAACTACCGATCGCACGCCTGGAGTCGGTTGGCCTCGACGTGCGCGTGCTTCTCTTCACGCTGGCCGCGGCGATCGTGAGTGGTCTCGTATTCGGGCTTATCCCGGCGCTGACGGCGGCTGGCGTCACGCTCACGGACGCGCTCAAAGAGGGCGGTCGCGGAGGTACGGCCGCGCGCGGTGCGCGAGCGCGCAATGTCTTCGTCGTCGTCGAGACGGCGTTGGCGCTGATTCTGCTCGTGGGAGCGGGGCTGCTCATTCGCAGCTTTGCCGCGCTGCTCAGCGTCAACCCGGGATTCGATCCGTCGCAGACCATCACGATGAAGGTGTCGATCCCGCGGGCGAAGTATCAGACCCCCGAGCGGCAGCGTGCCTTTTACGATCAGCTGTTCGAGCGTCTCGACGCAATTCCAGGCGTGATCGCCGCCGGCGGTACGAGCTACCTGCCGTTGAACGGACTTGGCGCTGCGACCGGCTTCACCATCGTTGGTCGCCCGAGGCCGCCGATGGGCCAGGATCTGGTCACGGACGTGCGCGTCACGACGCACGAGTATTTCCGCGCGATGGGCATCCCGCTTCTGCGCGGACGTCTGTTCGATCGAACGGACGCCGGCAACAATGTCCGGCGCGTCATCATCAGCGACAGCATGGCGCGCAAGTACTGGCCGAACCAGAATCCGCTCGGGCAGCACATCATCGTCTCGTGGGACGATGAGCGACCCGACGAAATCGTCGGCGTCGTCGGAGACGTCCGTCAGGAAACGCTCGAGAAGGAGAACCGCCCGGCCATCTACTGGCCGCCCTCGCGGTTCACGTATCCATTCATGACGATCACGATTCGCGCGTCAGGGGACGTCGCGGCTGTCGTTCCCGTTGCGACCGCGAAGGTTCACGAGCTCGATCCCAACATCGCGGTCGCCGACGTCCGCACCATGCGGGAGGTCCGAGACATCTCCGTCGCGCAGCGGCGCCTGACGATGATGCTGCTGGGGGTGTTTGCGGGAATGGCGCTGCTGCTCGCGGCGGTGGGAATCTATGGCGTCATCAGCTACGCCGTCACGCAGCGCACGCAGGAGATCGGCGTCCGCATGGCGCTCGGCGCGCAACGATCGAACGTGCTGCAGATGGTGATCGGGCAAGCGCTCACGCTCGCCGCGGCTGGCATTCTCATAGGCGCCGCAGGGGCGCTGTTGCTGACCGGCCTGATGAAGAACCTGCTGTTTGGCGTGCAGCCTGCCGATCCCCTGACGTTCATTCTCGTCGCGGCGCTGCTTGGAACCGTCGCCGCCGCGGCCGCCTCCGTCCCCGGTCTCCGCGCCACCCGCGTCGACCCCGTCGTCGCCCTGCGGGCGGAGTAGGGCCCAGGGACTCTGAGTCCGATTTGGACGCGCGGTGCAAATTGTGACTCAGAGTCCCAGACGCGCAAGTCCTTGCCCCAGTAGCAGATAGCGGAGTCGGTGGATCGCGGGCTCGCGGATGACCCGCGATCAAGTACGATTTGACGGCATGCTGGTGGCTGCAGGCGTCATCCTGCTGCTCATCTCGCTCACGGCGCTTTACGTGGCCGCTGAGTTCGCAGCCGTCGGCGCGCGCCGCAGCCGGCTCCGGCGGATGGCCGAAGATGGGCATCCACTCGCCGCACGGCTTCGGCCCGTCCTCGAAGACCCTCGCGCCCTCGACCGCTACATCGCCGCGTCACAAGTTGGCATCACGCTCTCGAGCCTGATTCTCGGCGCCTACGCTCAGGCGATCCTGGCCCCAAGCGCGGCGCCGCTGCTGGCGCGGGTGGCGGACATCGAGGAGAAGACGGCGGGTCAGCTGGCCGCGGTGATTCTGCTCGTTGCTTTGACGATCCTGTCCGTCATCCTTGGCGAGCTGGTGCCGAAGTCAATCGCGCTGCAGCATCCAACGCAGACCGCGCTCTTCACCGTGCTGCCGATGCAGTGGTCGCTGCACGCATACGCATGGCTGATCGATCTTCTCAACGGCAGCGCGGTTCTCATTCTGCGGCTGTTTGGTATGCCGAGCACCGGCCACCGTCACGTGCACTCGCCGGAAGAAATCGCTCTGCTGATTGCCGAGAGTCGCGACGGCGGGCTGCTGGAGCCTCAGGAACAAGTGCGCCTTCATCGCGCGCTCCGCCTCGGCCTGCGCAACGCGCGACAGTTGATGGTTCCGCGGACGCGCCTCGTCGCTCTCGACCTGGAAACGCCAATGACGGACGTGCAGCGCGTCGCGGCCACGAGCCCGTACAGTCGACTGCCCGTCTACCGGCGGACGGTGGACGACATCGTTGGGATCCTGCACACGAAGGACGTCGTGTTGCATTTCGTCGACAGAGGACCGACCGGTTCGCTTGCAACGCTCGTGCGACCCATCCCGCGTGTTCCGGAGACGATGCCCGCCGATCGCTTGTTGGCGTTTCTGCGCGAGCGCAGAAGCCACCAGGCGATTGTCATGGACGCGAGCAACCGGGTGGCCGGACTGATCACGCTCGAGGACGTCCTGGGCGAACTTCTCGGCAACGTGCCGGACGAGTTCAAAGGCCAGCGACTGCTGCCGCTGCGCTTGACGGACGGACGCGTGCGTCTTCCGGGCCCCTTCCCGATGGATCGGGCGCGGCTGTGGGTCGATGGCGCCTGGCCGGATGTCGGCGGCACGGTCGGCGACTTCATCGTCCACGAACTCGGCAGGCTGCCGGAGCCGAGCGAGAGGCGCCTCATCGCCGGTCTGCCTGTCGAGATCGAGCACGTCGAGAACCAGGAGATCGCGTCACTTATCGTGACGCCGCCACCGGAGCCGCGATGATCACCGCGATCCTCATTATTGCGGCGCTCATCCTGCTGAACGGCTTGTTCGTCGCGGCGGAGTTCGCGATTGTCGGGGCCCCGCGCGCGGCTATCGATGCACGTGCCGAGCGCAAGCAGCCGCTCGCGAGACTCGTTCAGAGCATCCTGCGCGATCCGCGCAAGCAGGATCGCTACATCGCCACGGCCCAGATCGGCATTACGGTCGCAAGCCTTGGGCTTGGCATGTACGGCGAGCACGTGCTCGCTGACTGGATCCTGGATCTCCTCGGTAACGCCACCTGGGCGCAGTGGCTCGCCGTTCACGGCTTCGCCAGCATCGTCGCTGTTGCGATCCTGACTTACTTTCACATCGTCATCGGCGAGATGGTCCCCAAGTCGCTGGCGCTTCAGGCAGCTGAGCAGATCGTGCTCTGGATCACACCGGCGATGCTGTGGATTCAGACGCTGCTGCTGCCGCTGGTGGCGGCGCTGAACGCGCTTGGAAATCTCGTGCTGAAAATGGCCGGCATCAGCCGGCAGGTGCAGAACGCCGATCAGTACTACACCTCGGAGGAACTGCAGCTCATCGTGCAGGAGTCTGAAGAGCAAGGAGCGCTTCGAGCGGAATCAGGTCAGATGCTGCAGGAGTTGTTCGAGTTCGGAGATCGAACCGCCGGAGAAGTGATGGTTCCGCGCGTGAAGATTTCAGGGATTCCGGTTGGCGCCGGACCTGACGAACTGCGGACGATTCTGCGTCGTATGCCCCACACGCGGTATCCGGTCTTCGAAGGAGATCTCGATCACATCATCGGGATGTACCACATCAAGGACCTGCTGCGGCTGTTGCTCAGCAATCAGAAGGTGTCGGCTCTTGGCGTTCGTCAGGTGCCGGTCGTCCCCGAGACTACGCTGCTCGACACAGTCCTGGCCACGATGCGTCGTGAGCGCGCTCAGCTCGCGATCGTCATCGACGAACACGGCGGGACCGCGGGCATCGTCACGCTCGAGGATCTATTCGAGGAAGTCGTCGGCGAGATCGATGAGGGGCCAGGCGCCTCTGCCGCACCGCGACGGGACGCGCACGGGCGCCTTCGAGTGCCTGGCACGATCCGCCTCGACGAGCTGGGACAGTTTTTCGATCTTGATCTGGCGCATGAGGAAGTGGACAGCGTCAGCGGCCTCGTCCTGACGCTGCTGGGCCGTCCACCACGCGTCGGCGATTCTGTCAGATACGATCGGCTGCAATTCGAGGTGACTGCCGTCAAAGGACACGGCGTCGAGGAAGCGGCTGTCTCCCTCGTTCATCCGACGTGAATGCGCGGCCGCCGGAGCGGATCCGGCTCGGACTGCCGCAACACTTCGCGCGTCACCGGAGCGGTGTCTCCTTCGCCGAAGGCGAGAAACTTCAGCAGATAGGCGATTGGATTTCCTTCGGTCCACCCGAAGTAGGCATGCGGGATCTGTCCGGTCTGATCGCGCAGGAACAGCAGCAGCGCGGCAATCGCGTTCGGGATCGCGGGGCTGACGCACCTGAGCACGTGATGTCCCGCGACGTCAGCGCCCGTGACGCTCAGGGTTCCCCTGAAATCGGAGACGTCGCCCGCGCGCACTTCCAGAAACAGAACGGGCTCTTCGACCGGCAGGTGGTGTGATTCCCGCGCTTCTCTGAGCTTGTTCGCGTACTCTTCCGGATCTCCGACGTCGGGCCTGTTTGCGATGAGCCGCACGGGTGCATTCGCCACCTGGCGAATGAACTGTTCGGCCTGGACATCCGGCACCACGCCCTGAATCCGCAGCTCGGTCGAACGCAGCACTCGCGAGACGAGCGACGTGCCGATGATCGTGATGATGAACCATGACGCGATCTTGATGCCTTCCGGCCGCTCGAAGATGTTCAGCACGGTCGTGTAAATGAACACGAGCGTGATCGCGCCAAACGCGAGCGCGTGCCCGCGGCGCCGTCGCAAGTGCAGCGTGACCGCGACCGCGGCGGACGTCATGAGCATGAGGACGCCGGTTGCATACGCGCCCCCCTGCGCCTCGACGTTCGCATTGAACAGGATCGTGATGAAGATCGTGATCGCCGTAAAGAGCAGGACCAGCGGACGCGTGGCTCTGGTCCATTCTGGCGCCATGCCGTACCGAGGCAAGTACCTCGGCACGAGGTTCAGCAGACCCGCCATCGCTGACGCGCCGGCGAACCACAGAATCGAGATGGTGCTGAGATCGTAGATGGTGCCGAAGACCTCGCCGAGGTACTCGTGCGCGAGGTACGCAAGGGCGCGGCCCCAGGCCTGCCCTCCTTGCTTAAACTCCTGCGGCGGAATGAGCAGCGTCGTGACGAGGGCGCTCCCCATCAGGAACACGCTCATCACCATCGCGGCGGTGCGGAGGAGCTTCTTCGTGTTGCGAATGCGACCTTCAGGATGCTCGGGGTCGTCATTCGGATCGCCCTTCACGAGCGGCATCACGGCGACGCCTGTCTCGAACCCCGACAGGCCGAGCGCCAATTTTGGGAACAGCAGGAGGGCGACCGCCAGCATCGCGAGCGGGCTGCCGTACTCAGTGAACAACGCGTCGCGCCAGCCTGGAAACAGATGCGGATGCTCGAACACTTTGACCAGCGCATACCCAACGACGATCACGTTCAGCAGCAGATAAATGCCGACGATGAGGACGGCAAAATCAATGGCTTCCTTGAAGCCTTTCAGGAAGACGGCAGCCAATGCCGCCAGCAGCAACAACGTGAGCAGGATCGGATGATTGAAGGTGGGCGGGACGAATGGATTTCCGATGATGTGCGCCGTCGCGTCCGCTCCTGACAGCGTGATCGTGATCACGAAGTCCGTTGCGGCAAATCCCAGCAGGCACAGGACGAACGCCTTCCCCTTCCAGCGGGGAAGCAGCTCTTCGAGCATCGCGATGCTGCCCTGCCCGTGAGGGCTCGCCTCCGCGACCCGGCTGTAGATTGGAAGCGCGCCGAACAGCGTCAGCAGCACCAGAACGAATGTCGCTATCGGCGAGAGTGATCCAGCGGCGAGAAAGGCTATGCCGGGCTGGTAGCCGAGCGTCGAAAAGTAGTCGACGCCCGTCAGGCACATCACCTTCCACCAGGAGGCCTGATGCAGGCCGTGCTGGATGGCGCCCGTCTCGCGAAGACCTTCGAAAAACCAGACCTTGAACCGCCGCTTCTGCCGGGGGGTCAGCGAATACTGCATGCGTCAGATTTCGCCGCGGACCGCTGCGAGCTCCAGCTCACGATCCGACGCTTCGACGAACTCCCCTTCCCATTTCGCAACCACGACCGTCGCCAGACAGTTGCCGATAACATTCACCATCGTGCGCGCCATGTCCATCAGCTCGTCGACGCCAAGGATCAGCGTGACGCCCTCGAGCGGAAGGCCGTAGCTCGCGAGCGTGCCGGCCAAGATCACCAGCGACGCGCGAGGCACCCCCGCCACGCCCTTGCTCGTCAGCATCAGCGTCAGCAGCATGGTGATCTGCTGCCCGATCGACAGGTGAATCCCTGCCGCCTGCGCAACGAAGATCGACGCGAGCGACAGATAGAGCGTCGTCCCGTCCAGGTTGAAGCTGTATCCCAGGGGCAGCACGAACGCGACGATGCGTCTGGGTACGCCGAGCCGCTCGAGGACTTCCATCGCTCGCGGCAGCGCCGCTTCGCTGGAGGTCGTCGAAAACGCGATGACCGCCGGCTCCTTCACGGCCTTCACGAACTTCCGGATCGGCACACCGAACAGCAGCGCGATCGGGAGGAGCACGCCGAGGACGAACACAGTGAGCGCAATGTAAAGTGTGCCAATCAGCCATGCGAGATTCCACAACACGCGAAGCCCGCCGTGGCCCACCGTGTATGCGATGGCAGCCCCGACACCGATCGGCGCGTAGTGCATCACGATGTTCGTGAACTTGAACATCGTCTCGGCCAGCGCTTCGCACCAGACCACGACGGGCCGGCCTCTTTCTCCAATCATCCCCAGGGCGATCGCGAAGATGATGCTGAAGACGACGATTTGCAGCACGTCCCCTTTCGCCATCGCGTCGATGATGGACTCGGGCACGACGTGCAGCAACACCTGATCCCAGGTCTGCGGCGTCGCGATGATGTCGGACTTCGTCGGCGGGAGATTGACGCCAACACCGGGCCTGATCGTGTTGACGGCGATCAAGCCGATGACAAGGGCGATCGTGGTGACCACCTCGAAATAGATGATCGCGCGCAGGCCCATGCGTCCGACGACCTTCACGTGGCCGGCGCCGGCAATCCCCGCGACGAGCGTCCCGAAGATGAGCGGGGCGATCACCATCTTGATGAGACGCAGGAATAGCTGGCTGAACGGCCGGAAGTAGGGAGCCCACGTCGGGTGGTACTCGCTGACGAGCCAGCCGATTACGATCCCGATTGCCAGTCCGATGAAGATTTGCTGAGTGAGCGTGGGGCCGGAGCGGCGTGGCGCCGCAACTGCGTCCGATCGGGACATCGGGGGATTCTACCCGATACTCGCCGCGTACTTATGGAGTCAGTGCGCTACAGCACTGAACGCGGGCGCGCCCGGCTGGGCCCATACAGGCAGGTAATTGCGTCCGGCGGCTTTTGCGGCGGAGAGGGAACGATCGGCGCGCTCGATCATGACGTCGACGCTGTCGCTCGGCTCCGACGTGGCGACGCCGATGCTGACTTCCGGCGCGATCTTCGTCATGCCAGCGGCGATTTCGACCTGTTCGAGCTCCGCGCCCAGGCACTCCGCCACTCGTGATGCGCCTGCTGGTCCGGTTTCGGGCAGCACGATCAAAAACTCGTCGCCGCCGTAACGGCAGCGGATGTCGCTCCTGCGAAGCACTTGTCGAAGCCGGTTCCCGATCGATGCAAGCATCTGATCGCCGTACAAATGTCCGTGTTCGTCGTTGATCTGCTTGAATCGATCGATATCGCACATCAGCACGGACAGCGGCGAGGCGCTTCGCTTCGATCGTGCCAGCTCCGCTTCGAGTCTTTCGAGGCCGTGGGTACGATTGAAGCAGCCGGTCAGCGAGTCCTTGAAGCCGTTCTCACGCACCTCGGCGAGCTGCTGCACGTTCCGGAGCGCGATGCCGACCAGCGTGGCGGCCGTTCCGATCGTCCTTCGTGCTTCGCGGGCCTGCTCGGATGCGACCATCCCTACAATGCCCGCCGGGCGGCCTTTAATCAGAATGCCGTAGCAGATGCAGCCGTTTCGCTCGATGCCATCCGGCCGTACGAGCAGCTCGGGCGATTCGCGAATGACGCCGTCGGCGATCGCTTCGATTTCTCCTCGCTTCCACCGCGTCGAGTCGACATCCGTTACTCGCTGCCAGACGCCGGCCGTGCGGAGGAGAACCCAGACATCCGCGCCGTTCGACAAGTCGGGAAGGTGGCGCCGGATGGCTTCCTGCAGCGCATCAGGTGTCATCGCGCGTCCGAGAATCTGCCAGAACGCCATCAATTGCTGCACCTCGTGCGCCCTGGCCTGAGCCGTTACCGCTTCACTCGTAGGATCCACCGCGTCCGCGCGTCCCTCCTGCCCGGAGGCGTAGAGGTGATAGACCACGATTCCCGCCAGAATCAGCAGCGCTGGCAACAGCGCGGCTCCGCGCGTGCGCTCGACGTCGGTGGCGATGCTCAACACGTCCCGAAGGGATTGCTGGAAGATTAGAATCAGCGCGAGAGCCACGCCCGCGAAGGGCACTAAATCGTAACGACCGCTCACCCTGACTCTCATGCCTACTGCAAAGGCAGCTGCCGTGCCGGGATTGGCTCGTTGCGCAGGAATGACTTGCGGGAACAGATCGTGTGCGCGTGTGCCGCGGACGCGCACGGTTGTGTCACCGGGGCGCTGCGAAGATGCTTCTCGCGGTCAGCTCTCTCGGATCCAGGCCGGCGCCCTTCGCGATGTCCGCGAGTAGGGGCGGAAGGTCAGCCTGAAACCGCCACTCGTCGATTCTGGCGCCTGCCGCCGACATCTTCGCGGTCCACTCGGGCCACCAGCTCGCCACGCCACGCGCAATCGGCTCGACGATCAACACCGCTACACCCGCACGCGCCCGATCGACCAGGGCATCGAGCACCACGTCGCGCTTGTCGGCTGGCAATTCGTTCGCGGTGTACGCCAGAACGAGGGCATTCGTCCGGCGCGTCTGCGAGAAGGCACTGGTCACGTCGCCGACCATCGCTCTGCCGCGCAGTCCGAGTTGACGGTAGGTCCAATTCGCTTCCTGCACCGCCCATGGATTTCGATCGACCGCGGTGACTGGTGGTCGCTGCGAGAGAGCCATCGACCATGCGGCGCCCGCGGCGCCAGTCCCGCAGCCGAGGTCGACGATGCCGGATCGAGCGACGTCCGCAGGCAGTGCGCGAACGACGCGATCGATCGTGAGAAAGTGGAGCGGCGCGTAGAAGAGCGCGAACGCGGCGCGTTTTCCTGCGCCCTCGAGCGCGGCGCCGCGCGCAAGCCGATCGCGGCGTTCGACGTAACAGGATGAAAGTGCGCGCAGCGACCGGGTTAGTTCCGCGCGCGTGAGGTTCGCGAGATGGCGCGCCTCGAGGGCCTTCAGCCACTCGTCGAACGCGTTCACCGGCGATGATTCGGAGGAGGTGGGATTCGAACCCACGGTACGGTTCCCCGTACAGCGGTTTTCAAGACCGCCGCCTTCAACCACTCGGCCACCCCTCCGCACTGGCATTCCCCGCACTTGCGGGTGTCTATTGATCTTACGTCAGGTTCTGCTCCATATTGTCGCCGCTAGGCGGTGACCAAAGGAGAGTGACATGAAAGCGATTCCCGGATTCTCAGCTGAAGCGAGTCTCGCGGATCCCGAAGATGCGATCGAGATCCTCGGGCCAGCTCCAGCCGATCGGCGAACCAGCACACGTGTGATCCCGAGCTCCTCACGACGCTGCCGACGGTTGCTGAAAAAGTGCCTCGCCGGCGACGACCCGCGTTCGTTCGCCTGTGATTCCTGGCTGATCCTCTGTTGAACCCTTGACGCGAACGCGTCAGTGCAGCGCCCACACCGTCAGCGCGATCAGCACGCCAACGGCCGCGACGGCTCCGCTGCCGAGCCAGATCTGACGGCGCTTCGTGAGAATCGCCAGCGAACACGTGACGATGGAAACTTCGAGAAAGATTTCTGCGAGATCGTACCGGTCAGCCCGTCTCGCATACTGATCGCGCTCGCGCTCGTACTCGCGGGCCTGCTCCTCGATTTCCTTGCTCTCGCGTTCGTAACGCGCGGCGGTATCGCGAAACCCCGCAATGACGCCGCTCGCTTCGGGCGTCTGGGCCGGCGCCAGCCGGGCGAGCTCCGATCCCACTTCGAAGGTCGTGCGGCGCACCGTCTTGGCCTGGTAATACGCCCACTGATCCGACGCCTTCGCCTGATTCAGCAGCTCCTCCGTGTGCGCGCGATGACCGAAGAGCGCGTCGGTCGCCAGCAGCACGGCGATCAGGGCCATCGTCATTGCCACGTTGCGGTCGAATGCCGACCGCGCCTCTTCCACCCGCTCGCTGAGCAGTTCCTCTGACTCGGACACGAAGTTGCCTCCTGACCAGTCGATCTTACGCCAGGTCAGGAGTGACACACGCCTTCCTCAGGCGTCACTCGGCGCGGAGGGCCACAATCGGACTCACCCGAAGCGCACGGCGTGCCGGCAACACGCAGGCAAGCAGTGAGACGATAATTACAGCAAACACCGCAATTGCGTACGTCGCCGCGTCACCCGCCGACACGCCGAACAGCTGCGTCGTCAGCAATCGACCGGTCCAGAACGATCCGACGAGGCCGAAGGCCAGACCCGCGATAACCGGCTGCATTCCGCCCGTGATGATGTCGCGAACGAGCCGTCCGGCTGGAGCGCCGAGAGCACGCCGGATACCGATCTCCTGCGTCCGTCTGGTGACCGTGTAAGCGAGAACGCCGTAGATGCCCGTCGCCCCGAGGACGGTGCCAATCAGAGCGAAGACCGTCAGCAGCAGCGTTGTGAATCGCGGGCGGGCGACGGACCGGTCGATGATGGAGTCGACGGTTTGCATGTCGAAGACAGGAAGACCGGGATCGAGATCGTGGACGATGGCACGGAGTGTCGTGGTGGCGTTGTCGACGCCACTCTCGGCGCGCACGAGAACCGACATCGATCGGAACGATCCCTCGCCCATCCTGGGGACCTGCCCCTGAACCATGTAGTAGGTCGGCCGCGGGGGCGTCTCCAGCGCTTCATCTCGAATGTCGCGCGCGATCCCGACTATCGTCATCCATCCCTCCGGCGTGGTGATGCCCGTCACGCGCACACGCCGGCCGATGGGATCTTCGCCGCCGAAGAAGCGCGCCGCCATGGTTTCATTGATGATTCCGACGGTCATCGCGCGCACGTCATCCTGTTCGGTGAATGCGCGGCCGCGCGCGAGCGGGATGCCCAGCGTCTCGAAATACCCGGGTCTCGCGACGACCGCCGCGGCGTTCCAGGCGACCTCGCCGGGCCGCGGCTTCGGCCGGCCTTCGATCTCGAAGTCCCAGACGCCGGCACTGGCCCAGAGCGGGACTTCGCTCGCGGCCGACGCGCCCCGAATTCCAGGAGCCGCACGAAGGCGAGCGATCAGGGTCGAATAGAACACTTCGACCTTTGCGTCCTCTTTGTACGACGCAAGAGGGAGCGACACGTTGGCCATGAGGAGGCGGTCGGCCTTGAAGCCGGGATCGACCGACAGCAACCGATCGAAGCTGCGGAGCATCAATCCCGCACCGAGCACCAGGATGACTCCCAGCGCCACTTCGACAGCGACGAGCGCGCGGCGCAGCAGTTGACGCCCCGTTCCGGCGGTCGTGGACTGACTGGCCTCGCGAAGCGTTCCCTGTAGCGACGGCGCCGCCCCGCGAATTGCCGGAAAGAGTCCGAACACCAAAGCCGAGAGCAGCGAGACGATCGCGACGAAGGCGAGCACGCGCGCATCGACGGCAACCTCGGCGGACCGAGGAACGCTGGCGGGATCGATCGCCAGGAGCGCGCGGACACCGACCTGTGCGAGCGCGAGCCCGAGGGCACCACCAACACAGGCCAGCAGGCAGCCCTCGACGAGGACCAGCCGGATCAATCGTCCGCGCTGCGCGCCGAGCGCGCCGCGAATCGCCATCTCACGCGTCCGAGCCTCGCCGCGCGCCATCACCAGGCTCGCCACATTCGCACAAACGATCAGCAGCACGAAGGCGGTGGCGCCGAGCAAGGCCGTGAGCGCAGGGCGCACCGAACCCGCAACGTCCTCGAGCAGCGGACGAATGAAGAGGTAGTGCCCGGTGTGAATGTCGGGAAATCGCGCCTTCCAGCCCGCCATGAGGGTGTGCATCTCGGCCCGCGCCTGATCGATCGTGGCGCCGCGCGCGAGACGCCCGATCGCTCGGATGCCGTGACTTTGGCGGTTACCGGGGTTCGCCGGGTCGATGCCCATCGGAAGCCAGATCCTCGTGTTCGTGTTGGGATAGCTGAACCCCTCGGGCATGATCCCAACGATCGTGGTGGGCAGGCCGTTCATCGGTACCGTGTGGCCGACGAGAGACGCGTCGGCAGCGAACCGTGATTGCCAATAGCCGTACGACAGGATCGCGGCCCGCGGACCCTTGGGACGATCTTCTTCGGTCGTGAACGTGCGGCCGCGGATCGCCGCGACGCGCAGCACCGAGAAGAGATTGGCTGACACAACGGCCGCCGCAACGCGTTCCGGCTCGGCGCCCGCGCCGCCGACCGTGACGCTCACCGACGAATAGGCCGCCACGTCTTCGAGGGATCGCGTCGCTTCTTTGTAATCGATGAATTCCGGATTCGACAACGAGAACTGTGGGAAGTTGAAGCCGCTCTCTGGATCGAAGCGTCCCCATACGGCGACGAGCCGGTCGCTTTCAGCAAATGGAAGCGGCTTCAGAAGGACACCGTTGATGACGCTGAACACCGCGGCATTGGCGCCAATCCCGACGGCTAGCGTCGCGATCAGGAACAATGAGAATGCCGGCTGGCGCACGAGCATGCGCAGCGAGTAGCGGACGTCCTGCAACAGGCTCTCCACAAATCCTCCTTTGTTGCGCGATGCGACGGCGAGTCGCGCGCCGTGCGGCCGTGAGCCGTCTAACGAGCTGCGCCGGCGTTCGGCTGCGGCGGAAATCGCGAGGTCCACGATGGTGCGGACCAGCAGCGCCAGGCGGTTGAAGAAGCCGCGAGTCTCCCGCCATCGGTCCTGGAAGTGCGCTTCCATATCAGCCGCGTAGATCGCTCGGAAGCGGGCCGGGAACAACCGCAGAAGGGCGCGCACCAGCACCAGCGGCAGGCGGTCGTTCATCGCGATCTCGATGGCAGCAGCCGGTGGCGCCGCGCGACTCGCACGACCGCCTCCAGGCGCGCCGCCTCGGCTTTCGCTACTCGTCGGCCAAAGGCTGTGAGCCGGTAATACCGTCGCCGCGCCTCGTGACCTTCCGCATCTGCCGGCGGGTCGAAATCCTCGATCAGGCCGTCCGCCGTCAACCGCGCCAGCATTCGATACAAAGACCCGATCTCGAGCCGGACCGGTCCCGGGGGTCCGGACGTCTCCACGGCGCTGGCCAGACCGTAGGCGTGCCGGGGGGCCTCAGCGAGGCAGAGCAGGACCTGAAAGTCGTGGGACGCGAGCGGCAGCAGCTCCCGGGGGTCGCGCGATTCCTGCGGCATGACCCCTTAGACGGAGAAACCCTGTAGCGGGATTATCTGTCCGCTACAGATATTTTCACGAGCGGGGGGCCTCGACGACCTCCAGCCCGCCCATGTAGGGCCGAAGCGCCTGAGGAATCACGAAGGAAGCGTCCTTTTGCTGGCCGTTTTCGAGGATGGCGATCAAGGTGCGGCCGACGGCCAGGCCGGACCCGTTCAAGGTATGCACGAACTCGGCCTTGCCCGTCCCGTGCGACCGGAACTTGATGTTCGCGCGTCGCGCCTGAAATGCTTCCGTGTTGCTGCAGGAGGAGATTTCGCGGTAGGTGTTCTGGCTCGGCAGCCAGACCTCGATGTCGTACGTCTTCGCAGACGCAAATCCGAGGTCGCCCGTGCAAAGCAGGACCGTCCGATACGGCAGTTCCAGACGCTTGAGGACTTCCTCGGCGTCAGCCGTGAGCGCCTCGAGCTCGTCGTACGACTCCCCGGGCGTCGTGAATTTCACGAGCTCGACTTTGTCGAACTGATGCTGGCGAATCAAACCGCGCACGTCCGCACCGTACGATCCGGCCTCGCTCCGAAAGCACGGTGTGTACGCGGTATAGCGTAGGGGCAGTTGACGCCCGTCGAGGATTTCGCCGCGGTGAAGATTCGTGAGCG
>Ga0114129_10007555_pt1 | contig 15480 bp, 12 predicted proteins | sample RhiMetdeltSRZDD1_FD_80071 | JGI IMG/M metagenome (GOLD analysis project Ga0114129, IMG submission 80071) | Populus rhizosphere microbial communities from Tennessee, USA - Rhizosphere MetaG P. deltoides SRZDD1 (version 2) (version 2) | ecosystem: Host-associated > Plants > Roots > Rhizosphere >...
GTCAGCGACATCCCCTGCGGTGGCCGCTCGGTGAGCGGCACGCCCTGGCAGTAGTTATGGATGGAGATCGCGGCCTGATGGCCGTGTTCCACCGCCCAGATGATGTTCGCCGGACCAAACGCCGCGTCGCCGCCGAAGAACACGCCGGGCCGCGTCGACATGAACGTCGTCTTGTCCACAACCGGCATGTCCCACTTGCCGAACTCGAGACCGATGGTGCGCTCGATGAAGGGGAAGGCGTTGTCCTGTCCGATGGCGAGCACCACGCTGTCGCACGGCAGGATTTCGCGGCCGATGACTTCCTGCACCAGGCCCTTCGGCGTTTCCGTCGAGCGGAACTTGTCGAACTCCATGCCGGTCAGGATGCCGTTTTCGATGATGAAGCGTACGGGCTGGAGGTTTTCGATGATCTCGACGCCTTCTTCCTCGGCATCTTCCAGCTCCCAGGGCGAGGCCTTGAAGTACTTGCGAGTCTTGCGCGCGATCACTTTGACGTCGGTGGCGCCCAGACGCTTCGACGAGCGACAGCAATCCATCGCGGTGTTGCCGACGCCGATGATGAGGACGCGCTTGCCGATCGATTCCACATGGCCGAAATGAATCGACTCGAGCCACTCGATGCCGATGAAGATCTGATCTGTGTCGTGGCGGCCGGGAATATCGAGCTCTTTGCCTTTGGGAGCGCCGCTGCCGACGAAGACCGCGTCGAACTCGGCGCTGTCGAGCAGCGCCTTCAAGCTCTCGACGGGCGAGTCGTAGCGGACCTCAACCCCCATGTCGATGATGTAGCGAATCTCCTCATCCAGCACCTGCTCGGGCAGGCGGAACGCGGGGATGTTGATGCGCATCAGCCCGCCGGGGCGCGGCAGCTTTTCGAGGATCGTCACCTCGTAGCCGAGCGGCATGAGGTCGTTGGCGACGGTTAGCGAGGCCGGTCCGGCGCCGATCAGGCCGATTTTCTTGCCATTCTTCTGCGTTGGCGCCGTCGGCAGCAGGTGCTGCACCTCGCCGCGATGATCGGCGGCGACGCGCTTCAGCCGGCAGATCGCCACCGGTTTGCCGTCGACGCGGGTGCGCCGGCAGGCCGGTTCGCAGGGGCGGTCGCACGTGCGTCCGAGGATGCCGGGGAAGACATTCGACGCGCGGTTGAGCATGTACGCGTCGGTGAACTTGCCTTGCGCGATGAGCCGAATGTACTCCGGCACGTTCGTGTGAGCCGGGCAGGCCCACTGGCAGTCCACGACCTTGTGGTAATAGTCCGGATGGCCGACGTTTGTAGGGAACATCCCGGTTCATTATAGGGGTCAGGCCGTGAATTGGTGAATGGGGTCAGGCTGTGAACGCGTGAATTCACCAATTCACGGCCTGGCCCCGTTCACCAATTCACGGCCTGACCCCTGCTATGATCACCTCATGACTTGGCGACAGCGTTTCGCGTGTATCGTGGTCTTGATTGCCTCAGCCGCAGCCCTTCCGGCCGTGGCTGCTCAGGCGCAGAAGCAGAAGAAGCCCGCCGCGGCGGCACCGGTGGACGTCAAGGTCTATCTCACGCCGACGTGCGGCTGCTGCGGGATCTGGGCGGACCATATGTCCGCGGCCAAGTTCAACGTCACGCGCGAAGTGACCCGGGACCTGCAGGCCGTTCCCGCTCGCCAACGCGTACCCGCACAGCTGCAAACCTGCCACACGGCGGTCGTCGGCAACTACATCGTCGAAGGCCACGTGCCAGCTGACGTCGTGCGTCAGATGCTCAAGGAGAAGCCAAACATCGTCGGCATTGCCGTGCCAGGCATGCCTATGGGCTCGCCCGGCATGGAAGGCCCGAACCCGCGCTCGTACTCAATCATCGCCTTTCGTGCCGACGGAACGACGTACGAGTACGCTCGTCGTTGACAATGGGCGCGTATGTGAAAGTTTGAAGTCTGAAGGCACAAGTCTGAAGTTTGAAGTAGCCTTCACACTTGGCACTTCAGATTTCCAGTTCAGACTTCACACTTCAGACTTCAGACTTTCCGACGCGCAGGCCTACTTTCGCGCCTGCGCGTACTCCACCGCCCACTTGCGCAGATCCTGGTTGGTCTGGCCGAGGGCTTCCGCTTCCTTCACGGCTTTGTCGGCATCCCACTTGTCGATCGCAATGCGCTTGATCAGCCACATCGTCGCCGCCCGGTTTCCACCGCCGCAGTGAATGAAAGCGGGTTCGGCGCCCTTTGTGGTGATGGCCTTCAGGAACTGCTCCGCGGCGGCAGGATCGGGCTTGCCGGCGAAGGGCACGTGGTAATACTGCAGCCCCGCGGCCTTCGCGGCGGCTTCTTCCTTCTCCACCTCGGCGCCCTGCTCCGTCGCGAGGCGTAGATTGATCACCGAGACAAAGCCCATCTTCTTAATCGCGGGCAGCGCTTCCGCGCCGGTCGCACCGGCGCAAGCGACCGTCGTCTTCAGCCGCGCGAAGTTGCGGACTCCCGGGATTTCTTCCTTGGTGACCTCTTGCGCTGCTAGCGCAACGGCGGTCACGCACATGGCCGCGCCCAGCGCAAATGCATACAATCCAGAACTCATCGAACTCGCCTCCTTGAAAACTCGGACAGCTTATCCGAGTGCGACGTCCAGGACCATCATCACCGCGAAGCCGACGATGGCACCAGAGGTTGCGATATCGGGATGCCCGCCGGTTTGCGATTCGGGAATGACTTCCTCCACCACGACAAAGATCATCGCGCCCGCGGCAAACGCCAGCGCATACGGCAGAACAGGACGCATCACGAGCACTGCAGCGGCACCCAGAACGCCGGCAATCGGCTCGACCCAGGCGGTCATCTGGCCGTAGTAGAAGCTGCGCGTGCGGGAGAGCCCTTCACGCCTCAACGGGACCGAGACCGCGGTCCCTTCGGGACAGTTCTGGAGACCGATCCCGAGCGCCAGCGCGATGGCGCCGCCGAGCGTTGCGGTGCCGTAACCAGCTCCCACGGCGCCAAACGCCACGCCGACTGCCAGCCCCTCGGGAATGTTGTGAAGCGTAATGGCCAGAACGAGGAGCGCCGTGCGATGCCACGTCGTGGGCATCCCTTCAGCCGCGGAATCTGGCGCGTAGAGGTGGAGGTGCGGCAGGAGCCAGTCGGCGAGCCGCATGGCGGCCGCACCGGCGACGAAGCCAACGAGCGGCGGCACCCATTTGACGAGGCCCATCTCTTCAGAGAGCGTGATCGATGGCGCGAGTAACGACCAGAATGACGCGGCGATCATGACGCCCGCCGCGAACCCGAGCGCCGCATCGAGCAACCGTCGATCGACGTTCTTGAAGAAGAAGACGACGGCGGCACCGAGCGCCGTCATGCCCCATGTGAACAGCGTTGCGAGGAAGGCCTGCGCGATCGGATTCAGCCCGGCAAACCACTCAGCCACGGTGCCATCTTAAATTACATCCTCGTCACGCATCTCCAAGTCCTGCAATCCTTTCGATGACGTCGCCACGGAATGGGCCTGATTTTCGGCCATTTCGTGGCACACGTCGTGCCTCGGTCATCATCTGCCATTTTTGGAGGTGGCGCACCGTGTTGACCCTCCTTGTGTTGCTCGTGATCGGTGGCTACGCAATCTACGTGTTGAAGCCGGAAGAACGTTTACGGCTCGTCCGCAGCGCTCAAGGTGCGGGCCTTTCCGGGCTCAAGACCGCTCTCGATGGCCATCACACGCCCGAGCCGTTCCGCGACGCGCTGCGCGCGCGGACGCCGTGGGCATACGTGACGGGCGCCATCGTCTTCATCAATTTTACGCTCTTCATCTTCATGAGCGCTGGCAGAGGGGCATCTGGTGAAACGGACGCGCTGCTGGGCTGGGGCGCCAACTTCGCACCGCTGACCACCAATGGTGAATGGTGGCGGCTGGCCACGTCAGTGTTCCTGCACGCCGGTTTCTTTCACATGCTGATGCACGTGATCGGCCTCACGCAGGCCGGTATCGTCATGGAACGCATGTTGGGTCATCTCGCTGTCGCTACGGTGTATGTCGCAGCCGGACTGTTCGCGAGCGTCGAAACGGCTTCCACGAACCCGATGACGATCGCGAGCGGCTCGACAGGCGCCGTGTTTGGCATTTACGGGCTGGTGATTGCCGCGCTGATGTGGAGTCTTCTGCAACGCTCACCAAGCGAACCATCGCTGCTTGGTGATTTGCGAGGCTCACTGGGTCTCAGTCAGGCATCACCTGAGCCCTACGTACACCCGATCCTCCGCGCGTCCGAAGCCGAAACATCAGCGGATCCCGCCGCACTGGCGAAGCTTCCCAAGTTCACGCTCAGGGCGCTGATCGGGCTCGCGGCGCCGATGGGCATCTTCGTCTTCTACGCCGCGGCTGCCGGGCTGCTGGATACATCCGCATTGTCGGGGCTGGTGGCAGGTTTTGCCTGCGGCGTCGTGCTGACGCGCAAAGCCAACGAATCCAAGCCGCCCGTGTTTGAGATCGCAGCTGCCGGCGTGGTTGCACTGATCATGACGGTGGCTTCGGCGGCAATGCTGAGCGGCGTCGCAGATGTCCGTCCGGAGATTGCGAAGGTCATCGCGCTCGAAGACAAAACGGCGGTGGCTTACGAAAAAGCCGTCAAGCAGTTCAAGAACGGCTCGATGTCGTCACAAGCGCTGGCGACAATGATCAACCAGACGATCGTGCCTGAGCTTCGGCAGGCGGAGGCGCGGTTCAAGAGCGTGCGCGGCGTGCCCGACGAGCACAAGCCACTCGTCGACAGTGCCGAGGAATACTTCCGTCTGCGCGACGAGAGCTGGCGCTTGCGCGCGGAGGCGCTCACCAAAGCGAACATGAAGGCGTTACGCGCGGCCGATCGTTCGGAGCGTGCCTCGCTCGACGCGTTGCAGCGGATCAGGCCGGTCGAAACGCCTCCTCCGGCCGAGCCCGCGAAGCCGGCCGCCGACGCGAATAAGAAAAAGTAATCAGTGGCGCGCCGCGCCTGCAGCCGTCACGCGAAGCACACCTTTCATCGTTGGATGGTAGGTGCAGACGTATGGGAACTCGCCCGCAGCCGCAGGCGTGAACTGCCAGGACTTCTCCGCGCTAATCTCTTTCGAATCGAACGCGCCCTTCGACGTGGCGGTGTGAGGAAACGGATCCTTGTTCATCCACACCACCGAGTCGCCAACCTCCACCGTAAGGCTGGCCGGCTGAAAGGCAACGCCTTCCATCACGATGGTGTAGGTTTGCGGTGTGCGGGCCGGCTGGTCGGCCCCGCACGATGACAACACTGCCCCGATCAATAACAGTACGCAACCAGCTGCAGCTTGCGTCCTCACCGTACCGATGGCGCTATTTGAGTGACGACTGAATGTGCTTCGCGTGCTCGAGGTGCGCGACAAAGGCGGGACGCACCTTCTCGAGCAACCCCTTCAGCTCCGCGTTCTGTGCGCTCGGAATCAGCGTCTTGTCCATCGCATCGAGTACGGCCTGGTGATATGTCACCTCGTTGGAGATGTAGGCCTTATCGAACGCGGCACCGCTCAGCCCTTTCAACGTTGCGAGGTTCTTGGCGCCGCCCGCGTTGAGGCTCTGGCTGGTCGGATTGTCTTCGGGCTTGAGCTTCAGCCGTGCCGCCAGATCCGTTGCCTGCTTGTTCACTCCGGCGTGATCTTTGACCATCTGCTCACCAAACGCCTTGACCTCTGGATTCGTGGCCTTGGAGGCCGCCAGCTTTCCGGCATCGATATCGACCTGATTCGCGGTGACGACGATGTGAGCGATCTGTGCGTCGGTGGGCTTTTGTGCACTGGCAGACGACGCGACGAAGAACAATCCAAGCACCGCAAGGCTTAAAGTTCGCATGAGTTACTCCTGAAGAAGGGGACTGGTCAGCACGGTTTCGACGATTCGATCGCATCGCTCGCCGGCGAAATGAAAGACATCGAGTACAGCCAGATCCATGTCGCGAGCGATCGCGTCGCGCAAGAGCGCGCGCGCCCTGAACAACCGGGTTCGCACGGTTGCTTCCGGGATCGACAGGCATTCGGCGGTCTCCTGCACCGTCATGTCCTCCACTTCGCGCATGACGAACACGGTGCGAAAGGCGACCGGCAGCTCGTCAATCTTCTGCTCCAGGAGGTTGCGGATCTCAGCGCGTAGGATTGCCGACGACGGTGACTCGCCGCTCTCGTCGACAACGTCGTTGACGCCGCTCGGGTCGATTTCTCCTTCAGGTGCGCCGCGAGACTGCGTGATCGGCACGACCACGGGGTCGCGCTTCTGCTTTCGCACGCGCATCAACGCCTGATTGATCACGATCCGTGTGAGCCAGGTTGAGAGCTGTGCGTTGCCACGAAAATCGCGGATGTGGCGGTACGCTTCGAGATACGCCTCTTGAAGGGCATCCTCTGCTTCCGCCTCATCCTTCAAAATCGTGCGCGCCACGCGGAATAGCCGACCATTGTGGCGCCTCATCAACGCCTCGAACGCAGCATGATCGGCCCGCGACACGCGAGCCACCAGCTCGTCGTCACCGAGTTGCTCAAGGGGCTGGGCCATACTCAGTCATTCGATGCAGAAAAACCTGCTGGCGTTCCCGGCCAAGCTCGTGGGTTAAGATGTAAAGCTGAATGCGATCCATATTTCTTGCCGCAATCATCTTGGCCGTAGCGGTTTCGGGCTGCACGGAAACTCCGACAAGCCCATCGAATTTTGCCCCGTTTACGGTGACGGACTTACGGGTGGGCACCGGCGCTGATGCCGTTACCGGGAAGAGCTTAACGGTCAACTACACGGGCTGGCTGTACAACACGAACCGCACGGATAACAAAGGCGCGATCTTCGACACGTCCGTCGGAGCCGATCCTTTTACGTTTCTGCTGGGTGTCGGAGGCGTGATCCAGGGATGGGATCAAGGCCTGACCGGGATGCGTGTCGGCGGCGTACGACGCCTCGTCATTCCACCGTCGCTGGCGTACGGCGCAGCGCGCAACGGCGTGATCCCGCCGAACGCGACGCTGCTCTTTGAGGTCGAGCTCCTAGAAGTGGAGTAGAGACTTTCGTGGCTCCTGCCCTAACCACCTAACCGAATCCGTGCGCCGAACATGAACTGCGTGAGGCGATCGTCGGTTTGTCCCTCGCCTCGGTCCGGCTCGAGCAACTTGCCTTTGAGCGATGACCATCCAACCTCGCCGTAGATGCCAAACACCGGCGCGACCCAGATCTCGAGTCCGCCGCCGAACGTGAGGCCCCAACCGCCCGTTCGTTGCCAATAGGTTTGCAGGATGGAGTCGGTGCCAACCGTATTTGTCTGCGTCGTGAGCAGCGTCCCGCGAAAATACGTGCCGCCGACTTGCCCGTACGGACGAACGATCCCGACCGGCACCCCGACCTTGCCGACGACGTTCAGCAGCTCGGTGTCGAAGGTTGTCGTGAATCGATAGGTCTCGAGCGTGGCCTCGGCCTTCATTTCCGCGGGCTTCAAGAAGCTCGCCTCGGCGGCCAGGAACGGCGTCACCCAATAGGCCACCCCCACGGTGTACGTGGTGCCGTACCCGGATGCTGAGCATTCAGTCACACTGCCGCAGGCAAACACGCCCGCGTCGCGGATCTTCGACAACCCGGCGCCGCCAAAGATGACCAGCCCGGTCGGCGCCGTCCAGGTACGTGGCGGATCGAGGCTGATCGGACCCTGACGCAGCATCAACGTCGGACTCCCGGGACCGACGTCGATCAAAATCGAGCTGACGTCGCGAATCAGGAACAAGCCGCCCATCTCGCGCCGGGTGCACCCGGTCTCCGGCGCCGGCGGCTGAATGCCTCGCTCGGCGATATAGACCCGCCGCACGTTCTCGCAGACGTCCACGAAGATCTGGGCGTCGGTCTGGGTCTTGTTCACGTTCTTCGAGAGGTTGACGGCGAGCCTGGCCACGCCCTCGGTGTCGGCTTTCACCGTCTCCACAGTGGTGGCATTCAGCACGAGCTCGTTGTCCGATCCGGCCGGCGCATTCTTGATAATCACGGTCTGCGCCGATACGACGCCGACCCCTAGGGTCAGGGTAAGTGCGGCCGCCAGCGGCAGCAGCCGCCCGGGTTCTCTCATGCTGGCCTCGTAGTAGAAGACATGGCCCACAATTATGGTTCAGAAAGCGTGACAGATTAAAGGTGGGACGCAGGCTTACGGCATGATGCCGAGAAAAAAGAGCAGCAGTTCGAAAACGAGGATGCCGACAATCGCAAGTTCCAGCAGGTGGCCGCGCGAGATGGCGACCTGCTCGACGGCAAACCGATAGATGTCGTCGAGCGTCTTGAGTTTTTCGTCCACGCTCGCCTTCCACATCGGCACGCCGAGCCGCGTCGCCACCAGGTGGAACAGGCGAGCGGCGTAGATGTCGCCAATCAACTTCAGGGCGTTCTGCGTTCGATCCGTGACGTCGTTCACGTCAATGAACAGCGCATGCAGCTCGCGGGTCGCCCTGACATACGCCCGGCCCGCGAGGCTTTCGAATCGGGGCTTCTGCTGGAGCCGCCCGTAGATGCGCGCGAGTTCGACGTCGAGTAACGCGTCGTAGTAGCGGTACTCCAGGAGTTGCGAGTTGGCAAACTCGAAGATCTCGAGCGCCGGCTGCACACCCGCTTCGGTGTCGTACACGAGGGCGGCGTTCCATGTCGGCACGACGAGATCGTCGACCAGGTACGACACCCGGCTGCGGAGCACCTCTTCCTGTTCCTGTTCGCTGAGCGGTTGGCGTTCACCCCGCAGGAGCAGCGCGATTTCCGCTGCCCGTTGCTCAACGAGCGTGGACGCCGTCAGTCGCGGCTCGAGACCGGTGACCGAGAAGACGAGGTAGTCCTCGGTCAACCACTGCTCGCGGGCGTGCGGAATCGCCGCCTGGCACCGTTCGACGACCTGTCGGCAGGCGCGTTCCGCCTGCTGCTCGATCCGGTCGTTCTCGATGTAGTTCTGGCTGAGGGCGATGAGCGCCTCCCAGCTGCCGGCGAACGGCTTGGTGAGTGCCAGCGAAACGACGCCGTAATCGAAGAACTTCACGCGCGTCCGAAACCCGTCGATGTCGGCAATCCCCAGCGCCTGGCCCTCAACGACGACGGGCGGGACGGCGTACGTGAAATACGACGGGGTTCCGGCTTTGGGCACGAGGCGCGCCGCCGCCGCACCACCCCCGATCTGTTCGCGGAGCCGCGAGAGGTCGATGGTCTCCGAGACGTCGAACAAGTAAAAGGCGGTGATGCTGCCGGACGTGATGGTCTCCACTCCACCCTCCCACGTAGCGTCCGGCTTCTAGCCGAACCGCGCCACACCCGTACCCTAAGCAAAACAGACAGCCGAGAAAAGCAGCGATAACATAGGCCCATCCTCCCATGATCGGGGAAACCCTCGGACAGTATCGGATCGATGCCCGGCTAGGCGCCGGCGGCATGGGCGTCGTCTACCGCGCGCGCGATGAGCGACTGCATCGCATCGTGGCCATCAAGCTCCTCGGCGCCGAGAACCCCGAGGCGCTCACCGACAGTCGTGAACGGCTGCTCGAGGAAGCGCGCGCGGCGTCGCACCTCAATCACCCGCACATCTGCACCGTCTACGAGGTTGGCGACATCGACGGGCAGATGTTTATTGCCATGGAGTTCGTCGACGGTGAGACGCTCTCGCAGATCGTGCCGTCCGATGGCTTGCCGACCGAGACGGTCATCCGCTACGGCCAGCAAGTCGCCGACGCGCTGGCCCACGCGCACGAACGCGGCGTTATTCATCGCGACCTGAAGACCAGCAACATCGCCGTCGATTCCGGCAGCGGCACGAAGGTCCTTGATTTCGGCCTGGCGCACCGCACCGAAACGGGCGGCGTCGACGTCGATACCCGTTCCGTGGAGATCGCCGCCGATCCTGGCGTGCTGATCGGCACGCTGGCGTACGTCGCGCCGGAGATTCTGCTGGGTCAGGGTGCGGATGCTCGCAGCGATATCTGGGGGCTTGGCGTAGTGCTCTACGAGATGGCCACCGGTCAGCTGCCGTTTCAAGGGCGGAGTGAGTACGAGCTGACCGCGGCGATTCTCCGATCCCCACCGCAGCCGTTTCCGGCGCAGGTGCCGCCGATCCTTCGAGCGATCATCCTGCGCTGCCTGGCGAAAGAACCGTCGCAGCGATATCAACGCGCAGGCGAAGCGCGAGCGGCACTCGAAGCCATCCAATCCGACTTGATCGCGGCCGGCCCGATTTCGTTACCGCCTGAGTCTATCGACGCTGGCCGTCGGCTCGCACTCAACTGGAAGATCATCGCCGCCGGCCTGATTGTGCTGGCCGGTCTGACCGGCTGGCTGCTGCTCCGCGATCGGGCGGACACCGGCATCGGCGCGCCAGGGCCAGGTCGCCTGGTGCGTGTGGTTTCTGCCCAAAGCCGCACGTTCGATCCTGCGGTCTCCGCCGACGGCCGGATGCTGGCGTTCGTGGCCGAAGATCCACCCGGCCAGGTGGACGTCTATGCCGGTCGCATCGCGGGCGGCGCGCGCATTCGCTTGACGAACGACCTCGCGCGTGAATCCGCGCCCCGGTTCTCGCCAGACGGCGAACGCATCGCGTTCACCGTCACCGATCCCGGCGGCGGACCGTCGCGGGTCAGCATCATTCCTGCTCTCGGCGGCAGCGCGATCTTCACGATTCCCAATGCCGGCGACGCCGCCTGGGCGGCGGACAGCCGACAGCTGGCCTATTTGCGACAAGCTGCCGACGGCGAAGGTGTCGAGTTGGTGGTTTCGGGCCTCGACGGATCCGAGGCCCGCGCCATCCTCAGGACGGACGCGCAATTTCCCTTCCTGCGCCATCCCGCATGGTCGCCCGACGGGCAAACAATCGCTCTTGTCAGGGGATCGGGCGGCATCGCCGGGGAAATCTGGCTCGTGGCCGCCAAGGGAGGGCCACCGCGACCAGCCATCCGGGAATCCGGTCCCTCGTACTCCGACTGGCCTGCCTTCACGGCCGACGGCAAGGGGCTCGTCCATGCATCGAATCGCGGCGGCGCCACGAACATCTGGTGGCTGCCCCTCGACGGAGGATCGCCCGTTCAGCTGACGACCGGCGCCGGCCCCGATGAATCACCGTCAATCGGGTTGGACAACACGATTGCCTACGTCAATTCACGCTGGCGGAACACGCTTGAAGTGCACGATCTGAGCAGAGGCTCGACGCGCACGTTGATGACACACTCGCCGTTCCTGTGGGGCCCGGCCGTCTCGCCCGATGGAACGGAAGTCACGATCAGCCGCGGCGACGTCGATGGGTCGTGGCACCTCGTGAGCGTGCCGTTTGCCGGCGGCGAACCGCGGCAGCTGACATCGAGTCCGACTGGCGAGGTGTACGCGCGGTACTCACCGGATGGCGTGTCGATCTACTTTCACTCGTGGAACGGACCACGGCGCGTGGGACGAGCGACTCGCGGGAGCGGCGCGATCAACTGGCTCACGTTCGATCAATCAGGCACGGCGAGCTTTGCCGATGTATCGCCTGACGGCAAGACCATCGCGTTCACAAGCACGCTCTCGGACACGGAACAGATCTTCACCGCGCCCGTCGCCGGCGGCCGCGCCCGCCGGCTGACGTCGTCACGCTCAACGCTGCCGCGATGGTCGCCCGATGGCACCAGGATCGCGTTCACGATCGATCGCCGCTTTGATGGCGGGATCTGGATCGTCGGCGCGGATGGCAAGGGAGAACGTCGGCTCACGAAGGAAGGGGGTTGGCCCGTGTGGTGGCCGGACGGCACCCGAATCGGATTCCTCGCGCCCGGGCCGGATGGCAACAACCAGATTCGCGTGCTTACGTTGGCTACCGGCGTGACGCGGGTCTTGGACTCAATCAAACTGCGCGGCACCAATCATCCCTTCGCGGTCAGCCCGGACGGTGAGCACGTCGTGAGCGGCAACGCGGTCCACGATCAAGATGAGATTTGGGTGATCGAGCCGAAGAGATAACCGTCAGGCGCTCATTTGATCAACTTGATCAGTTCCTCGTGAGTCCATGGCCGCGTTCTCCCGTCGGTGAGCTCACGTACCTTCTTGACCTCGGCTGCCGACACGGTCGACGCCGCGTGGCCCCAGTCTCGTCGAACGTAGGTCAGCACGTTTGCGATCTGGTCGTCGGTGAGGGTCGCGCCGATTGGCGGCATCAGGCCTGTCGCCCCTTCCTTGCCATTCAGAAGGATGCGAATTGGAATGTCGATCGTGGCGAGTACCAGGCGCGAGTCGATCAGGCTCGCGGCTATCTTGTCTTGACCGCGGCCGTCCGGCTGATGACAACCCTGGCACACGTTGGCGTAGATTTCGCGGCCCGCATTGAATTGCGCTTGCTCTTCGGATGTGAGCACTGGGATGGGCGCATCACCGGGTTTCCCCGGCCACGTGACTCGAGCAAGTACGCTCTCAACGCGAAGCCGCATGTTGTCGTCCGCGGCTGGCGTCGACGGCTTCCGGTTCAGTCGGAGCATGCGGCCGCCGCCCCGGCCTGCGGCGCGGCCTGACGCAATCACGAAGTCTTCCGGCGCCGAGTAGGCATACCCACCACCCGGCCCGGCGCGACCGCCGGGACAAGTTGGGCATGGCAAGCCGGGTGTGACCGAACCCGCGGCTCGCTCCGATCGTGCGCCCGGTATTGCCGCACCAGTCAACGCGACCGCCATCCCTCGGACAACTGCGGCACGTTCTCGCTCTGAACGCGTGCCGTCGGCGGTCCAATCGAACAGCTCTTGAATAGGCGACTCCTGACCGCTGCGCATCACCGTCGCCGCGAAGAGGGTGATCGCGCTGTCAGTTGCGTCGCTCGCGACGAAGCCGTTGGAACGCACGAACGCGCGCAACACCGAGAGTTCACTACCTCGCAGGCCACTCAAGAGCGCATCGACCACTATGGGGTCGCCAGCGTGCCTCGTCAGCATCGTCACGGCGGCTGATTCGCGCGGGCGCGGTTCCATTGCGCCGATAGTGGCAGCGAGCTGATAGCGTACCTCCCACGCCGGATCGTCAGTCTGCATCATCATGCCGAGCGACACTTGCATGCTGGGATTAGCCAGCGCTCGCTCGGCAATCCGCACGGCGGCGCTACGCACGTCGGGCGATGGATCTTTGAACGCGACGATTAACATCCCCGGGTCCACTGCCTCGAAGCCATCGAGCGTCCAGAGCGCGTGCAACCGCGTTCGCGCGTCTCGACTGAGTGAGGCACGCTGTAGTGCGGGAATCACTGATCTGTCGGCGCGCTGCACGAGCAGTTGCTGAGCGGTATCGCGCCGCCAGCCGTTCGCATGCGACAACATCCCAACGAGAGCGGCAGACGTGGCAGACGCCATCTCGACCGAGGTGTCCCGCTGCGTGCTGTCGTGCACGACGCGGTAGATCCGGCCAAAACCCGTCGGCCGATCGAGCTGCCGCGACAGGATGTAGTCGCGCAGATACACCGTCAGCGACAAGCGGTGCTCGATGATGCCGCGATACATGTCGACGATGTAGAGGGTGCCGTCAGGCGCGTTGGATAAGAACACCGGGCGGAAGCGCTCGTCGGTCGACGCCAGGAACTCGCCGCGCTCGTAGGCCCTCCGCGCGTGCAACGTCGTCTCGTCGCGGCTCAGCATCAATCGGCTCACCAGGTTTGCGGCGGGTTCGGCAACGAACGCGTTTCCATAGAGCTCCGCGGGTAGTCGATCGCCGCGATACACGAGTGGAGCGCAGACCGCCGTAAACCGTTCCAGCGAACCGTCAGCACGATCGATCCCGGTCTGATACGCGCGGTTGGTTCCAGGATTGGGCCGAATCGGCCAGACGATATTCAGCTGGTTGTCATCGTCGGCCATGCGTTCGTAGCTGCCTCGGGTGCGCAGCAGGTTTGGATTCCGCGCGAAGTAACTGGTCGGCACGAAATCCACGTGCAGCGCCGACTCGTTCGTATTCCGATAAACTCGCCCGGCGTCGTCATGCGTCACGCCCCACTCACCTCGTTGGAGCGTGCTCTGCGCCTCGAATTCGCCGTTCTTCAAGCGCAGCTCGATGTCCGCTTGACCGGCAGAGTGAATACGGTTGTCGAGACCCCAGTGCAGGCCGTTCGCATTGTTCTGCGGATCCCCTTCCAGGCGCCCGTAGCGATTGGTGACGAGCCGCTTCGTGTCCATGCGGAGATCGCCGTCAGTGTCGCGCATCAGCCAGAGGTTGGGCGGCTCGGCGACGAGCACACCCTGCTCGAGTACCTTGATCGAGCGCGCCAGCACCAAGCCATCCGCGAACACCGTGCGCTTGTTCATTCGCCCGTCGCCGTCGGTATCCTCGAGCACGACGACGCGACCGATGGGATCGCGCTCGTTGGAACCGGTAATGTTGGCCATGAAGCCAGGCATCTCGACGGCCCACAGCCGGCCCGACGTGTCCCAATCGATCGCCACGGGCTCCTGGATCAATGGCTCGCTGGCGACGAGTTCGACGCGGTACCCTGGCGGCATTCGAAACGTCTTCAGCGCTTCGTCCGGCGGAAGCGGTGGCGAGTTCTCCGCCACGGTCTGAACGGCGGCGGGCCATGGCGGCTGAAGGCCAGGTGTCTGGTTGACGTGCGCCACGCCAATCAGTAACGCAGCGATTAGCAATCCTCGGTTAGACATGGGATAGGTTTGTAGCCACCATGACGGACGCCAAGCTGTCGAGACGTGACTTCCTATTCGGGTCAAGTGTGGCCTTGCTGGCGGTTGGCGCGCAAGACTCGGCCCGCGAACCCATCATCGACATCCATCAGCACCTGGGATACACCGGTCGATCGGATGATGTCCTGCTGGCGCACCAGCGGGCGATGGGCATCACCACGACGATTCTGCTGCCGGCGGGACGGGCGGTGAACGGTCCGTCCACGCATGGCGGCACCGCCAACGGGTTGCAAGCGCAAGCGCTCGGCAACGACGCCTGCTACCGGTTTGCGCGGCAACACCGCAAGGCGTACCGCTTCGCTGCCAACGAAGTGCCGGATCTGCAAGGCGCAACCGGTGAGATCGCAGGCTACTTGAAGCGCGGCGCGCTCCTCATCGCGGAGCAGAAGTTCGGCGTCGACTGCGACTCACCCGAGATGCAGCGCATTTACGAATTGGCGCGGGCGCACCGCGTTCCGGTGCTGATGCACTGGCAGTTCGAGATGTACAACTATGGTTTCGAGCGGTTTCACCGAATGCTCGAGAAGTTCTCGGACGTGACGTTCATCGGACACGCGCAGACATGGTGGGCGAATATCGATAAGGATCACGCCGACCAAAAGGTGCTCTACCCGAAGGGACCGGTGACACCTGGGGGCCTGACGGATCGCTATCTGAGCGACTACGCCAACATGTACGGCGATCTGTCCGCGGGATCCGGTCTCAACGCGCTACGGCGCGATCCGGAGTTCACGACAGACTTCCTCGCGCGCCATCAAGACAAGCTGCTGTTTGGCAGCGACTGCAGCGATCGAGTGGGCTCGGGTGCTGCCTGTCAGGGTTCCGAAAC
>Ga0114129_10007557_pt1 | contig 15480 bp, 10 predicted proteins | sample RhiMetdeltSRZDD1_FD_80071 | JGI IMG/M metagenome (GOLD analysis project Ga0114129, IMG submission 80071) | Populus rhizosphere microbial communities from Tennessee, USA - Rhizosphere MetaG P. deltoides SRZDD1 (version 2) (version 2) | ecosystem: Host-associated > Plants > Roots > Rhizosphere >...
GACCCTCGCGGCCGGCCTTGGCGGCGCCATCCGCCTTTGGGACGCGGCAACCGGCAAGGAAATCGCCCATCCTCCGGACGGCCATCAGAACGCGATGTTGGCCGTGGACATTTCTCCGGACGGCAAGCGGTTTGTCGTTTTGACTTACCAGGACGCAATCGAGTTCTTCATCGATTTGTCTAAGCCGGCAACACCCGCCACGTGGACAGAAGACCGGAACTACCGGAGGATTCCGCTTCTGATACTCGCGCAGCAGGAGGCGATTTCCTTTACTCCAGACGGCAAGGCTTTCGTCTATACCAGCGAAGGTAAGGCACCGAACGCGCGGATCGTGCAAGTCAAGTGCACGGACTGAGTCTTAAGCGGGCACAATTATTTCCAGGGCAGCGCAGAGCCAAGCCAGTGTGTGAGATCACGTGTGTCTTCGGGTTTGTTGACATGACGTGGTGGAGTCTCAAATGTCTGGTAGGGTTTCAGGCGTACCACAACACGCTTTTCTTCTTCAGCGAGACTCCTCAGGTTCGAACGAACAGAGTCAGGCATCGCTTGTCCCGCCATCAAGCCTGCGATTCGCATGAGCAGGTCCGTCGCCGCTTCAATATCGCGCTCGATTACGGCATCGCAATACACCTGCAAGTAAGTCAGAGGCCATTTTTCATCGAGTACGCAAAGCGACACTTTTGGATTGCGGAGAATTGCTTTTGCTTTGGCTCGTTCGAGCATCGTCGAGACCAAAATGTCTTCGCCATCCATCACGTAATAAACGACTGACATCGAGGGGCCGTCATTCGCGCGGTTGTAACCAAAAATCGCGGTTCGATGATCCTGGACGAATTTTCTGCGCTCTTCGGCATTCATGCGTAAGTGTGCGGAATAGTATCAAACGCAACGGATCGACGAAAAGAGACCGCCAGCGCCTGAGGCAATCTGCGAAAATCGATTATTTATATCGATTTTCGAATATCGATTTTCGCTGATGCAAATCTTTCTTACAAATTGGCGGTCGGCGGTTGCACACTTGAGATTTAAGAGAGGACCCCATGGAACCGAAACTTCGTTTATCGCGAACCCTGGCCGTTTTCGCGTGCGTGCTTTTTCCCTCGGTCTTCGCATACGCGCAACTGGCGGAACCCGCCAACGACCTCGGCGTCAGGTTGGGCCACATCCATTTACTCGTGAAAGATGTGGCAGCTCAAACACGTTTCTGGACCGAGATGATGGGAGGCACGGTCGTCAAGAATGGCCCGCTCACGCTGATCCAATTTCCCGGAGTGTTTGTGATGTTGCGGCAAGGCGAACCAACCGCACCTCCAGCCGGTTCCATTGTTGATCATTTCGGGTTCGCGCTAAAAGACATCAACGCGGCTCGCGCCAGGTGGAAGGCTGCCGGCGTTAACTACACGATTGGCGCAACGAATCCAAATCAAGGCTACGTGGAGGCTCCGGATGGAGTCCGGATCGAGGTCTTTGGTGATCCTTCGCTGCCGGGTCCCATTGACATGAATCACATTCACATGCTTCTTCCCGGAAAAGATATCGCCGCAATTCAGGCCTGGTACGACAAGAACCTCGGCGGGCTAACCGGCAAACGCAAGACAGTCGCGACATCGGGCGTCACCGACTGCGTTTACTTTCATCGGTTCAATGTGTCTTTCTCGCAGAGTGAAACCCAGCGTGATCCCACGAAAGGACGTTCGCTCGATCATATTGGCTTCGAAGTGAAGAACCTCGATGAGTTTGTGAAAAAGCTCGAGGCGTCCGGAAACAAATTGGAGAGTCCTCCTCGGGTAGTCCCGAATTCGAATGTTAAAGTCGCATTCTTGACCGATCCGTGGGGTACATACATTGAGTTGACCGAAAACCTCTCTCCGGCTGGGAACTAATCAACCATTTGCCTGCGAGTTCCTCTTGCAATAGAATCCGGCCGAATCATGCAATCGGATTTCAAAAAATGAGGCTATCCATGCGACTGAAGCTGTGCGTTCTGGCATTGTTGTTGTCTGTTCAGGCCGGTTGGGCTCAATCCGTTCGGACGACCTTCGTGAGCCTGGGTCCCGCCAACGCGATTCTGATGGAGCCGTCGGCACCGGGGGTCAAGAGCCGCATTGCGCTCGTCTATACCTATCCGCTAGCGAGTCTGAGCCTGTCATCGCCGCCGCGAAACAACTTCAATCATCCGTCGGGACCGCAACTGGCAAGTCGTGGCTACAGGGTTCTGCTCCTCAATGACTACAATGAACGCGTTGGATACGAGTCGTACGTCGCAGACATCAGTCGAGCCATTAAGTACCTTCGCAGTCTGCAGGGAGTCGAGAGGGTTTTGCTTCTGGGTCACAGCGCAGGTGGCCCGCTGGTCGCGTTCTACCAGAATGTTGCGGAAAATGGACCGCGCGCCTGCCAGGGACCGGAAAAAATCTATCCCTGCCGCGGTGAATTGGACAATCTGCCGAAAGCCGACGGAGTCGTGATGATGGACTCACATCTCGGTGAAGGATTCAGGGCGATGACGTACGTGGATCCCTCAATTTCGGAAGCGCACCCACGGCAAAGAAACGCAGCACTGGATCTCTTCGATCCCGCCAACGGATACAACCCGGCGGCGAATTCCGCAAACTACAGCGATGCATTCGTGAAGAAATTCTTTGCCGCACAGGCTGCGCGAAATGAAAAGCTCATTGCTGCAGCTCAAGCGCGACTGTCGGCCATTGAGAAAGGTCAAAGCAAATACAAAGGCGATGAACCTTTTGAGATTCCCGAAATTTGCTGTGCGCGCCTGCTTCAAGCCGACACAAAGCTCGTTTCACACACCAAAGGCACCCATCCACTACTTAAGACTGACGGCACGATGCCGACGCAGATCATCAAATCGGTTCGGCCGCCGATGGGGCAGGATGACGGCATTGGAGCTTACGAACAGTACTCGGTGCGCGGATTCCTCGCGGGACAGGCACTGCGCACCACGCCGGAATACATGATGACCGAGGATTCAATCACAGGAGTCGACTGGGCGTCTTCGAGTACGAGCGCGCCCACAAACGTCGAAGGAATCCGGGTGCCGCTCTTGATCATGACGATGACGTGCCATTACTTCGTCGTTCCCGACGAGATCATCTTTGATCACGCCGGCAGCAAGGATAAACAAATTGCTTACGTCGAAGGCGCCTCGCACGGATTCACTCCGTGCCGGCCCGAGTACGGCGACACGATGAAACGCACGTTCGATTACGTGGATGGCTGGCTGAGTGATGCGAGGAGGTTCGGAAGCCGCTAGTCTTCCTTGATCAGCTCGTCCTCACGATACCTGCAGAGCAGAAAGCGTTCGCTCGAAAAATGAGCAGCTTTGGGAAGGTTGTCGAACTCGACCAGATACTCTGTAAACGGATGCGATAGTGTTTCCGGAAGGATCAACTTAACCCTGGCTTTTTCGCCTCGACGAAGCACGTCCGTTTTTCCAATCTTGACTATCTCGCCTGTGCGGAATGCCATGAAAATCCTCGCGACAATTTATCGGCGAGTGACTGAAACCGGTGAATCGAACGAAAGTGTTAACGTTCACATTGCCTTTAGGGCAGAACGTGCCAAACGCGCTCTGATCGCGGCACGGATCGCTTCGTGTGTAGCAGGTGACGGCAGTGAAACCTCGCCGCCTGGGGTGCCAAACGAAGCGATTGCATCGCGAATCGCTTCACGAACGCTGATGGCCAGCATCAACGGAGGCTCACCGACCGCTTTGCTGCCATGAATTGTGCCACGCTGCGCAGCCTGCGGGAGAAGTTCGACAGTCATGCGTTCGGGAGCATCACCGATCGAAGGAATTTGATAGGTGCTGGCAGAATGTGTGAGGAGCTTGCCGTCTTCGCTCCATTTCAGTTCTTCGCCCGTTAACCAACCCATACCCTGAATGAACGCTCCTTCGATCTGTCCACGGTCCACTCCAGGATTCAGCGAATCTCCGACGTCATGGAGAATGTCGACCGCAACGACACGCTTCATACCGGAGTAGCCATCAACCTCGACCTCGGACACCGCCGCGCCATACGCGAAGTAGTAAAAGGGACGGCCGCGGCCCTTCGCCCGATCGTACCCAATGCCCGGCGTGCGATAGAAACCCGAAGCCGAGAGCGACACTTGTTTCATGAACGCGCGCTCAACGACCTCGGTGAAAGGAATCTCCCTCCCGTCAATTCCGCACGCGCGTACCATGCCGTTCTCGAAGACAACAGCTTCTGCTGAAAGCATCTCGGCCGCAACGCACGCCAGGCGCTCCCGCAAAGCTTCACAGGCAGCACGGACGGCCTGGCCGTTGAGATCCGATGCAGCGGAAGCTGCGGTCGCGGACGTATTCGGCACCTTGTCCGTTTGCGCGCGCATGACGCGTACGGACTTCGCCGGAAGACCGAGTTCGCGCATGGCGACGCCCTTGATTTTCGTATAGAGGCCCTGCCCCATCTCCGTCCCGCCATGATTCACCTGGACCGTGCCATCGCGATAAATAAGCACGAGCGCGCCCGCCTGATTGAGCCAGGTTGCGGTGAAGGAGATGCCGAACTTCACCGGTGTGATTGCAATACCGCGCTTGACACGCGTGCCGCTCGTTGCGTTGAAGCTGTCAATCTGCGCGCGGCGCTCGGCAAATTTCGAAGTCTCGAGCAGAACTGCCCAGATCGAGCGAATGCGCTCGTCCTCCAGGGGTTGGCCATAATGAGTCGTGTTCGAATCGCCGGTACCACGATAGAGATTGCGTTCGCGTACGATTTCGGGAGGAAGCCGCAGCCGGCGCGCGATCCGGTCGAGGATTTCTTCGATGACGACCATCCCCTGCGGACCGCCGAAGCCGCGAAAGGCCGTATGCGAAACGACATTAGTTTTCGCGACGCGGCCCGAGAAATCACACGCAGGCACATAGTAGGCATTGTCGAGATGGAAAAGAGCGCGATCCATGACCGATTCCGACAGATCCAGCGCCCAGCCGCCATCGGAAACGAGAGCGACGCGTGCCGCGTTTAGCCGGCCGTTGTCGTCGTAGCCGGCTTCGAAGCGAGCGAGGAAAGGATGCCGCTTGCCGGTGAGCATCATATCCAAATCACGATCGAGCTGAACTCGCACGAGCCGTCCGGTTTTGAAGGCGGCGAGCGCAGCGAAGCCCGCCCACGTGTTGCCTTGTGTTTCCTTGCCGCCGAAGCCGCCTCCCATGCGAGGGCACTGCACGACGACTTTGTTGCGCGGCAGAGCGAGCAGATGAGAAACCGCGGCCTGAATTTCCGAAGGATGCTGCGTGGAGGAACAAACCCAAATCTCCCCATCTTCACCGCATTCGGCCCATGCTGCATGCGACTCCAGATAAAAATGCTCCTGCCCGCCGAGCTCGATCTCACCCGTGACGCGATGAAGACTGCTCGCAAGCGCTGCTTCACAATCACCTCGTCGAATGACATGCGGCTCGGTATGGAAACATCCTTTAGCGATCGCATCTTTCAGCCCCAGCACAGGCTCCAGGGGTTGGTACGTAACCTTCACCTTTTCGGCGGCAATGCGGCAGATTTCATAGGAGTCGCCGACGACAAGTGCGACGACGTGACCGTAAAAGCAAGCCTCACTTCCCTCGGCCGCCAACAGCGGCTCGTCGTGCCGGACTGCTCCCACGTCGTTCAGTCCCGGAACATCCTTCGCGGTAAGCACTGCTACGACACCGGGAGCTTTCACAGCTTCGCTGATGTCGATTGAGACGACTTTCGCGCGCGCATGCGGCGAACAAACGGGCCACATTTCGAGCATCTCGCGCCGCCGAGCGATATCGTCTACGTAAAGAGCAGCACCGGTCACATGGCCCACGGCGCTTTCATGGGAGAGCGCGCGACTCGGCTCGTGCAGAGCTGTGCCGCGTTCGGGCGTCGGATCAAACACCAGAAGTTCGTCCTGCGCCTGGCTCCTCTCGCCGTGGAAAAATTTTTGAAACAGGCTCACGATCAGATCGCGACGGTATGCAGAGCCTGATCGATGATCATCAATCGGCGTGAACTCCGTGGCGAGCACATCGCACGCGTCGGCCAAAGTTACTTGATTCCATTTCTTACCGACGAGAATCGCCTCGGTTCTTTTCGCGCGGGCAGGTGTTGCCGCAACGCCGGCGAATGCAAGTCGTGCATGCGTGACGACATTCGCGTCATCCGTGTCGATGACGAATGCCGCGGCCGCGATACTGATATCAAGCTCGCGCCGCTTGCTGACCTTGTATGAATCCATTTGCCGGCGTTCTCTTCGGCGAGAAGCCATGTTGCGCGGAAAGCAGATCCATCGGACGATTTCGTCAGCTGCGATCACCGACTTCCGGTAGCCGGCGAAGAAGTCCTCAATACGAATCGTGCGCTCTTGTTGGCCTTCCGAGGTTTTCTTCGAGAGTACAACTTCTGCATCGAGCGCAAGAAGGAGCGGAGGCATGTCGGCGATCGGCGAGGCGGTGACAATGTTGCCCGCGAGTGTCGCGCGGTTCCGAATTTGCCTCGAAGCGAAGACCCGCAGCATCTTGTCGATCATCGGATATTCGCCGGCGAGCGCTTCTTCGAGCGCCGTGAGGTTGGCGCCGCCACCAACGCGCCAAACGGAATTGTCGCTCTCGATGGCTGAGAGTTCCCGCACGCCTTCCGTCGACACAAGCAGCGAATAGCGCCGGTGATGCTTGTTGACGTAAACACCGATCTCGGTCGCGCCGGCGACGAGTTCCGCGTCCGCACCGTACCTCGCTTTGATCGAGAGGAGTTCGTCCAATGACTCTGGCCGCAGAAAAATTGTTCCGTTCGAGCCTTCGTATGCCAGCCCGGGAGCGGACATAACAGTTGATGTTGAGAGCCGTTGTTGAAACCTGTCGACGGCTGATCTTTCCTTTTGATCCAGTGCGTCGAGCATCGCATCACGGATCGGACGATACCCCGTGCAACGGCATAAATTGCCATTCAGTTGATCGCCAACATTCGCTCGCGCGTCGCCGTTTGCGTCGGAAAGGTCGGTCCGGTAGTAGGCCTCGAACATTGAGACGATGAACCCCGGCGTGCAGTATCCGCACTGCGAGCCGTATCGGCTGACCATGGCTTTTTGTACAGGATGTAGAGCATCGGGCGAAGCGATGCCTTCGACAGTCACGATCTCGCGATCCGCGACCATCGGCAGCAGCATAATGCAGGAGTTCACGGCGCGGTACGTTCGCCGGCCATGCGCATCGACATCGACAATTGCGACCGTGCACGCGCCGCAATCACCCTCGGCGCAGCCTTCCTTCGTGCCTGTTCGGCCCGTGGAGCGAAGCCACTGGAGGAGCGTCGTATTGATCGAAACGCCATCGACCGTCACGGGTTCGCCGTTAACGACGATTTTAAAAGATGAGGGGAAGCTCGACATTGCCCCGATAATACGCCGCCCGGAGCTTTCTTATCCTTTCCATCCGCAAAAAAATGTGATTTCTTTAAGTAAAAGGATTTTAGCCATGACCTCGCACCACTCTCTGGCTGGGAAGAAGCTTTTCACGATTCTGAGCATTGCTGCCGTCGCGGTCCTGTCTGGAGTAATCATGAGCGTTCAGGCGGCAGTGCCTCAGTTGGACGCCGAAGCCATGCTGGCTCGTGCTGCCACTGCATACTACGAAGCTCGCTTTAACGACACGATCGCTATGCTCGCACCCTTGAACTCGAGCCTGGAAGGCCAGCCGGGACGAGTACCGGATTTGATTCGCACGAAACTGCAACTGGCATTGGCGCACATCGGACTAAATCAACTGGCTCAGGCAAAGACGCTCTTTTCGGAGCTGCGTGAGTTGGATCCACAATTTTCTTTGGATGAAACGAAATTCGCGCCGAAGGTCCTTGCGCTATTTGAGGAAGCCAAAGCAGCGCGCGATGAGCGAAAGTGCGAAATTTGTGATTCCGTCTTTGAAGAAGCTGTCGAGGCCTACAAACGTAACGATTTGCCCCAGGCTCTGGCAAAGATTCAGTCGGTTCTGGCATTGAATCCGCAGCACCATTTGGCCGCGGAGTACCTGGTCGTGATCGATAACAGACTAAGACTATCGATCGAGCAACTCACATTGATCTGGAAAACCCAATTCAACAGTGGCGATTTCGCGCAGGCCACTGAAACTTATCGGCAACTTCTGTTGACGAACTTTGAAGACCGCGCTGCCGCATCTTTGGAACGGGTACGGAGTGAATACCGAAAAGCTGTTACCGAGATGGGCAAGTCCTGGACGCAAGCTTGTGTCGCACGGGATCAAAGGACCATGGATGGTATTCGAAAAAAAGCGGACGAGCTGCTGCCGGAACCAGCTATCGCTCCGGACATTCTCGATCAGATGAACAATTGCGCCGCCAAGCCGGCCGTTCAGACTGTGGCTCCGACGCAGTCGGCGCCTGAGCCGATCGCAGGATGCCTCGAAAATTCATCCGATGTTGCGTTGACTCGTTTGAAGAGCCGTGTTCAACCGCGACTGCCCACCGAGCTGCGAGGTAAGCCAAGTATGCGTGTGAATGTGCGCGTCAAAATCGATGAAGGAGGAAATACCCGCGTCTACCAGGTGCGCGGAGCATCGATGCCACTCACCAAAGCTGTAATCACTGCAGTGGACCAATGGAAATTCTATCCGGCCACATATAACGACAGGCCCAAATGCGTTGAAACGGAATTTCCGGTTGTCGTGATCCGCTAACTTCGATTAATCCTTCGTAGCTGCAGCGTTCGTGCGGATGCTCGTGATCATGAAGACGAATACCGGATCCCCATTGACCCTTCCGATCGCAACTCGCCCAGGGTATCGCCCCTTATTCAGCTTCATGTAATTCGAGTACTGAACCTGTATCGGCTTCTCCGCCTCTCCCTGATCAGATTTGTAGATCAAATCGGCAGGCAAGCCTGCAGGATCGAGCGTCAGCGAATACGCGTCACGAGTGCCCGGGCTTTCCAAATGATCGTCACTGGTTTCGGATGCAATCAGGGTTCTGTTCAGCAGCGTCTGCATTACGTCCTGTAATTGATAACTCAGAAAAAGAGAATTCGCCTGTGCCGCTAATTTTTCTCCGGATCCTTTCAAACTGCCTCTACATTCCTGTTTGGCGGATGAGCCAAGGATTGAAACTGTGCACTGGCCGTCCTTCGGCTTGAACGTAATTCTGAGGTCGTTGCCAATACGCTTTCTAAACGTCATTGGCCATTCCTGGCCTTTGCCCGCGCTGTCCGTCCAGTTAAGGACTCCGTCGCCTTCGATGTCTGCCAGTTCAGCGATCCCATCCATTCCTCCAAGCGCAGCCAGACTTTTCAGCATGGATACGCTTGCGGCCTGCTGCCGGCTGACATCGGTTCGCTTCAGTCGAAATGCCGCTTCGGACGCTGTACCTTCTTCGACACGGACTTTCCTGTTGGCGCTCTCGTACCCGTCCGCGAATACGTTAACAACGACCTCACCAGGTTTGAGACCCGTCACGGTTGTCTTGTTCTGCGTCGTCATACCCGTGTATCCATCGACGACGACCAGGCAATCCTTCGGCTGGCACACCACATTAAGCGGACCCGCGACTTTGTTGACGGGGGTGACCTCTTTCGGAGGAGGCGGCTCATCGGGAGGTGGTGCGGCCGCAGAAATCGCTGCCAGCAGCTTGGGATTCGCGCCAAAGTCTTTGAGAATGTCCAGCACTGCCGGGCTGCTCTGAAACTGGATGCCTCTTGCCGCAACGAGGCTTTCGACCCTGGCCGAATTCTTAAGTGTCAACAACGATTCGATCACCTGTCGAAGCGTGAGTGGCGGCTGTACTTTCGGTGGCGTGCCTCTCTTCCCTGCCTGCGGCGGTGGCGTGGTTCCTGTCTGCGGCGGTGGCGTGGTTCCTGCCTGAGGCGGTGACGTGGTTCCTGCCTGAGGCGGTGACGTGGTTCCTGCCTGAGGCGGTGACGTGGTTTTTGGTGGAACCGGTGTTCCGCGACTCTGCGCCGAAATCAGTTGAGGGCTGATCAATAGCACCGAGAACAAGGTCGTCATCCGAAATCTGCGAGTCATATATGTTCCCCTGGAAAATTTCGTGTTCTTAAAGCATACCTCGACACAGGTGAAGTTTTTAAATGTTGACTTTGTTTTAGGAAATGGCGATTGTACACGCTCTTAAAAACAAACAACTCAGCCGGCCAAGGGGCATTCCATGAAACCGATGCCATCTCCGAACTTTAACCTCAACAAGAAATTTTTAAAGGACCACCTCGACGCATTCGTCAGTGTTTCGACTTCAGACGCAGTGGAACTCGGACTTGCTTTACAAGATCCTGCCAAGCCAGTTCCGCCGGGAGAATTCGTTCTTGGAAAAATCACCGCAACGGCAAGTGGCGGTGGAAAGGTTGAGTTGGGTGGAGGCGCGATACCGGGATCGGTCACATTCTCGGGCGCCGCAGGAGCGTCATTCAGCATGGGCATCTATCTCGACGCTTCAAATGCCCTGAAGGCAATTTCACCAGGCGAAGAACTGGCCCGGGGAATGAATCTCACTGATGCAGCCAACGCACGATACGTTGTGCTCCAGGCGGCTTACGACGTCAGTGCAACAGCGAAAGGCTCCGTCGCCCTTGGCACCGGCGCTAGCGCCAATTTTGGAATCACTGGAACGAGCAACGGTTTGTTCGCCGTCATACATCGCTTCGACGACACCGAGCCGGCTGTTGCAGTTTTTCAAAATACCTTTTCGAACTGGGCACTCCCCAGACAAATCGATCAGCAGGACGATTTAAAACCTGGAACGTGGATTGTCGCAGAAGTCGATGGCTCCATAGCGGCGACACTCGGTGTAACCGCCGGCTACGACTTTTCATGGATACGCGAAATCACTAACGGAGCACTGCAGGGCGACATAGGACTACGAGTTCAGCTTGGCGCATCTGCTGCGCTCGGATTCGAAGCAGGCGGCAAGTATGCCGTTGTAGTGGCTCGTGAAAGTGCGCTGCCCTTGTTCAGATTGCGTATTTACAAGATGGCCAAGAAAAGCTGGAACTTCGCCCTCAACGCGCAGATCGGTTTTGATGCGGAACTACCGCCGGCTTTGAAAAATGACAAGCCCGAGGAATTGATCGTCGCTATTTTCGGGCTGAACAACAGTCAATTGCTTGAAGATCTGAAGGAGGTCCGAGCTTTCATAAATTCCAACGCAAGCCTCAATGAAAAGCTCGCAGGAGTCGTGATGACTCTCGGCGGCAAAGCTATCGAGGAAATCACCGGTTTGAAACCGAATGAAATCCAGGCTGTCTACGAAAGAGGCCGCGCACGAATACAGGAGCTCACCGAAAAACTCGACGAATTAACCGAAACGGCCGGGCATGACCTCACCAGCATGCTGCTGTCGTTTTCGCCCGTACAGCTTCAGAACCTGCAGACAGCGTTGAAGGCCGTCGTTGAAAGTGACGTCGGAAAGCTGCAGGAGCTCTTACGGTCTCAACTTTCCAAAGCGGGGTTCGACCGAACACCCATTGGCAATTTCGTTGAAATAGTAGCCGGGGTTCCTTTGCTGGCGATCAATTCAACAGATGAGGCAATGAAAGTTCGCTCTGTCGCAAAGCAAACGCTCGATATCCTGAATGGCAGAGCCCTGCAGGAAGTACTGGATTTCATCAAATCAAAAATCGGTCTCGACAAAATAACAGCAATCACGAATGCCGCAGATTTTGCGACCGTTGACAATTGGCTGAAAGCCCGCCTGGCAGCGTTCCTCGGAAAACAGGAGGTGCTGCTCGCAGATGTTCAAAATATCCAGAACGCCATCGCACAGCTTCTCGGCAAGGCAGACAAGTTCTGCCTACTGGCTGTGGCTGCGGCACAAAAACATCAGCAGTTTGCCTGGGCTTCAACTTATTCACGTAGTACGACTCGCTCCGCGCTGATCGATGTCACGTTCGATGTCAGCAAAGCTGGAAACTTTGACAGACTGCGCAAAGCCATTAACGGTGAGTTCCAGGACGTATTGTTGCAGCAAATTGATGGCATCACCATAGGCGCGGCAGAACTCAGCCACAACACAACGCGAAACGTCTCGACCGAATTTACGATGCCGTTCGGATCGAAGAAAAGCTCTATAGAAACAGTGTCGTCCGCCAGGATGCGTGTTGTCGAGGACGATGGCCGCGTCTTCGTATATACGATCGATGCAATCGATAAAGACTCCGAACGAGACGGCTTCTTTCGCGCGCGTGCCGGACGCGATAGTACGCTGACTCTTTCGGGGACCATGCCGCTTGGCGTCGGTGGCGAGGTCAGGAAATGGAAGGAAACCAGCTTTTCCTACGCCTACAGCATGGTGCGGGCCGTCCAACGCATGCGCGTCTCACAAATGGAATCGGAGATCGGACCCGTCGTCGCTCAGTACGTTCCCGGTTCTTTTTCCGGTGGCCGGAATTTTTCTGAATGGGTTGCCGATCTCGACAAGTTCCTCGACGGACAGGACCCGAATTCCGGCACACACGATATTGGCGATACTCGCATCGCACTGAACGTCACGGCGCCATCCGCGTATTTGCAGGCTTGGACAAAGGCTCCTGCCGACGAGAAGGACGTGCGGTACTTGAATCTGGCACGTGGCCTCCAGGCAGAGCTGAAGAAAATCATCAGCTTCTTCTACTTCTCAGATCCGTCCCGATACGGAGATCTCGCCTCCGCCGCGTCTCCAATTGTGTATTCCTGCTTGCCGGTCAGAAGCTCGACCAAATTCGACACGAGGGATCTACAGCAGATCGATGCGCTCGTCAGATCCGATGCGACACGCGGGGGACTCGAGCGGTACATGAATAAGATTGCCGGAATGCTTCGCGGTATTCCCGACCTGTCCGGTTCGGCAAAGTTCTACGACTTCACCCCAGGAAACTACAGCTTCGTCGTGAGTCAATCTCTGCGGCGGCAAGCTGCAGGTTCACCGAGGCCAGAATTCCTGGGGAGTCTACTCGACGTTGAAGAACGTCTCATCGAAAACGCTATCGCCGCCGGCATTGAAATGGCACGGTTCCGCGAATTGGCTCCGGATCAACCGGCGCGTGCGCTCCAGAAGCTGGCGGAGTTCGGCGAAGATATCACGCGTACCTTTAACAGCGAGTTTGCGAACAATCCGTTTTTGTCGGATGCCGCACGCCCGCTGGGAACAGTTTTCTTTCTCCAGGCCGCGAGGGCCTTCGACCCTGCGCTCCCCTCTAACGGCACGGCCGCACTGCTGAACATTACCGTCATCAAGAGTGGTCAGGCCTCCATTGAGGACATGCTGAAAAATGATTTTGATCGGAAAGGGATTCTGTTCGAGCAGCCGTTTGTGGAAGGTTGAGGGGCGCGAATAGGATCGCCGATGAACGCAGGGTAGGCGAGACGCTATTACAGATGCCGAAGAATACTGATGCCGAACAGCAGTAACACGGAAAGTACGAACAACAGCGTGCCAAACCCGAGGATTTCAATGACGGAAATCTCTTCCTTAGCCACTGTCGCAGGTTTGACTGCTTTTGGGGCGGGCGCGGCAACCGTAGCCGTACCTGCGGATCCGGGAATGTAAGCGGGAACGAGTTCATGGGATCCATGAGCTCCCCCACGCATTTCGATCTCACCCCGCCTGACGGTAGCCATGCTGACGATAACGATCAGAACTACAACCGGAATGAGGATTCCGGCCGCTATTCCCATCCCACGCAAAACTTCAGACACCTTTTGCCCTCCTGCAAACAAACCTTCCGCGCGGAATTTACTATTTAGGTCGTTGCAGTTCAATGGCTTTCTTGTTGCGGAGAGGATTTACCTGTTCTACAAAAATAGGGGATCTTGTTAAAGGGGTGACACCACGTTAAGGTTCCTGAACGTTTCGCCGATAAGAGAGGCGGAGCCTTCTAAACAAGAACCCATGGAGGGTTTACAGATGACTCACGGCAGGATTGCCCGAGTAGTCACAGTCGTATTCGTTCTGCTCCTTCTACCGTTGGCCCGCACTGTTGCGCAAAATAATTCCTCAAACGTTGAAGCTCAGCCAGCCGTTCAAGCGTCGGGACTGGCGCAGACCGCGGTTGTTGGACTCGTTCCCGGTCAGGTTCGACGGGCGTACGGTTTTGATCGAATCAGTAATCAGGGAGCCGGGCAGACCATCGCGATCATTACGGCATTCGATCATCAGCGCATTGAGGATGATCTAGCCGTCTTCAGCCAAACTTTCAATTTGCCGGCGTGCACAACGGAAAACGGTTGCTTCAAAAAAATATCGGCGGGTGCGAATCCGGGAACAAAACAGATCTGGGCACTCGAGGCCGCCCTTTGCGTCGAGTGGGCGCACGCCATCGCGCCTCAGGCGAAAATACTGTTGGTTGAAACAAAGTCCGACAAACTGTCCCTCTTTTTGGATGCTGTCGACGTTGCGGTTCAGCAGGGAGCGAATGTGGTTTCGATGAGTTGGGGAGCAGTCGAGACTCCGGGGACCCAGCAGGACAGTCACTTCGTTGCAACAAACGTAACGTTCGTTGCCGGCTCCGGCGATTTCGGCCCCGGCACGTTATATCCTGCGGCATCACCTTACGTCACCGCCGTGGGTGGAACGGTTCTCAACATTGATGCTCAGGGAAACTATCTTGGAGAAACCGCGTGGAGTGGCAGCGGCGGGGGGCTTAGCATCGCCGAGGTTGAACCCGCGTATCAGGCACAATACCACATTCCTAATAACCCGACTGGCAAACGCGGTGTGCCTGATGTGGCATACCATGCCGACGTGGACACCGGCTTCGCAATTTATAACAGCGAGCCCTTTCAAGGCTTAAAGGGATGGATTCAGGTCGGCGGAACGAGCGCCGGCGTTCCTCAATGGGCCGGGCTGGCCGCGATTGTGAATTCGATGCGCCTTGCGGCGGGAAAGTCTCCTATGACCGGCATGAACGCGGCCTTGTACAGCGCCGCAAAGAAAGCCAACAACTATCACGACGTAACGACCGGCACGAATGGCGCGTGCGGAGCGCTCTGCACCGCGACGGCGGGCTATGACTACGTGACCGGCCTCGGCAGTCCTCAAGCAAACAACCTGATTAATGCGCTCGTAAAAGCCCAGTAGCGATCCAGCAGTGGGGTCTTTTGAACTGTAGCGGGCGGTCTATGACCAGACCTGTCCAAAATAGGAATGCGTAACCCTCCGAAATGCACGTCCAGCAAGGTAGACACTCCTCGCACCCGCTTCGGGGTGCGGTTTTCACGTGGAAACGTTTTCCCCGGGTACGCAAAAACGCGTACCCGGGGCTAACTTCCTTTCACGCCTCCGGCGTGTGCAGCCCGGAGGGCTGCTTGGAAAGTAGTCCCGGGTGGAGCGTTTTGTGCGACACCCGGGGTTGAGTGTTTGCAGGAATGACGCACCCCGGCAGGGGCGCGAGGATTATTTTGGACAGCACTGCCTCCAGAGGAGGGGAGGACGCGACCTCAAAAATATCGCCGAAGGCATCCTCTGCTAGGAGCGGACGGGGTGGTCA
>Ga0114129_10007558_pt1 | contig 15479 bp, 12 predicted proteins | sample RhiMetdeltSRZDD1_FD_80071 | JGI IMG/M metagenome (GOLD analysis project Ga0114129, IMG submission 80071) | Populus rhizosphere microbial communities from Tennessee, USA - Rhizosphere MetaG P. deltoides SRZDD1 (version 2) (version 2) | ecosystem: Host-associated > Plants > Roots > Rhizosphere >...
GGGAGCAAAGGTTCAACAGGCGCAGGAATGGACCGAAAAAGCGTCCAAGCTCGGGTTGGCGGACCATACCCTCTTTCTGGATGTCGTTTCCCCGGAAGACTCGATGATCTATCTCGCCTGTGCGTCCGTGTTGATCTCCCCCCGCCTCGACGGAACATCCACGCCATTGAAAATCTATAGTTACCTCCACGCGGAGAAACCCATTATCGCTACCAGCATCACATCACACATTCAGGTGTTGACCCAAGATACCGCGCTACTCGTCGAGCCCAACCATCTTGCATTTGCCGACGGCATCCTGCAGGTTTTGGGGGACCCTGAGCTCGCCGAACGGCTGGGGAAAAATGCACATCAACTCGCGCGTGACAAATTCGGTCGGCAGGATTACATTACGAAAGTAAACCAGATCTACAAGACCCTGGCGCCAAAACTTGAGATTGAGCAACCGGCATTGTCACAGGGAAAGTAGCATGTGCGGCATCTGCGGTGTCGTTTCGTTCCAACCAAATATCCCCGTTGATCGGTCCGTATTAAAGGGGATGAATGATTCTATCCGCCATCGCGGCCCGGACGATGAAGGCTATTATCAGGATGCGCAAGCCGGCCTTGCCATGCGCCGCCTCAGCATTATTGACCTGCATACCGGGCAGCAGCCCATCTCAAACGAAACCGGTGATGTATGGGTGGTATATAACGGTGAGATATACAACTTCAAAGAAGTGCGCGCTGAACTGGAACGGCGTGGTCACAGCTTCAAAACTCAAACGGATACAGAAATCATAGTCCACGCCTACGAAGAATATGGCGATGAGTGTGTCAAACAGTTCAATGGGATGTTTGCCATCGCTTTATGGGACGCGCGCAAACGCAGACTCTTCCTGGCGCGGGACCGTGTGGGCATTAAGCCTTTGTATTACTGGGCGGATCAGGCCAAACTGGTATTTGCCTCTGAATTAAAAGCTTTGATCCTACACCCAGATGTGCCGCGGCAAACGAACCTCGCGGCGCTAGACCTTTTCCTCACGCTGGAATATGTCCCAGCGCCGCACACGATCTATCAGGGGATATTCAAACTTCTGCCAGGTCATACATTGACAGTAGAACACGGGGAACTGAAGATTCGTCAGTATTGGGATGTGCCGTATCGGCCCGTCAGCCAGAGCGAGGCTGAATGCGCAGAGGCCCTGTCTGCCTTGATCAACGAAGCGACTCGCATCCGCTTGATGAGCGATGTGCCATTAGGGGCGTTCTTGAGCGGCGGCATCGACTCCAGTACAATCGTCGGTTATATGAGTCAGAACATGTCCGAGCCTGTGCAAACGTTCTCGATCGGTTTTGAGGACGACACATACGATGAACTGCCATATGCCAATGCCGTGGCAAAACATTTCGGCACGAATCACCATGTAGAAGTGCTGCAGCCAGATATCGCAAGTCTAGTGGAGCAGCTTGTCCCTCACCACGATGAGCCATTTGCAGATACATCTATTTTCCCGACGTATCTGGTTTCAAAACTCGCCAGCCAGAAAGTGAAAGTAGTTTTATCGGGTGATGGCGGCGATGAATTGTTTGCCGGCTATGATACCTATATTGCCGAAAGACTAAACCGTTATTATGGGCGGCTGCCTGGAGCACTTCGACAGCGTGTGCTGCCCAAATTTGCCGAATGGCTTCCACCACAACCCGCCAAGAAGGGACTGATCAACAAGGTCAAACGCATGGTCGAGGGTGGCGCGTTGGATCCATCGCTGCAGCATACACGCTGGATGATGTTTCTTACTGCAACAGAGAAAGCTGAATTGTATCAATCGGATCTGCGGACGACCCTGATTGACGATGTAACCGCTGATTATTTCAGCGGCTATTTTGAAAAGGCGAGCCAGTTCGACAGACTCGCTCAACAACAATACGTTGACCTCAAGACCTATCTGGCAGATGACATTCTGACCAAAGTAGACCGTATGAGCATGGCAGTTTCTGTGGAAGCCCGCGTGCCTCTGCTTGATTATCGCATTGTGGAATTTGCAATGAACCTGCCGCCGCATATGAAGTTAGATGGTTCACGCACCAAATCCATTCTGCGAAACGCTGTCAGACACCTCGTGCCGGACCTTGTGCTTGAGAAGCCCAAACAAGGTTTTAGCATCCCAATGAAGCATTGGCTGCGCACCTCCTTGAAACCGATGATGCTCGATCTGCTTTCGAAAGACACACTTAATAAACATGGTTACTTTGATCATCAGGTCGTCTCGAAATGGATTCAGGAGCATCTCAGCGAGCGCGCCAATCACAGTCATCGTTTATGGTCGTTGATGGTGTTCGAGATATGGCACCGAAACGAAACTGTATTTGCATAGGTTCGAGATAAATGATGGAACCTGAGTTGATCTCCCAAATCACACGATATTGGGATGCACGTATTCACGACCTGGTGATCACTACACACCCGGTGGGAACACCGGGTTTTTTTCGTCAGTTGGACGAGTATCGCTACGACAAACTCAATTACCTGCCGCGGCTGCTGGACTTTGCATCCTATCGTGGGAAAAAACTGTTGGAAGTTGGCTGCGGCGCCGGTATTGACCTCGTGCGATTCGCTCGCGCGGGAGCTATTGTCAACGGCATTGACCTGTCAACGACCGCCATTGACCTGGCCAACAAAAACCTCTCACAAAACGGACTGAATGCCTGCTTGCGCGTGATGAATGGCGAATCCATGCAGTTCGATGATAATAATTTCGATGTGGTATATGCTCACGGCGTCTTGCAATATACGGCGGATGCTGAAAAAATGGTCGCTGAAATTCACCGGGTGCTAAAGCCGGGCGGTCAAGCCATCATCATGGTATATAACCGAAATTCATGGCTTAATCTGATGCGAAAAGTGACCAGGGTCTCGCTTGAGCATGAAGATGCTCCGGTGCTAAACAAATACTCGATCAATGAGGTAAAACAATTTTTGAAGATTTTCAAAACCGGCCAAATTATCCCTGAACGCTTCCCCGTGAAGACCAAGCTACATTCCGGCTGGAAAGCTCGCCTGTTCAACGATGTGTTCGTGGGAACATTCAATTTGATGCCAAGGGCATTGGTCAGACCGTTGGGTTGGCACCTGATGGCATTCGCAACGAAATAAATGAAGCGCGAGCTGGAAAGACTGGCAAGCCAGACATTTGACGTACTCGTGATCGGTGGTGGAATCCACGGCGCGATTTCGGCTTGGGATGCCGCGCTGCGTGGCTTATCCGTTGCTCTGATCGAGCGTGGTGACTTTGGTGGCGCGACCTCTCAGAACAGCCTGAAGATCATCCACGGCGGGCTGCGGTATTTGCAGGATGGCAATCTTGCCCGCGTCCGCACCATGGCGCGGGAACGCACGACCTGGATGAAGATTGCGCCGCATCTGGTCCATCCGTTGACCTGCCTGACTCCCACGCGACATAAGCTTTCCCGAAGCCGACTGGTTCTTGGTGTCGCTCTAACCGCGAACGATTTCTTGAGTTTTGACCGCGACTATCAAGCTGATCCGGAGAAAACATTGCCCCGTGGGAAGCTCATTTCACAAGGTGAGCTTGCCAATCTCCTGCCCGGGTATGATGTCCGCGCTTCGACTGGAGCCGCCGTCTGGCACGATGCGCAAATCTACAACTCGGAGAGATTATTGCTCTCGTTTATCCTCTCCGCCGTGGAGGCAGGCGCGGAAGTTGCCAATTATGTGGAAGCCTTCGGTTTCTTACAACAAGGGGATCGAATCACCGGTGTACAAGCCAGAGATATTTATTCGGGAGAGGTGTTTGAAATCCAATCGAATGTAGTTCTCAATTGCGCAGGCGTATGGATTGACAATGTACTCGAAAAAATCTCCCTGCGTTCCGAATATGCCACCTCCGTTGCGATGAACATTATCGTGGATCAAGTTTGGTCGGGAATCGCGGCGGGATTGCCAAGCCGCCCTGTGGATGGCAGACCACCACAAATCCTGTTTTTCGTCCCGTGGCGGGATAAGACCATGATCGGCACCTGGCACATCCCTTGGAAACAAGCACCAGACCAATTCGGGTTGACGGAAGATATCCTTCAGAAATTCATCGACGAAATCAACAGTACCCATCCTGCCCTTCAAATCACACTGGATTGCATCCAGCATGTGACCTGGGGATTTCTTCCTGTAAATAAAGCAGACGCCAACAAAGACCAGGTCAAATTGACGCGGGATGGTGTGGTGATAGACCACAGGCAAAGCGATAACATCCAAGGCTTGATCTCCGTGCTGGGTGTGAAGTACACCACGGCACGCGCAGTGGCCGAAAAAGCCATTAATCTGGCAGTGGCTAAACTCGCGATTAAAGCAAATAAATGCGAAACACATCTCACACGTGTCATGGGCGGGTGGATTGACGAATTCATCACTTTCTTGAAGCAGGCGCAAACAGAAACATCTGATTTGCTGGATGAGGAAACCGGCACGCATCTGGCTTACACCTATGGTTCAGAGTATCGCAATTTGGTAGAGTCCGTCAAAGAGCAGCCCGGTTTGGCAGAACAGATTGACTCGAATCTGCGTGTGACCGCGGCAGAGGTTGTTCATGCGGTCCGCCACGAGATGGCGTTGACGCTGGCAGACGTGGTTCAACGCCGCACGGAATTAGGCGGAGCAGGTTTGCCGCCTATGATCGTCCTACAAAAGTGTGCAGAAATTATGGGTGCCGAGTTGAGTTGGGATCTTGAACGACAGGCGCAAGAGATTGATTTGGTTATTCAGAAATATCCCTTCAAACAAATGGAAAGACTCCCTTCGTAATTTATGCGGTCAAACGAACAACCCTGGCAGCTAAAAATGTTCCGCCGATCCATCAAGAAGCAACAGAAGCTCAATGCGCTGATGAGACTGCTAGGCGATACACATGGCAAAAAATGCCTGCTCGTCACCAACGGCGACAACAACGGCGCACTCAATTGGTACTTCCGTATGCACGGCGGTGAATGGACCTGGGCAGATGTCTCAGGCGAGAACAACGACCAGATCGCGCATTTACTGGGTGAACCCGTTCACGCTTATAAGGAGGATGAATTTCACGTACCTGACGAACACTTCGATTGCGTCGTCTCTATAGACGTGTTGGAGCATCTGAAAGAGGATCAACCCTTTCTCAAGGAAGTGAAGCGAGTCTTGAAGTCAAATGGCAGGGCCGTGGTCACAGTCCCAAATGGAGACCCTCGTTTGCTTGCGAATCGCATCAAATGGAAATTGGGTATGACACCCGAAGTGTATGGTCATACTCGCGCAGGCTACACCCTCGCCGAACTCTCGAACTCCATCCGCACCACGGGACTCTTACCTAAAGACACTGGCGGCTACTCACGCTTCGTCACCGAGATGATCGAACTTGTCATCAATTTTGGATATGTACGTGTCCTCTCCAAGAAGCGTGGCGGAGCGCAGCCCGGTCACATTGCCCCTGTCTCATCGGGCGAATTGAAGACGCATGGCATGGCGTATAAAATCTATTCGTTGCTTTTCCCCATCGCGTGGGCGGTCAGTTTGCTGGACAACCTATTCCCTGCGAAGACCAACAACGCTATCATCGTGACCGCACTCAAACAGGACAGTGTATGAAAGTATTGATCACTGGCGCGGGCGGATTTATCGGGAGTCATCTGGTGGACAGCCAGCTCGAACAGGGACATGACGTGCGGGCGGTCGACCTCCACCTTGACCTTCTTCAACATCAATCGGCAGACCCAAATCTGGAAGCCATACCTGGCGACATTACGGACGAGCACCTGCTCAAGAGACTGGTTGAGGGCGTTGAAGTTGTCTACCATCTCGCCAGCGCGCATCTCGATGTGAGTCTGTCCGATGAACATTATCGACGTGTTAATGTCGGCGCGACGCTGGCACTGTTGGAAGCGGCGCGCAGGGCTGGAGTGAAACGCTTTGTGCATTGCAGTAGCGTCGGTGTCATCGGAGATGTGGAACACCCTCCCGCCGATGAAAATACGGATTGCCACCCTACCAACATTTACGAACGGACGAAGCTCGAGGGCGAAAGGGAGGCCCTGGCTTATTCGCACCGATCAGGCTTCCCCGTAGTCGTGATGCGGCCCGCCTGGGTGTATGGACCGCGTTGTCCGCGCACGTCCAGGTTGATGCGGACGATATCCAAAGGCAGGTTCCTCTTCTTTGGCAACGGTCAAAACATGCGCCATCCCGTCTATATCCGCGACGCGGTCAAGGGTCTGGAATTGTGTGCGGGCGCCGACGGCGTGAATGGCGAAGTCTTTATTATTGCTGGTGAAAGCGCTGTCCCGGTCGCTGAATTGGTAGATGTGATGAGCAAAGAACTCGGCGTTCGATCACCAAAACTTCATCTACCCATTGCGCTCGGTCTGTTGGGCGGGTATTCTTTGGAGATGGCCTTTAAGATGATCAGCAGACAACCGCCTTTCTCGCGTCGCAGTGTAGATTTTTTCCTGAAACATAATGCATATAACATTAGCAAGGCGAAACGAATGCTTGGTTTCCAGCCGCAAGTGAACTTGCAGATGGGTATGCAAAAAACGATTGAATGGAATCGCAATCATAAGAAGAGACAGAACTAATGGATGAAAAATTACAAGCAACAGTCAACAATGTGCATGATTACTGGAACACTCATACGCTCGGTTTCCAGTACGTGACGGATAAAAGCATCAAGCCGGGGACGCCCGAATTTTTTACGCACATCCGCCCGTGGATGAACCCGTACAAGTTCCCCTGGATTATGGAGCGCATTAATCGCGAAGCCAAACTATTGAAGGGCAAGCATCTGCTGGAGATTGGCTGCGGCATGGGGTACGATAGTCTCGAGTTTCTGAAGCGCGGTGTCCGTGTAACGGCTACCGACCTGACCCCCAATGCTGTGAAAATGTCTCTTCAACATTTTGAAGTGGAAGGTGTCAAAGCGGAGGAGATTCGTACCGCCAATGCCCTTGACCTGCCATTCGCAGAGAACACCTTCGATGCAGTCTGGTCGAATGGTGTTTTACACGCCACAGGTGATACACGCCGCGCGATCGCGGAGGCGCGCCGCGTCCTCAAACCGGGTGGGCGCGCCATCATCTCGCACTTTTATCGCAAACCCTCCTGGATGTACGCGGTCAATCGTCTCGGTCGTGAGAACATCGAATACAAAGAGGAAGACCCACCGGTCAACGAGTTTTACACGGATGAGGAAGTCCTGAATTTCTTTCAGGGTTATAAAGTGATCGAAGCTGTCCACGAACACGAAAGGCTCCTACGCGCTCGCCGCGCTGGTTGGAAAGCGTTCCTGTATCACAATATATTGATGCCCACGTACAATCTCCTGCCTTCATCTGTAGCTTTGAAATACGCGTATAAGATTTCTGTCACGGCGATCAAGATTTAGATTCCATCTATGTGCGGCATTTGCGGTAAGTACAGTCCAACCGGTGTTCAAACCGAAGAACTGAATCACATGCTCGACAGCATCGCGCATCGTGGTCCTGACGATTCGGGCGTCTACATACGCGGCCAGATTGGGTTGGGCAACCGCCGCCTCAGCATCATTGACCTGCACAGTGGCAAACAACCCATCAGCAATGAAGACGGCACAATCTGGATCGTCTACAACGGCGAGATGTACAACTTCCCGCAGCTGCGCCTGCAACTCGAATCGAAAGGTCACATCTTCCATACCAATTCCGATACGGAAGCCATCGTGCACCTGTACGAAGATTTCGGAGAGCGTTGTGTGGAACACATAGGTGGTATGTTCGCGTTTGCGCTCTGGGATGAAAAACGGCAAAAGCTTCTGCTGGCACGCGACCGCATCGGACAAAAGCCGCTGTTCTATTCGCAGGACGGTTCAGACTTCCTCTTCGGCTCGGAAATCAAATCCATCCTGGCGCTACGCCATCCGGATCCAGAGCTTGATCCGATTGCGATGCATGATTACCTGTCCCTGCGCTTTATCTCTCCGCCGCTCACCATCTTCAAAGGTATCCAGAAACTTCCACCTGCTCACACCCTCACCTTCCAGAATGGACAGATCTCCCTCCGCCGCTACTGGCAGTTATCCTTCCGTGAGAAATTAACACTTTCCGAAGCTGAGATCCTCGAAGCCCTGCGGGAGCAACTCAAACGCACCGTGGATTCACATCTGCTCAGCGACGTGCCAGTGGGTGCGTTCCTCAGTGGTGGGTTGGACTCCAGCATGATCGTGGCAATTCTGGCGCGTGACTTGGGACTAAAACCACAGACTTATTCCATTGGCGTGGAAGAAAGCGACTTCGACGAAACCCCCTACGCCCGCATGGTGGCGGATCATTACCAGACAGACCATATTGAAGAGCGCGTCGCGGCGAATCTGATTCAGTCCCTGCCGGAAATGATCTGGCATCTCGATGAGCCCTCGGACCCGATTGCAGCGTGTATGTATCAGGCGGCGCGGCTGGCATCGCAACACGTGAAGGTTGTTTTGGGTGGTGATGGCGGTGACGAACTCTTCGCAGGGTTTGACCGTTACGTTGGCAACCGTTATATAGATATGTACAGTCGCATGCCGCGCGCCCTGCGCAAGGGCCTGATGGGACCGATGCTGGACCGTCTGCCTGACAGTTTCACATACAAGAGTATGACTCAGAAATTGCGCTGGGTGCATCACCTTTCCATGCAATCTACAGCCGCAGAACAATATGCCGAAGCGACTTGTTTCTTCCGCTTTACGCATGAGGAAAAGCAAGCGCTGTACAGCGAAAACCTGTGGAAGGAACTTGGCAATCGGAATTCAACCCTGGCAATCACGGATCCATTTGACCAGGCGGAAGCCGATGACCTGCTCGACCGGATGTTGTACACCGATTTCGTCACGCGCCTGCCTGAACATTCCCTGATGCTCACCGATCGCATGACGATGGCACATGGTCTCGAAGCACGCTCTCCGTTCCTGGACCATGAACTGGTTGAATTCCTGGCAAAGATTCCATCGAACATCAAAGTGCAGAACCATCAGCCCAAATATCTGATGCGCAAACTCGCGGCGGACTACCTTCCCGCCCCGATTATTCAGCGTGAGAAGCAGGGTTTCATGCTCCCGATTGCCTACTGGTTTCGAACCGACCTCTTCCCGCTTGTAAGTCAGACTTTGGAAAAATCACATTTTGTACGGGAAGGCTGGTTCAAAAGAAAGGCTATCCAAAACCTACTGGATGAACATCGTAGCAATCGTCACGATCATCACGTGCGGCTATGGATGTTGCTGAACGTAGAACTCTGGCATCGACTGTATATTGAAGGCGTGCCGCAAGACTCCCTCATCGAGCAACTGCAGGAATTATGCCTTCCCCAATAGCGCATCTTGGAGTCGGTTACGCCATTTATCGTCATTACAAGGACAAGTTGCCAGAAGATCGGCGCAGTGTCTGGAAATTCCCACTGCAATTGATTTTGGTCACAGGGTTGTCCCTGTTACCCGATCTAGACGTTATCCCTGCCATCATTTTCAGCGATATGCGGGCATATCACAACAACATTTCACACAGCCTGTTTGTCGGGATTCCGGTTGCTTTGTTGATTGCAGGCATTTTCCAGCGGGTTTATCGCTCTAATTTCTGGGTATGGTTCGTGATCTGCCTGATCTCTTATGACTTGCACATCATTATGGATGCACTGACAGCCGACCGCGGAGTGATGATGTTCTGGCCGCTGCCCGAAGCGCGTTACGCTTCATCCGTAAAAATCTTCTACGGGCTGCAATGGGGACTTGGCTGGATCAGTCCCTGGCACTTGTGGACCATCTTTACCGAATCCCTTTTTGTGGGAATCGTACTCTTCGCAATGAATTATTTCGACAGCCGAAAAAATCACGTACAAGAGAAACATACATGATCGTTCTAGGCATTATTGACAGCAAGCCTTCCTCCGCTGCCATTCTGAAGGATGGCCAGATTCTTTCCGCCATTGCAGAGGAGCGCCTTTGTCGCATGAAAATGGCAAGCGGGATGCCGCGTCAGGCCATCAAACAAGTGATGGTGGATGCCGGTGTCACCGCAAAGGACATTGACCTGGTGGCAGTCGCGCAGCGCGTCAGTGTCTTCGAGCCCGAGCCGATTCCGTGGAACGGCTGGTTCGACAAGAATCATGCGGGCAAACCGCGTCCGTTCGAGAGGATCAGCGGCGTGCTGGCTCCTGTGGCGGGATACATTCCCTTCGCTCAGAAAGCCCACCATCAAATCAAGGATTTGCTCTCACGCAAACGGCTTTCACAAATTCCCGAGTACCTTGAAAAAGAATACGGTATTATTGCACCCGTCAAGTATTACGATCATCATTATTGTCACGCCGCCAGCGCGTATTACACAAGCAATTACGACAAAGCACTGGTCGTCACTCTGGACGGTGGGGGCGATGGATTATCAGGCAGTGTATATCAAGGCGAGAATGGGCGCTTAAAGCGTCTCTCCTCTGTGGATAGCTTCAACTCGCTGGGTAATTTCTATTCCTACATTACCCACCTGTGCGGGTTCAAAGCCGAAAGCCATGAAGGGAAGATCACTGGCCTCGCAGCGTTGGGCAAGCCGACCTACATCAATATCTTGCGAGAGTTTGTGAGTTATGCCGAACCTGGTCAGATCCAATATGCGGTGCCAATGTATCATCGTTCGGCGCTGAAACAGATCGCCAGCCGACTTCCCGAGAATTTTGATAAAGCGGATCTCGCGGCCAGTGTACAACTTTTGCTCGAAGAGATCGGCATCCAGTTCACTCAATATTGGCTGAGGAAAACAGGCATCCGTTCCATCGCGGTCGCAGGTGGTGTATTCTCGAACGTTAAATTCAACCAACGTGTCCATGAACTGGACGAGGTCGATCACTTCTTCGTTCACCCTGCGATGGATGATAGTGGACTCGCCGTCGGTGGCGCCTTTGCCGCGTTGGCAGACGAATCGGGCATAGACCCGAAAACCCTGCGTCAGCGTTTGAAAAATGTCTATTTTGGTACCAGTTATGGGGACGATGAGATCAGCAGGGCCATGGAAGCGTTCGGATTCGCAGCCACGCATGAATCCAATATCACGGACATCATCGCCAAGTTGCTGGCTGAGGGGCACGTCGTTGCCCGCTTCACGGGTCGAATGGAATATGGACCCCGGGCGCTTGGTCATCGGTCGATCCTGTATCAAACCACTGACCCATCGATCAACGACTGGTTGAACGCTCATTTATTGCGCACGGAGTTCATGCCCTTTGCGCCGGGGACGTTACAGGAATATGCGGACGAATGTTTTGAAGGGCTCGATGGTGCTCGTGACTCGGCACGTTATATGACCATCACCTTCAACTGTACCGAAAAGATGCTGGCACAATCGCCGGGCGTGGTACATGTGGACGGGACTGCTCGCCCACAGATCCTTGATCCAGAGACTGCGCCCGATTTCTATAAGATTGCGGTGGCATATCACAAATTGACAGGTATTCCCTCCCTGATCAACACCAGTTTTAACATGCATGGCGAACCGATCGTGTGTACGCCTGAGGATGCATTGCGTTCCTTCAGGGAAGGAAAACTCGATTATCTGGCCATCGGTAACTGGTTGGTCGTCAACCCTGAGTTGAAGAAAAACGGAAAATCCTCAACTTGATTTTCCCTTCGTGGTAAAAAATTCATGCGCATCGGAATCATGTTGCGTTCCGTAGACGAAAAAGGCGGCGTTGGGGTGTATACCCGTAACATCGTCAAGGAACTGTTGGAACTCGACTCAAAAAATGAATATGCTTTGTTCTATGCCAACCAAGCCAACATTGGGGGGTTTGTACATCATAAGAATGCAGCCGAACATTGGGTCAAAGCCTCGAACAAGGCATCCTGGGATCAGATCGCCATTCCCCGCGCGTGCCGCAGAGAAATGATCGATGTGCTCTTCCATCCGAAATTCACGGTTCCGCTTTTTGCACCGTGCAAGGCGGTTATGGTGGTGCATGGCGCCGACTGGCTGATTCCCGAACAGGCGCAATACTATACATGGTGGGATGTGAAATATATGCGAGCGATGCTGCCGCTGTACTTCAAAAAATCGACGGCGGTGATCTCAGTCTCGCAGGAAACGACCGATAACTTCAACCGCATCCTGAAATTGCCGCAGGGTAAGGTAGAGACCATTTATTTTGCGCCGGCCAGACATTTTAGGCGTATCACCGATTCTGAGATCCTGCGAACAGTTAAGTCAAAATATAACCTTCCTGAAAAATTTATCCTCACGCTCACAAAGCGCAAAGGGGGTAATCGAAAAAATTTGGGGCAGGTATTCAAGGCATACGCCCGCTACCACGTACAAACGAATAATCCTCATAAACTTGTGATCGGTGGCAAGGATTGTCACCTGTTTCGCGATGAATATTCCATCCCAGCCGATGGTTACGGCAAGGATATCTTGTTTCCTGACTGGATTGACCAAACCGATATGCCTGCCGTACTCAGCCTGGCAGGCCTGTATCTTTATCCATCCAATCTGGAGGCTTTTCCAATTCCGCTTACCGAAGCGATGGCTTGCGGCACGCCGATCCTGACATCCAATGTCAATGGGTTGAAAGAAATTGCCGGCGGAGCAGCCTTGCTCATAGATCCAGCCGATACGGAGTCTATTGCGCGTGGCATCGCACGAATTCTTTCTGATTGCGACCTGCGGGATTCGCTCTCACGCAGAGGTCTGGAACGTTCGTCGCTCTTCACGTGGGATCGCTGTGCGCAAAGTACACTGGCATTACTTGAAAGCGTTGCGTCTCGTTGAATGCCATGCATGATCTTGAACTTAAGAAACTCGCTTCTGGCATGATTGTGATTGTTGCGCCCCATATGGACGATGAAGCTCTTGCCTGTGGCGGGTTGATCGCCAAACTTCCATACAAGAATCGCATCCATATCCTCTATGCTACCGATGGAATGAAATCTCCTGCTCCCATTGTGCCTGGGCGTGATGAAATCTCGCCAAATTTGGGTAAGATCCGAATGCAGGAATCTGTCGAAGCAATGAAAAAGTTGGGAGTTTCGGAACAGAACCTACATTTTTTGTGTTTGCCTGAAGCCCAATTGCAGCAAAATATAGTAGCCCTGCGAGAAATGGTGAGAGAGAAGATCAAGCGTATTGCACCGCAGCACATTTTTATCCCTTTTCGGTATGATCGTCATCTTGATCATCTGGCTGTCAACCAGGTCGTTACATCCGACATCGAACAAGGTATTTTACAAGCTCAACTCATCGAGTATTTTGTTTACTATCGCTGGAGGCTGATGCCAAAACGCGATATCCGAAAATACATCAAAAGGCAATTCCTTTATCGGCTGGATATCGCCGATGTCGCCAATCAAAAGAGGCAGGCACTCGATTGCTTCACAAGCCAGAACACGATTTATTATCCCTGGCAGACTCGTCCCATTTTGACATCTGCACTCCTGGACGAAGAATGCCGAAATCCGGAATATTTTCTGATTAGCCCCGCTTCCAGCTCAGGGACAGCCATTTTCTCCAACCTTGTAATTTGGATTCGGCTGGTACATCGTCTCGAGCCCATTTTATTACGCTGGAAGTATTTGATGCTCTCTCTGTTAAAGAGAGTGTTTCGGAATCATGCCCCCTGATCAAGCCTTGGCCCAACCCATACGCGTGGTGATGTTTGGCAGCGGTCCCGAACTCAACCGCGATGCCAAACAGTTTCTCTGCAAATTAGAGGAACATCCCGAGATTGAATTGCTGGGCGCATTTTGCCAGTCCCAAGCGCCATCCGCTGGCGCTGTATTTGTAGATTTATGGAAGCGGCGAGGTTTACTGTCTGTGCCGTTGTTTGCGGCCGGGGTCTTTAATAAGGTGATTCCTTTTGTTCTTGATCCACAAGAAGACTTTATGTTCAAGTTCAAACTTAAAAGCATAGAAAACCGGATTCACTTCATCCCAAATATCCATGCACCGCAAGTTTTGGAACACGTAAAATCACTTGCTCCGGATCTGGGCCTTATTTACGGCAGCCCGATTTTGAAGCCTGAGTTATTTGAAATTCCAAAACTCGGCACTCTGGGCATTCATCACGGCAAAGTCCCTGAATATCGCGGCAACAAAACGACTTTCTGGATGATGTACAACGGCGAGCAATTTGCCGGTGTGACCATCCAGAAAGTCAACCAAGGGCTGGATACGGGCACAATTGTCAAAACAGGTGAGGTCGAGGCCTATCGGCGGGCGTACCGGACCGTCTTTCACGAGTTGGAGGCGTTGGGCGTCGAGTTATACATCCAGGCGATTCTCGAAGTCAAACACGGGGTTGCCGAATTCAAGCCACAGACAGGCACGAGAGGCAAACTGTATCGAAATCCCAAACTGGGTGATTTCATCCGTTTTTGGGGCAGACAGCTCAAACGACAATTGCGAATCGGCGGATGAAGATTTGCATATTCACCGAAACGTATTACCCCGTGATGGGTGGTGGAGAAACCCAGGCAAAATTGTTGGCAGAAGGTTTGATCGCCAATGGGCATTCCGTAATTGTGCTGACCCGGCGGTCGGATGCGTCGTTGAAGAAACATGAACGTTACGGCAAGGTAGATGTCTACAGGCTTGCCCCTGTCGGCAGCGGTCAATTGAAAAAATGGGGCCTGCTTTTTTCGAGTCTTCCAATGCTTTTGCATTTACGCAATCAATACGATCTGATTTTTGTTTCAGGCTATCGAATCATTGGGCCGACAGCTGTGCTGGTTGGAAAATTGTTGGGAAGACGAGTCGTACTCAAAGCGGACAGCCAGGGCGAGATGTCTGGAGATTTTTTCGAGAACGGTTTGAGAAAGTTTGGCATCGCTCACAAACCATTGCTGTTCAGGTGGTTTCTTGGACTTCGCAACACGATCTTGGAAAAAGCGGACGCATTCTCCGCCATCTCCTCAGAAATCGCGTCAGAATGCACCTCCAATGGGATTCTGTTCGAAAAAATTTGTCTTATCCCGAATAGCGTTGACACAAGCCGTTATGTCCCCGTAAAGTCTGGTGAAAAAATAGCGTTACGACAAAAGCTCAATTTGCCACAAAACAGGACGATTGCTATTTACACAGGCCGCCTGGTTTCCTATAAAGGTTTACCGCTGCTGTTAAAAGTGTGGGACGAGATTCGACAAAAACACGAAAATATTCTATTGATACTGTCTGGCACAGGCGGGTTGGATATTCACAACTGCGAAGATGTCTTGAAGGAATATGTAAGAGTGCACGGTCTCGAAAACCACGTTCTGTTTACGGGCGCGGTCCAAAACGTGCCCGAATACTTGCAGGCCTCCGATTTCTTCGCCTTCCCCACCGAGAATGACGCCTTCCCATCCTCCATCGTCGAGGCAATGGCGTGTGGACTGCCGGTGGTTAGCACACCTGTTGGCGCCATCAAAACGATTATCACCAACGGAAAAACGGGATTGTTGATCCAGCCTGGTAATGCCGAGCAA
>Ga0114129_10007559_pt1 | contig 15478 bp, 15 predicted proteins | sample RhiMetdeltSRZDD1_FD_80071 | JGI IMG/M metagenome (GOLD analysis project Ga0114129, IMG submission 80071) | Populus rhizosphere microbial communities from Tennessee, USA - Rhizosphere MetaG P. deltoides SRZDD1 (version 2) (version 2) | ecosystem: Host-associated > Plants > Roots > Rhizosphere >...
GCACTTGACGCGTGGCCTGCCGCGCAGTCCGCGCGCGTCGCGCTCATGGCGCTGCTGCTCAATCGCGGCAAGCACCAGGAGGCCGCCGCATTGGCGGACGCAGCGCTGACCGCTTCAGAAAACGAGTTCGATCCGTGGTGGACTTACTGGCTCGGCGACTTCCGCGGTTATCCAGTCATCCTCGACAAACTCCGGGAGCTGGGACGATGACTCGCCGGATGCTGATTGCCGGCGCCGTCGCGATCTCGGGTGCCACGATCCTGGGCGCGGCTCCCTCCGGTCAGGCGGCACAGGATCAGGCTTCGGTATTCCGCGCTGGTGCGGACGCCGTTACCGTCGAGGCGTCTGTCAGGCGCGATCGACGTCCGGTAATGGGCTTGAAGGTTACGGACTTCGAGCTGCTCGACAACGGCGTGCCCCAGGAGATCACGGATGTCACGTACGAGAAGCTGCCGATCGATGTCACCGTTCTGCTCGACATCAGCGCCAGCGTGACCGGGACAGTGCTCGACGAACTGCGCCGCGCGCTCCGCCAGCTGCGTGCAGATCTCGGCACGGCCGATCGCCTGAAGCTCGTCGCCTTCAATATGCGAATCCGCCGGCTCATGGACTTTGGTGAGCCGGCATCGGTGACCGATAGCGCGCTCTCGGCGCTCGCGGGCAGCGGCAGCAGCGCGATCTTCGACAGCCTTGCCGTCGCGCTCGCCTCGCCGTTTCCGACCGGCCGTCGTCAGCTGATCGTGCTCTTCAGCGACGGCCAGGACAGCAGCAGCATCATCGACACCGAGACGCTGCTCGACGTCGCCCGCCGTAGCACGCCAACGGTTGCCGTCGTACTTGCGTCATCACCGAACCGTCCCGCGTCGCTGCTGCGGAATGCCTCGACGCGCGCCAACCTCACCGTGGGTGACCTTGCCAACCAGATCGCCAGCGAAACCGGTGGCTTCGTCGCGACGATCACCACCGGCGACAACGTGACGTCGACTTTCCGCCGGGTCCTCGAGCAGTTCCGCACGACCTACGTCATGTACTACACACCGCGCGGCGTCGATCGGGCCGGGGCGCACACGCTCGAGGTCCGCCTCAAGAAACCCGGAGCCGAAGTTCGGGCGCGCCGCGGCTACGTCTGGCGATAAAGCAGGAAGGAAGAACTATTCCGGCGCGCGCAGCGCCGTCGCCGCGCTGATCCGCGTCGCTCGCGACGCGGGCAAATAGATCGCCCCGATCGCCACAACGACAAGAACAGCCGCAACACCAGCAAACGTCGCCGGATCCACCGGGGTGACGCCGTACAAGAGCGACGCAAGAAGCCGCGTCGATCCCAGTGCAAGCGCGACGCCGACCAGGAGCCCGCCAAGTGTTAACAACGCGCCGCTCGCGAAGACGAGACGCATGATGTCGGCGCGCGTCGCCCCAAGCGCTTGACGAATGCCGAACTCGTGCTGACGCTGACCGACCGCCTGCGCGGTGACTCCGTAAATACCGACGATCGCGAGGAAGAGGGCGGTCAGCCCGAACGCGGTCACCAGCCACAACGTCAGCCGGCGTGTTGCGATCGCCGCGCCTGCAACGGCCTCGAGCGGTCGCACGTTCGCTAAGGGGAGCGCCGGATCCAGCGTTTTCAGCGCTTGTCGGATTGGCTCGACAAGAGAGGACGGATTCAGGTTCGACCTGACGACGAGGTACATCGGCTGCGGATACCACATCTGCGCTTGAGGAAAGTAGAGCGCCGGAACAGCATCGAGTTGCCACGGCATGTCACGAACATCGCCAATGACGCCTGCTACCGTACGCTCGGCGCCCCACAAGTTCAGTCGTGCGCCGACGGCCGCATCTGGCGCGCCCCAGTACTTGCGCGCCGCAGCTTCGTTGATCAGAACGACAGGCGGTGCCTGTTGCCCGTCCGCGGCGGCCAGATCGCGTCCGGCGACCAGCCGCGTGCTGGTCGCTCGCGTGTAGCCGTGCGTGATGAAGTGATAGCGAGCTTCAGGTCCATCGCCATCCCGGGACTGCCGGCCCACGATTTCAAAGCCCGTGTTCTCGTCGTAACCAGTCCATGGCAGATCCGAGGTGAACGTCAACTCACGCACGCCGGGAAGGGTTCGGAAGCGTTCAGCGGCGCGTTGATAGAACGTGGCGGCCGCGTGTCTGTCGTACCGCACCGGCGGCAAATCTATCGACGCGGTGATGACGCCGTTCGCATCGAACCCCGGCGGCGTACTGATCATGGCGACGAAGCTACGCAGCAACAACCCGCTTGACACGACGAGCACGAACGCAAGAGCAACTTCCACCGCGGCGAGCGCACGACGAGTGGATTGAGTGGACGCACCAGCAACGCTCCGTCCGCCTTCTTTCAAGCTTTCAGCAACTCCTGTGCGAGCCAGGCGAAGCGCCGGCACCAATCCGAACACCAACGCGCTCCCGAACGTCACGATGACGGCGAAGAGCAGCACCTGCGCGTCGACGGCAATGCTCTGGAGACGGGGCATGTCAGAAGGTCCAAAGCGGGCCAATGCCGCAACCGCCCCATAGGCCAGCGCAATGCCCAGGGCTCCGCCGCCGGTGGCAAGGACCACGCTCTCGATGAGCAGCTGCCTGCCAATCCGCCAGCGAGTGGCACCAAGGGCCGCTCGCACGCCAATCTCTCGCGACCGTGACGCAGCACGTCCTAGCAGAAGGCCCGCAACGTTCACGCACGCCAGGAGCAACACCGCGAACGCAGCACCGGTCAGCGTCAAGAGCGTCGGTTCGGCGGTGCCAACGATCTCTTGCTTTAACGGCACAACCGACGGACGCCATGGGCTGTTGGGCCTCGGGTAGCGTTTCGCAACGGTCACGCCCGCCCGGTCTAAATCGGTCCTCATCTCGCTCCAACCCACGTCACGACGTATGCGGCCGACGACGTTGAAGTAGTGGGAGTAGCGAAGTCCCGGATGTTCATCGCGCGGAACGACCAGCACCGACCAGATATCCACACGCTCACCGTGGCCATAGGTCCTGAAGGTGCCACCGACGTGTTGGAAGCCATCCGGCAACACGCCGACGATCTGAAAGGTCCGGCCCGAGAGCTGTATCGATCGTCCAACGACGCCGGGGTCGCCGTTGAAGTGCCGCCTCCACAGGTTATGGCTGAGGATAACGACGTTGCTGTTGGCTTCGATCTCGTCGTTCAAGGTGAATTCACGGCCGAGCGCAGGTTGATAACCGAGGATCTTGAAGAATCCTGCAGTGACCAACATCCCGCGCAGCTGTTCCGGCCGCTGCGCGTCGCCGAGCTGCAGATCACCGCGAACGTAGGCCGCGAGTCCGTCGAACGTCTGCACCTCCGCGCGGTAGTCGCGAAAGTCGGCCGGCGCCATGGGAAAGTGCGGCGTGTCCGGTGCCTCCTCGAAGAGGCGCACGAGACGGTCGGGGTCCGCGTACGGGAGCGGCGAGATCAGCACGCCCTTCACCGCACTGAAAATTGCCGCGTTGGCGCCAATCGAGAGCGCCAGCGTCAACAGCGCCGTGGTCGTGAAGCCCGGCGATCGACGCAGCAATCTGATGGCGTAGCGAATGTCTTGCAGCAGGGGTTGCGGCATAGTCTGTTCGACGGTATTCCGCCGGGGTTTGGTTTACGTGGCCACTTGGCAACTATCTTTCATGAGCAGCACCGCATGGGCACACACAAAAACTCGGCAGTCACGTTTCTACAGCTGGCGGCATCGGGCCGGATTGGTGAGGCGTACGACCAGTACGTCGCCCCGGCCTTTCGGCATCACAACCCTTACTTTAAAGGGGACGCTCAGTCGTTGATGGCGGGCATGCAGGAGAATGCGCGTCAGAACCCCAACAAGCAGCTCCACGTCCTGCACGCGCTCGAGGACGGCGATCTCGTTGCAGTGCACTCCCGTGTGCATCAGCATCCCGACGACCGAGGGGCGGCGGTCGTGCATCTGTTTCGGTTCGAAGGCGATCGCATCGCCGAGCTTTGGGACGTCGGTCAGCCGGTCCCGGAAGAGTCTGTCAACGCCAACGGCATGTTCTAGGGAGCGAGGGCACTACTTCAAAACGATGCGCTCCGTGACCTTGCCGTCCGCAATCGGGCGGACGGAGAAGGCCTGGTTGCTGCGCATCTCCTGGGTTACGAACGGATCTCCCTCGAACACGATTTCAAAGATCTTCGGCGCGCGACCCGCTGCCGAGATTTCAAAGTGAATGTGGGGCGGTACACGACTGTTGGGGTACGAACCGGGCTTCACGGTCTCGAACGACCATGCGCCTTTCGCATCCGTTCGAAGATAGAGCTTGAGGCGTGGATTTCGATTGTCGCTCGCCGGCTTGACCCCGTAGTAGCCCTCGTGGTCGGTCTGAAAGATGTACAGCGATGCGCCGCCGATTGGCGCGCCGTCGTGCCCGACAACCACTCCACTGACCTGCAGCGGCTGGCCTGGTTCACCTGCTGGCACGACCCGTCCGCTCGATGGCGCCGACGCTGGCGCCTCGTGAACCGCCTGGCGCCCCGCTGCGGGCGCCGCGACGGCGATCATGATCCCGAACGCGATCCATGAGACGCGGCGTGCTGTCGTGGACTGAGGCATAGTCCCTCCCCGCGCATCCTCTCATAGCTCGCATCCGCTGTGGACATGCACCCAGCGGTTTGCTGTGACGAGCCCGGGGACCATCGGTTCCGTTCGACGAGCGGCGACGCGACGAGCGCTCGCGTCCAGACTTTGCCTCCAGAGCCAGAATCCAACCAGCGTGAGGGGGTGCTTATTATAGGCTACAGTCGCAACAGGTTACGGCTGTGATTGAGACAAACACCGTCAACGGTTTGAACTGGTACTGGATCTTCCTGCAGCTGGCGATCCCCCCGGTGGTCGGCGTGCTGATCGCGATCCCGTTCTGGCGCAAATCCGACTTCATTTTTGGCAACGTCGTCGGTTCAGCCGTCATTTTGGCTGCGGCGATCGGCTTGATTTTTCGGGAGTATGTGGAAGTCGATCGCGCCGTCCAGGCGTGTCTCGACGCCGGAACGACGTGCTTCCCCACACCGAGCGCCTTCGCGCGCTTCGCGATCCATGCCTCCATCGGGCTGGGCGAAGTGTTCGTGTTGTTTACCCTCAGCCTGGCCGTAGAACGCCGGATTCGCAACCGCGGCTACGCGGCAGAGTGGCGACGGTGATGGGCTGCCGCCGTTCAGCGGCCGTCGCTCAGTTTCAAGCCGAAGCGCGACGAGAGTTCTCGCCTTCCTAGCGACGTCACGCGAAGTATTCGGCTGTCCAGATCCTGAACGACCCACTTTTTCTGCAAGACCCGGCGCAGCAGCGCTGCCGCTAACGCACCGGCCAGATGCGGTCGCCGTTCACTCCAATCGAGGCACTGAAACGCAAAACGTCGCCGTGATGCGCGCGCCGCGTCGACGTCGATGCCGAGGGCTTCGAATCCCGTCATGCCGGCTGGTGTTGTCTCACACGAAATTTCGTCGTTCGCAGTCGACAACCAGCCGAGCGAGATGAGCTGCTCGTAGAGCATGACGCCGAGCGCTCCCGCGATGTGGTCGTAACAGGTGCGTGCCGCACGCAACGCGTGCGGCGTGTTGGCAACGAACACCTGTCGTCCCGTACCTGCAAGCACGCTGAGTGCCTCGAGCGCTGATGCGACATCGGGACGATCTAGGCTGTAGTAGCGGTGCTTTCCCTGGGCGTAGACCTTCACCAGACGGAGCGTTTTGAGGCGCTGCAGGTGCACGCTGGCAGTGGACGGAGTGACGTCCGCGACGACGGCGAGCTCGGTGCTGGTCCGCGCACGCCCATCGACAAGGCAGTAGAGCATGCGCGCGCGTGCCGGCTCGCCAATTGCGGCGGCAATCGGCGCAACCCCGGCGTCAGGATCGGCTGCATCCATTGTTTGATGCTAAACGAATTATGAGCGTTTGCCAACGGGCACACTGCGGGTATGACCGTCACGTGCATCATTCGCTACCAGATCGATCCATTTCAGCGCGACGCCTTTGCCGAGTACGCGCGCAACTGGGCGCAGATCATCCCCGAGTGTGGAGGTCACCTGCTCGGCTACTTCCTCCCACATGAAGGGACCAACGATGTTGCGTGGGGATTGATCGCGTTCGACAGCCTGGCCGCGTACGAAGCGTATCGAACGCGCCTGAAGGCGCATCCGCACGCGAGTCAGAACTTCGCGATGGCCCAGTCGAAGCGCCTGATCCTTCGTGAAGAACGGACCTTCACCGAAGTCGTGGCCGAGACCTTCGGAGTTCAGCCACGATGACCGTTCTCCGCCACGGCGCCTATCTCTGTCTGCAACGGACGAGCCCACTGCACGAACTGAGCGCTCCGGGTCTCGAGGCGTTGGCGGACCGGCTCGAGTTGGCCAACGAGTTTGACGCAAGCACCGGACATCCGGCGCAGGCATTTGCGTTGTTGAAGCGGGTGGACATCGTTCAGCGACAGACGCCTGATGACGCGCTCTCTCAGGCAGAAGCCATCGTGCACGTCGCATCCCCTTCAGGCGAAACTGTGCGGCGATTCTGCGCGGAGGCTGAGCTCTTGCTTGCCCACGAGATTGACGTTCACGTGATTCCTGGCGTGGTCCGGCCGACGAACTTCACGGGAGGTGCGATGCACGACTTCGCGTATGCGGCGCAACGGCAGCAGGAGCGAGGACCGGCCATGCCGCACGCGTTCATCGTGCCAATGCGCAAAGCACCAGAGTGGTGGGCCAAAAACTGGATGGAGCGTCACACCTATTTTCTGCCTCGCTATGACGACGATGGGCGGATGCTCGCGGAAGGCCACGCGCTCACGGCTGCCGCCGGCATACCGCACCTGATGCGCAGAACTTACAGGAACGACCTCGAACCTGCCCCGAACGGTGCATACGACTTTGTGAACTATTTCGAGTGCGCGGACGAGGGCGTTCCCATCTTCCACTCGGTTTGCGCGGCGCTGCGGGATGTCGCGAGAAATCCTGAGTGGCGGTTCGTCGCCGAGGGTCCTACGTGGCACGGGTGGCGCGTCAAGAGCTGGAGGCAGCTTTTCGAGTGATAATCGCGGCCGTGAGTATTTCGCTGACAAGACGCGAGCTCATCGCTAGCACCGTGGCGCTCCTGGCCGCGCCGATCCAGACAGCAACGCAGCGCCCCGCTAGCGTGAACGGTGTCACTGGTCCTATCGTGCCAGACCGTCTCGGCCTCACATTGATGCACGAGCACGTGCTCGTCGACTTCATTGGCGCGGACCGTGTGAGTCCGACGCGCTACGATGCGGACGACGCAATCAAGGTCATCCTTCCGCATCTTACGAAAGCAAAGAATGACGGCTGCCAGACGCTAGTGGAATGTACGCCTGCTTATCTTGGCCGCGACGTGCAATTGCTGCGGCGTCTATCCGACGCGTCCGGACTCAACATCCTCACCAACACTGGCTATTACGGTGCGGCAAAGGACAAGCACCTCCCTCGTCACGCGTTCGACGAAAGCGCCGATCAACTGGCCGCTCGCTGGACGACCGAGTACGAGCGCGGCATAGACGGCACGCCGATCAAGCCGGCGTTCATGAAGATTGGCGTAGACGAGGCGCCGCTCTCGGACGTCGACGCGAAGCTGGTTCGAGCTGCAGCCATGACGTCTCGAGCCACGGGCCTTCCGATCGCCTCACACACGTCGACCGGCCTGGCCGCGATCGCCGAGTTGGAACTGCTGGATCAGGCACGAGTGCCTGCGCGTTCGTTCATCTGGGTCCATGCGCAGAACGAGCGCGACGCGGTCTTCCACTCTCGCGTTGCGAAGGCCGGGGCATGGGTGGAGTTCGACGGTATTTCGGAAACCAGCGTTGCGCGGCACGTTGATTTAGTCGTGTCTATGAAGACTCAAGGACTGCTCGAGCGCGTGCTCGTTTCGCACGATGCAGGCTGGTATCACGTCGGCGAGCCCGGTGGCGGTCAGTTCCGCCCGTATGACACGCTCTTCACGAAGTTCGTTCCCTCGCTGATGGCCGCCGGCTTCTCGAAGGACGACGTCCGAGTGCTCCTAGTCGAGAACCCACGACGAGTATTCGCGCCTCGTTCGTAACGGCTGAGCTACAACCCGCCGTGCATGGCGGTCGAGGCCGTTTCGCTCAAGACCTAACGGCTACTGCAGCCCACCGCGCACGGACGTGATCCGCTGCGTGTTGAACCCGAGCCAGTGCATGCGTCCAATGTAGCGCGCGTGCTCGACCTTGATGCAGCGATCCATGATCACGGTGAGGCCACCGGCTTCGGCGATTCGAGCACCTTCCTCGTTAATCACCGTGAACTGACACCAGAGGGTACCGGCCTTAATCGCCACGGCGTCCCTGGCGATCTCCGGCAGCGCATCCGGCGCGCGGAAGACGTTCACGATATCGACCGGCACAGGTATGTCGGCCAGCGTTTTGTGGACTTTCACGCCAAAGATCTCAGACTCACGCGGGTTGACGGGAATGACGTTGTACCCGTGCCGGCGCAGGTAGTAACCCACGAAGTAGCTGGCCCGAAGCTCGTTCTTCGACAACCCGACAATTGCAATCGTTTTTGCCGTGTGAATCACGCGCTGAATCGTCAGCGGATCCTGGTACCGGCTCACATCGAACGTCGTCATTGCGCTGCCACCCCGCTCGTCGCCGAAGCGGCAACGCGTGCGAAACCTTGTTCGAGATCCCAAATCAAGTCGTCAACTGATTCCGTCCCGACCGAGAGCCGGATCGTCCCGGGCCCTACTCCGGCGGCGCGCAACTCATCGTCGTTCAATTGACGATGGGTGGTGCTGGCGGGATGGATGATGAGGCTCTTCGAATCGCCCACGTTCGCAAGGTGCGACCACAATGTGACGCCACGGATGAAGTCCTGACCGGCGGCGCGGCCGCCCTCGCAGTCGAACGAGAACACGGCGCCAGCGCCTTTGGGCAGATACTTCTCGACGAGCGGCCGGTATCGGCTCGAGGGCAGACCTGGATATGTCACGTTGGTCGCCAGCGGATGCGACGCGAGAAAACGCGCGACCGCAACGGCGTTGTCAACATGTCGAGCCATCCGCAAGGACAGCGTCTCGAGCCCTTGCAGGAACAGGAACGCGTTGAACGGGCTCATGGCCGCGCCCAGATCCCGCAGCGTCTCGGCGCGGAGCTTCATCAGATAACCGTAGGTGCCGAACGTTTCGTGGAACTGGAGCCCGTGATAGGCCGGCGACGGATCAGCAATGACGGCGAAGCGCCCGTTCGACCAGTTGAACTGACCAGAGTCCACGACGACCCCACCGATGCTCGTGCCGTGGCCGCCGATGAACTTGGTCGCCGAGTGCACGACGATATCGGCGCCCCACTCCATCGGGCGGCAGAGGAACGGAGTCGCAAACGTGTTGTCGACGATGAGCGGCAGCTGGTGCTCGTGGGCAATCGCGGCGAGCGCCTCGATGTCGAGGACGTTGCCGCCAGGATTTCCAATCGTCTCGCCGTAAAACGCCTTGGTGTTGCCGCGCACCGCCGTCTTCCACGCGCTGACATCGTCTGGATCCACCCACGTCAGCTCGACGGACATCTTGCGGAGCATGTGCTTGAACTGGTTGACGGTCCCGCCGTAGAGCGCCGAGGACGACACGACGTGATCGCCTGGGTTGAGCAGCGTGAAGAGCGCTGCCGCTTGCGCAGAGATGCCACTGGCGAACGCCACCGCACCGCAGCCGCCCTCGAGGTTGGCGACGCGTTCCTCGAAGACAGCGACGGTAGGGTTCATGATGCGCGAGTAGGTGTTGCCGTACTCCTGCAGGTTGAAATACGCGGCCGCGGATTCCGGATCCTCGAACACGTAGCTCGTCGTCTGGTAGATCGGCACGGCGCGCGCGCCGGTATTCGGATCGGGGCGCTGCCCGGCGTGAACCTGACGAGTTTCAAAGCCAAATTGGCGGGACTCTTCCATGCTTTCCTGCAATTCTAGTTAGTGTCGGAAGTCCGGAGTTTCGGAAGTCCGGAGGTCCGGAAGTCCGGAGGTTCGACTCAGATTCCCAGAAACTCCCGAATCATCGGGGTCTGTCGGGCTTCTTCGAGCAAAAAACAATCGTGGCCGTATGGCGCCTCGATGACGCGGAACTCCACCTCGCGGCCGAGCGCACGCAGCGCAGTGGCCAGCTCCTCGGAACCGGACGGCGGGTACAGCCAATCGGAACTGAAGGCAATCAGCAGCGTTCGAGCAGAAACGTTCCGAAGCGCGCGCGTGAGGTCCCCGCCGCCGTATTGCCGCGCGAGATCGAAGTACGACAACGCCCGCGACGTGTAGAGATACGTGTTCGCATCGAAACGCCGCACGAACGTGTCTGCCTGATAACGCAGATAACTCTCGACTTCGAATTCCGGCCTCGTCAGGTCGTACTGAATGTCGTCAGCCGACTGCAGGCGCCTGCCGAACTTGTCGCTGAGCGACTCGGCGGACAGATACGTGATGTGACCCACCATGCGCGCCACGCCCATGCCGGCGGACGGCGCGCGTCCCGTTCCGTAGTAGTGGCCGCCCTGCCAATCAGGATCGGCGGTGATGGCGCTGCGCGCGATCGCATTCCATGCCACGCCCTGTGGCTGCAAGGCGTGCGTGCTCGCGATTGGAATGATCGCTCCCACGCGATCTCCGTACAGAACCGCCCACTCGAGCGCCTGCATCCCACCGAGCGACCCACCCGCAACGCCAGCGAGACGGCTGATCTCAAGCTCCTTCAGAAGCGCGTTCTGTGCCCGGACCATGTCCGCAACCGTGATGACCGGAAAGGCGGACCCGTAGGGCTGGCCCGTGGCCGGGTTCACCGACGATGGTCCGGTGGTGCCGCGACAACCACCGAGAAGATTCGAGCTGACGACGAAGAAGTGATTGGTATCGAAGGCCTTGCCGGGACCGATCATGCCGTCCCACCAGCCGAGGCCTCGTCCCTTGCCGGCGTCGCGCTCGTCGGCGCGAAACCCATCCCTGGTGCTCTCGACGGCCGGCTTCGCCGAATATCCCGCCGCGTGAGCATCTCCGCTGAGCGCATGGCAGACCAAAATCACGTTGTCGCGGGCCGGCGACAGCGTGCCGTACGTCTCGTAAGCCATGCGGATGGGAAACAATTCGCGGCCGCAATCAAGGGGAAGCGGCTCCGGAAGATCGAGAAACTGCGTCTCGACCGTACCTACCGAGCCCGGAGCGCTTTTCGACGCCGGCGTGGTCATGCGAGCGATCATACCCCCGCGGCTCGACGGCAACGGCGTGAGCCGGTCACGCCGTCGTTTCCCCCATCGATGTATGATCGGGAGCTTGCGCGAACTGTCAGGCGCGCATCTAACTGTCCACGAAGGGATTCTACGATGGCTAACACTAGCGTCAACAACGGCGTCAACGTCGAGGCATTGCTGGCGGCACGGGAAGCGCTCAAGAGCGCTCCGCAGGCGGCCCAGTTCAAGTGGCGCGCGACCTGCAAGTGGAACAACGGCACTCACAGCAGCACGAAGGTCCAGGGCTTTCACGGACTCGGCGAGGAGCAGAAACACAAGACCGAGTTCTCGTTCGAAGCCGATCATCCGGAAATTTTTGCGTCGGAGGATCTCGGCGCGACGCCGGTCGAGTACGTGCTCGTCGGCCTGGCGAGCTGCCTCACCGCCGGAGTTGCGGCAGTTGCGCAGAACCGCGGCATTCAGCTGCGCTCGGTCGAGGCCAAGCTCGAGGGATCGATGGATATCCAGGGCATCCTCGGTATCGACAGTGACGTGCGAAACGGCTACGACGACATCAAAGTGACCTTCAACATCGATGCGGATGCTTCCAAGAAGGATATCGAGGCGATCGTCGCGCAGTCGCAGAAGCGGTCAGCGGTGTACGACATCATCACGAACCCGACAAACGTGAACGTGGTCGTGAACGCAGGTTAGGAAGGAACGCAGATCGCGCGGATTTTTTACGGGACGCGGATCTTGCGGATCTCCAGGTTTACGAGGCGCGGATCTCGGGGATCTTTCACGGGACGCGGATTTACGCGAATCTTGTTTACGGACGGGACGCGGATCTCGCGGATCGTAGTTTTACGGGACGCGGATCTCACGGATCCTTAGTTTCACGGGACGCGGATCGCGCGGATTCTCGTTTACGGGACGCGGATCGCGCGGGTTCTCGTTTACCGGTCGCGGATCGCGCGGATTCTCGCTTACGGGTCGCGGATCGCGCGGGTTCTCGTTTACGGGTCGCGGATCGCGCGGATCTACACGATTCGCGTTTGCGGGTCGCGAATCTGCGTGATCAGCGTCCCGTGACCCTAAGATCCGAAAGATCCGTCTCGCAAGAGATCCGCGAAATCCGCGTCCCGTTAACTTGGAGATCCGTCAGATCCGCGTCCGTGAACCGAGGATCCGCGAGATCCGCGTCCCGTGAACCGAGGATCCGTGAGATCCGCGTCCCGTGAACCGAGGATCCGTGAGATCCGCGTCCCGTGAACCGAGGATCCGTGAGATCCGCGTCCCGTGAACCGAAGATCCGTGAGATCCGCGTCCCGTAAAACCTGAGATCCGGAGATCCGCGTCCCGTTAGATATCCGCGAAATCCGCGTCTCGTAACATAAATCCGCGTCGCAAAATCAGCGTTTCCGTTTTTTCTCGGAGAAATCTCATTACCAGGGTCACGACGGTCGTCATCGGCGCCGGACATGCCGGCCTGGCAACCAGCCACTGTCTCAGCGAACGGTCGATCGACCACGTCGTGCTCGAACGCGGTGACGTGGCGAACTCCTGGCGCCGCGAGCGCTGGGATTCGCTGCGGCTGCTGACACCCAACTGGCAGACACGGCTGCCTGGCTATCGTTATGACGGCGTCGACCCTGACGGCTTCATGACGATGGCCGCGGTGATCGAGTTCGTTTCCCGCTATGCGGTTGCGACCTCCGCGCCGGTGCGAATCCGGACGACCGTCACCTCGGTCCGACAGATCGAGGACGGCTACCGCGTCACGACCGATGCCGGAGAGTTTCAATGCCGGTCAGTCGTGCTCGCCAGCGGCGCGTGCAATCTGCCACAAGTACCGGCGCTTCGAGCAGAAGTGCCCTCGTCCATCGAGAGCTTGACGCCGTTCGACTACCGGAATCCCAGCCAGCTGCCTGAAGGTGGCGTGCTAATCGTCGGAGCGTCGGCAACCGGCGTGCAGCTCGCGGATGAGATTCAGCGTTCGGGACGCCGCGTGACGTTATCGGTCGGCGAGCACGTGCGCCTGCCGAGGACGTATCGCGGGCGCGATGTCCTGTGGTGGATGGATGCCTCTGGCGTCTGGAATCAGCGCTACGACGAAATCGACGACTTGACGCGGGCGCGCAAGCTGCCATCACCACAACTGGTCGGCACGCCCGAGCGCATCACACTCGATCTGAACGCGCTGAGCGACGCCGGCGTCGAGTTGGCGGGACGGCTGTCAACGGTGCGCGATGGCCGCGCGCTTTTCTCGGGCGGGCTCCGCAATCTCTTTGCGCTCGCTGACCTCAAGATGGAGCGGTTGCTCGATACGTTCGACGAGTGGGCACGTGCCAGTTCGCGCGAGGAGTTCGATCGGCCAGAACGTTTTGAGCCGACCCGCGTACCGCTTTCGTCACGACTCGGCCTCGACCTGCGGAACGGCGAGATCCGTTCGATCGTCTGGGCCACCGGGTTTCGGCCGGACTATAGCTGGCTCGATGTTCCCGTCGTCGATCACAAAGGCCACCTCCGGCACAACGGCGGCGTTGTCGATGCACCAGGGTTGTATGCGATCGGCCTTCCGGTACTCCGCCGGCGCAAGTCGACGTTCATTCACGGTGCTGAGGACGATGCGCGGGAGGTGGTCGAGCATCTCGCGGGTTATCTGGCACGGTGAGTTCTGACAACAACGAGGACCTGTCTAAGAGCTCCCGCAGGGAACGCGGAGGAGCGGAGAACGCAAACGTTTTAGCAGACGCCGGCCCCGCTCCGCGTCCTCCGCCCCCCAGCGATCTCTGCGTGAGCTCTTTCCCGCGCTCTCAGAAAATCTCCCTGGCTCACCGATGCTCGCCGATCAGCAACGCGAGATCACCGCTGATCCATCGCGCCAACGCATCAACCGCCTGCTGATCGCGCACGACGGTGCCGAGCGGCGGCATTTGCGAGGACGGGCTGCGGGAGCGCATGCGGTAGAGCATCGCGCTGCGCTCGGGTGCAACGGGATCGAGCAGCACGCTGGTGCCATCCTGGCTGCCGGGCACGTGCCAGTCGGTCCGGCGGCCCACGAGGCGCAACGCGGTGGCGTCGCCGTCATGCATCACGTCACTGTAGCGGAGCGACGGGACCTGCACCGCCATCTCGCCATCGCCGCGATGGCAACTCCCACAGTTCGCAGTGAAGTATCCGAGCACCGTGCGGGTATCTGCGCTCGCGGTTCGAATGCGCGGCGGTGTCGCCACGAGATCTGTTCGCTCTGGCGACAGTCGCCGCTCGTCGACCAGCGTGCGCAACGTCAGTATCGACGGTGCCAGCGGCTCGCCGTGGATCGCGTTGGTGTCGCGATCGGTTGAGAGCTGCAGCGGGTTGAAGCCGAGCGGTTCGGTTCGCTTCGCGCCATGACACGTCAGGCAATCGCTGACTGCCGGGATGCTGTGCTGCCGAGTGCCTGTGATTGTCGCGACGCCAGGCTCTCCTCGATCGGATGCCAGCAAGGCATCCGTCTGCGCGTCGTTCCACATGTAGCTGACCGCGACCCAGTCGCTTGCGGTGGCCTTCCACAACATCCGCGTTTCGACCTTGCGCCCGTTGAAGCTGAACTCCTTCCAGAACCGCGTGCCAACCGGAAACTCCCACGCTGCATCGTTCCGGGTATCGATCACCGTGTCAGGCGGGAGGTACACCCAACGTGTCTTGACCGCACCGTCGGACCACAACGGGTACTGCGGCGAGAATTGGCGGTTGCGCTGGTCAACGATACCGACCGTGCCTTCCGCATACAGGCCAGTCTCGCTGAGGCGGCGCGGTGCCTGCACATCGGTTCGCTCGACGGCCATCAGTCGCGGACGCGCGGCGATCAGTATGGCAAATGCAACGGCCGCACTCGAGAGAACGATTCCCGCGCGAAGCCAGCGGCGGTTCATGGCCTGGGCTCCTTACTTCGCCTCGGGCGGATCGATGGGCTGCGGCACGCGGTTCTTCACTGGTGGCAGCGATTGCAGATACGCAAACATCGAGCGGATGTCTTCGTCACCCAACGCCGCGATGATTGGATACGGCATCGGCGGCAGCAGCTTTCGCCCCTTCCCCTCATGCCGCCCCGTCTTCATCGTCTGAATGAACGTCTCCTCGGTCCACTTGCCGAGGCCTGTTTCCGGATCGGGTGTGAGGTTCATGGTGAAGCTGACGCCCCACGGTCCGGCAAACGCGGTGTTCGTTCCGGCGGCAACCCAGGTCCAGGGTCCGGGCGGAAGCGCCGGCGCTGGTGGCATCACGAGATCGGCCGGGTGGCC
>Ga0114129_10007560_pt1 | contig 15477 bp, 11 predicted proteins | sample RhiMetdeltSRZDD1_FD_80071 | JGI IMG/M metagenome (GOLD analysis project Ga0114129, IMG submission 80071) | Populus rhizosphere microbial communities from Tennessee, USA - Rhizosphere MetaG P. deltoides SRZDD1 (version 2) (version 2) | ecosystem: Host-associated > Plants > Roots > Rhizosphere >...
GGCGTTGACAACCCACTGCTGGTTCGCCTGCCCGTTACAGTCCCAGATGATCACCGCAGTGCCGTTGGCCGTACCCTGGCCGTTGGCGTCCAGACACTTGCTGCCGTACACCATCAACTGCCGGCCGGCCGTATACGTCCACCGCTGATTCGCGTTGCCATGGCAGTCCCACAACTGCACCTGCGTACCGTTCGCCGTCGTCGAATTCGGCACATCGACACAACGACCCGACTGCGCGCCCACGACCATCGCGTTCTGCTGGCCGCCGCCGGCCGGTGCGTAACCCGCCGCTACGACGTTGGCCTGAACCGCGTTCTCGGTAGCGTCGGACGGATAGCCCGCGACCATGGCGCCCTCGTAGAAGGTTCCCGCGCTGAGGTTCGCACCGCCGCCGGGCTTGCAGCAGTCTCCCCCGCTTCCGAGAACGATGGCTCCCTGCTTCCTCATCGGGCTGTAGCCGGGCGGCAGCGCGCCATCCCAGAGCGTGGTCAGGCCACCGGACTGAGCGTTGCCGCCCTTGATGGCGAACCGGGAGGTTCCGTTGTTCTTGAGGGTCGCCGTGACGTAAGGGCTGGTGAATGCTCTCTGATTGGGGTTCCACGACTGGCTGCCCCCGGAGTACAGACCGAATTCAAGATCCGCCTGAACCCACGGACCCGTTCCGGAGCACCCACCGAACCAGCACTGCGTACTGAAGTTGATCGCGTCCATGGCGCCCGGGCCGTCCGCGGTTCTCGTCGTCTCGCTGTTGCCGTAGTCGAAGCAGCAGCCGCCGTTGACGTGGGTTCCGCTGGTGACCATATACATCCCTTCGGGCGCGCTGCCCGTCGGAATCCCGCTGAGGTGTCCGTCGCGCCAGTAACTGTTGCCGGGATTGATGTACAGCGAGTATGCCTTGCTTGCGCCGACGGTCAGCGCTTCGCTACCGGCATTCGCCGGCCGGCTCTGGCTGGACCCGGGGACGGCGCTGGATCCCTGATACCACAGGTGGTTGCCTCGGCCGGATTGGTCATAGACAACGGTGATGACGCACGAAGTACCGGCGCAGAAGGAGTCCTGGGCAGCGCCGTTGGCAGCGCCGCCAGCCGCCAGTACGCCGATGTCGCGCGTGGCGTTGTCGGAGGAGCGTCTGACCTGGTAGAGAGTGCCGCTGTAAGACCCGTACAAGGCCCGCGTGGTGCTGTGCGCGGCCACGCACGCAGTTCCACCAGCGGCGTAGATGTCACACGGCTGCGCGGTCGCGGCCGATGCTGGGTCGACACCGAAGAGGGCGCTGATGGCGAGCGTCATGGCGGCCACCATCAGCAGGGGCGATCGTCGTAGATATCCGGGTACCACGGTGAACCTCTCGGAGAACCGTCGAATCGATTCGCCGCAACGCACGACGGCGGGCACCAGATCATCGAGGATGCGTTATATCGACATGCGTGCGTCGCGTCAGGGAATCTTCATCATGACATCCCATGCTTGAAAAGATATGACGTCTCATGTTCCGGGACGATATGACGACGCGAGGAGTTGTTCAGCCGCTACCTGGGCACCTACGCCCCGTCGAAGACGCGACTGCCGAAGATATCTTCCGACGGCGTCCGGGCGGCATCCAGCCATCCCATGACTACACGGATCGGTCCTCGTTGCACCACACTCAGCTGGTCAGGTCGGTCCCGCGATGGGCCGGTCGCCGGTGAGCAGCCGCCGTCCGGCGTATTCCGGCCGGACGTTGGGGCTGTCGGTCGCCGACGCGGTCGGCCGGCGCGTATTCGCGGCGATCGCACACCTGTCGATGCAGACGCCTGCACCCGGTGCGTCGCCGAGGATGAAGGCTCCGTCCTCGACCTGCACGTCCAGCGACACACCGATGGGCGGGACGAGGTCCTGCAACTCGCTGGTCACGTGGTTCGGGATCGCCGCGGCCGCGTGCAGCAGCGCGATCGGTGTGGTGCCGATCGGGCTGACCGGAAGGTCGTGTGCGTGGGCCAGCGTGGCGACCCGCAAGAAGTGGGTGACACCCCAGACGGCGGCGGCCTGGACGACGTCGACCGCGCCGGCAGCGATCAGCGGTCGGTACTGTTCCAGCCCCGTAAGGTTTTCCCCGGTGGCGACCGCGGCTCGGACAGAACGCGACACCACGGCGTTGCCTTCGGCATCCCATCGCCGCACCGGTTCTTCGATCCAGATGAGATCGACGTGGCGTTCGATCTCGCCGACATACCGCACCGCCTGCTTCCGTGACCAGCACTCGTTGACGTCGAGCATCAGGCCCGGTCGGCCGCCAAGCCCAGCGTCGGCCAGCACCTGGCCGACCAGAAGCAGGCGGTGGGTGTCCCGCTCGATGTCGAGTCCGCCTTTGAGCTTGGCCGCTCGCAGCCCGCGTTGGGCGTACTCCTGGTAAACGCTGATGAGTTGCTCGTCGGTGAGCGCGATGTCCAACCCGGAGGCGTACGCCGGAATGGTGCGGTCGCGACCGCCCAGCAGGCGCCAGAGCGGTTCGCCGGCCAGCTGTGCCTTGATGTCCCACAGGGCGGTGTCGAGTGCCCCGATGGTGCCGAACACCCGGCCGGCGTGCCCCGCTTTGAAGGTGTGCCGCAGCATTCGGTCATAGAGCGCGGTGACGGCGCGGGGGTCCTCACCCTCGATCGCCCTGAAGACGGTCTCGATTTCGGTGTGCGGGCCGAGACCGATTCCGGTGACTCCTTCGTCGGTGTCGACCAGGACGACGGGCACCGGGGTGACGCCGTCGTCGAAGACGCCGTTGGCGTCGCCGACGGGCCTGCCCCAGTCGAGGACTGTTTCCAGCGTCCGGTAGCCGGTGATGCGCATGTCAGCCTTTCGTGGAGCCTGCGGTGACGCCGTCGGCGATCTGGCGCTGGAGGAAGAGGTAGGTCAGGAGGACGGGCACCGCGGCGATGAGAACACCGGCGGCGAAGGTTGGGATGTCGGCTGAGTACTGTCCGCGCAGCGAAGTGACGCCGACCATAAGCGTGCGATGCTGGGGCGAGGGCATCATCAGCAGCGCGATGAGGACGTCGTTCCAGCAGAACAGGGCGTCGAGGATGGCGACGGACAGCAGCGCGGGCCGGCCGATGGGCAGCATGACTCGCCAGTAGACGCCGTAAGCGCCGTTGCCGTCGATTCGGGCCGCGTCGATGATCTCGGCCGGAACGGTCCGGTAGTAGCTGGCCATGAGGAAGACCGTGAAGGGCAGGAACTGCGCGACGTAGGCCAGCACGAGGCCGGGGTAGGTGTCGACGAGGCCGGCGCCGGACATGACCCGGGTCAGCGGCACCATGATCACCTGGAACGGGATGAACAGCGTGGCCAGGCAGGCCAGGTAGAGAACGGAGGATCCGCGGAAGCGGAGCCGGCTCAGCGCGAAGCCGGCCATGGATCCGATCAGCATCAGCAGCACGACGGTGGCGGTCACCACGGTGATGGAGTTGATGAAGTACCGGCTCATGCCGGCGCTGGTCCAGGCCTTGGTGAGGTTGTCGGTACGCAGTGCGCCGGCCGCCGAGAAACGGTCGAGAATGTACTCGCGGCGGGTCTTCATCGCCACGTTGGCCGTGAACAGCAGTGGATAGATCGTCGCCGCGGCGAGGGCGGCCAGCGGCAGCGCGATCAGCCATCTGCTCAGCCGGGCACCGGGCATCAGTCGTCCCTTCCCGCACGGCCCAGCAGACTTACCTGCAGCAGGCCGACTGTGAGCATGATGAGGAACAGCACGGTCGACGCCGCCGATGCCAGCGCGGGCCGGTTCATCTGCCCCTGCTGTATCCAGATGTAGTACTCCGGCAGGTAGGTCGAGCCTTCGGGGCCGCCGCTGGTCATGACGTACAGCAGGCCAAACATGGACGTGAGCATGCCGATCATGGTCGTGACGAAGACAAACTGAATGGTGCGTGACAGGCCCGGAATGAACACGTGCCAGATGATCTGCGGTATGGAGGCGCCGTCGACGCGGGCGGCGTCCTGTGTGGAGCCGTCGAGTGTCGCGAAACCGGCAAGGAAGACGACCAGTGCCATGCCGAACGTTGCCCAGATGTGTACGCCGACCACGGTGAAGATCGCGGCGTGCGGATCGCCGAGCCAGTCCACCGCGGGGATGCCGGCGATACCCAGCATCGCGTTGAGCGGGCCGTCGAAGGCGAGCACCAGGTTGAAGATCGCACCGACGATGACCGGCGACAGGACCGCGGGAAAGAAATACACACTGCGAAAGAAGCGGTGGCCCGGCACCTTGAGATAGATGAACGTCGCCAGCAGGCCGGGGAAGGCGACCGCCACCGGCAAGATCAGGACCAGCAGGCCGACGTTGCGCAACGCGGATTGGAACAAATCGTCGTACGCCAATGTGGCGTAGTTGTCGAAGCCGACCGGCCGGCCGTCGCGCTCGGCATCTCCGGTGAAGGAGAAGTTGACACCCAGCAGCAGCGGCCACAGCCGCAGCAATGCGATGACCAGGATGGCCGGTAATACCAAGACATAGGGAGCCAGACGCTCGGACCGCGCATACCTCGGCCATCTCCGGGGCGACGCGGCGCGACCGCTCGCCGGCGTGACGGCCGCCGGCTCGTCGCTTCGCCCGTACGGTGCCGACCGAAGCGACGAGCGAGACCTTTCCACGGTCACCGGATCAAGCCGCCTTGTCGGACGCCGCAAGCTGCGTGACCGCCTCGTCGACGGTGACGGAACCGCTGAGCAGGCCCTGCGAAAGGCGCCCCATCAGGTCCTGGGTCTTGGCCGACAGCGCGACATGCAGCGCAGGCTTGCCCGACTTGATCTCGGAAACGATCACGGCCAGGGCCGGGCCGCCGTTCGATGTGTCGATCGTGGTATCGGCCGCGACCGCCCCGGCGTCGGTGGAGTACGCCTTGAGCGCCTCGGCACAGCTCAGCGAGCGTACGAGATCGGCGGCCAGGGCGGGATCCTTGGTCCATTTGGCGACGCCGTAGCCGATGCCGCCGTCGTAGCCTAGGACCGGCACCGCGCCGGGTGTGATGACCGGCGACAGCATGACGCCGACCTTCTGCGGGGTCAGGAATTCGTTGAAGTCCTTCCACGCACCGACGTCGGACATGAGGCCGAGCACATGTGACGACTTGCCGCCTTGGAAGAGCCCGAACATGTCCATGAACATGGGGGTGGAGTTGGCGCCGTCGGTGTTGAGGCCAGCGTCGCCCGCGTCCTTCCACAGCTGGAAGATCTTCTTGACGTGCGGCGACTGCCAGTCGCGTTTCCCGGCGATCCAGTCGGCGTACTCCTGCGTGGTCAGGATGCCAGGTCCAAAACTGGACATGAAGAACTGGATCCCGATGCCCTCCTTGTTGCCCATCGCCAGGCATTTCTTCCCGGTCGCCTGGGAGATCGCCGCGCAGTTGGCGAGGAAGTCGTTCCAGGTCGTGGCCGGCTTGTCCGGGTTGAGACCGGCCTTCTCGTACATCGACTTGTTGTAGTAGATGGGGTGGCCCTGCAGCGTGACGGGCGCGGCGTAGATTTTGCCGTCCTTGCTGAACGCGTCCCAGCCCGCCAGCCGCGCTTTGTCCGGGCCGATGTACTGGTCGAGTGCGACCAGGGAGCCAATGCGATCGCGGAGCTGGCCACCGCCGTTGAACAGCATCACGTCCGGGCCCTTGCCCGCTTGGATCGCCGAGCCGAGCAGCGTGTAGTACTGGTCGAAGGGCTGCGCCACGAGCTCCACGGTGACGCCCGGGTGCTTCTTGGCGAAGTCGGTCTTCGCCTTCGCGAGGAAGTTGGCCGCGTTCGCGTCACTGGATTTCCAGTCCCAGACCACCAGCTTGCCGCCCGCGCCGCTGTCGGTGGTGGTCGACCCTCCGGCGCTGCCGCAGCCGGCCAGGGCGAGCACCGCCGCCAGGAGGACCGACCACAATGCGCGCTGCTTCATGGCTGCTCACTCTCTGTTGGGGTTTCGGGGCGACCAGGTCGCTCCGGCGAGTGGGCGCTAACGTAACTCGTATGACGTTTGACGTCAATACAGTGGCGTATAGTGACCTGGCGGTCTGGACGCAGCCACGGAGGGACCATGACGACAGCGCAGGAAGCCATCGCGAACGAGGCAACGCCTCCGGCGTGGACGCGCCGGCCCGCGAACCTCGGCAGGGCCGTCACCGCCGAACTCGTCGGCCGCGTTGTCCGCGGGCACTATCCGCCCGGAAGGCCCTTGCCGGCCGAACCGGCGTTGTGCGACGAGTTCTCGGTCAGCCGCACCGTGGTCCGCGAAGCGGTGAAGATCCTGCAGGAGAAGGGTCTGGTTCAGGTACGCCAGGGCACAGGCACGATCGTGACCGCGCCGTCGCGGTGGAACATGCTCGACGAGGTCGTTCTCGCAGCGACGATCGCCGAGGACGACTCGCTGGCGATCCTGGACGACGTTGTGGTGACCCGGCGGCTGCTCGAGTCGGACATGGCGAAGGTGGCCGCCCGTCTGGCCGATCAGCAGACCGTCGATCGGCTACGGGCACTCGTGGATCTCATGGACGAACTCGTGGATGACCACGTCACGTATGAGGAGCAGGATCGCATCTTCCACGACGTCATCATGCAGGCGTCGGGAAACCGGATCGCCCGCGGCGTCGTAACCTCGCTCCAGAGCCAGGTCATTCACACCGCCCGCTACGTGGGCCGGACCGAGCGCGCCCTGTGTGTCGCCTCCAACGCCGGCCATCGGCGTATCTACGAGCGCGTCGCCGCACACGACGCGGACGGCGCGGCCGAGGCCATGCTCATCCACATCACCGACGCGTGGCTCGTACGCCGCGGCGGCCCGGCCAATCCGGAGCGCCTGCGCCGCTAACGTCTATTGCCGAGCGCGCCCGCCTGGGCGAGTACGCTCGGCAGTCGTGTTCTGTCAGCGGCCCCAGAGACGCCACGTCTGATTGAGCGGGCTGCCCTGGCCGGAGGGATTGCAGGTCCATTGGTGGATCAGCGCCCCGGGCGAGGTCGAGATGGTACTCACATCGACGCATTTGCCACTGTGCCGGGCGACCAGCTGGTAATCGTGCGCGTCGTTGCCCGCGTAGGTCACCTTCCGCGGGCTGAACTGCTGGTTCTGCCCACCGTTGCAGGACCACTGAATGACCGCCGCACCGTCGGCCGTGGACGCCCCGTTGACGTCGAGGCACTTGCCCGACAGCTGGTTGACCGCCGTGTAGGTATTGGCCACTCCGGAGACCGGGCGGAAGCTCCACAACTGCTGATCGCCGCCCTCGCAGTAGTGCTGCCGCTGCTGAGTCCCGTCAGCGGTGCTGCGGTTGGTGTCGTCGAGGCACTGCTGCGAATGCTGGGCGACGGCGACCGTCTGGAAGCTGCCGTCGGACGGGGGAAGGAGGGTGATGGTGAAGCTCTCGTCGATGTTGGTGTGCGGAAGGTTCACGGTCGTCGCATTGCCCGACAGGGTCACGACGGAGTTCTGGATCGTGACCGGACCTTGAACGGCGCCGCCGCTGTTGTAGGGAATGCGCTGGGCCAGGACGCGTACCTGATTGTTCTGGACGAGGCCGCTGGTGGTGTCCAGGCGCTGGATGATGACGGCGATGTTGCCGGTGGTGCCGCCACCGCCGACGAGGATCCGGGCGACGCCGGTCGCCTTCGTCGCGAACGCGTCATAGGCGGCGCTGGGCGTGGCCGAGCCGATCGAGCCGGTCTGGGCGGCGTAGAAGCGGTATACCCACCACTCCCCCTTGGGCTGATGGACACCGGCCGCGTTGCGCGTCAGCAGATTCGCGAGATCATTGTGCAGATTGCCGGCACTGGCCCAGTTCGCGCGCAGACCGTCGGCGCCGGCCCGCTCCAGCCGCGCGATGTACCACGACCCGTCGCCGGGATTCTGCTCGTTGGAAGCGCCGTACTCATTGATCTGGTACGGCCGGGGGTGCGCGATGCCGCGGGAGTTGAGGCTGCTGTTGGCCGCGTTGACATTGGCCACCGGGTCGCTGGGAAGGGCGTGCCAGCTGAAAACGTCCGGCACCGTGGTGGTGGACTGGACGAAGTCCAGGTACTGGGTCCACCATCCGCTCGACGTGGTGGGTACGCCGGCCAGGCTGGGCCCGACGATCAGGTGGCTCGGGAACTCCGTCCGTAGCCGCTGGTAGGTACGCCGCCACAGCTCGAAGTACTGCGACTGGGGACGGTTCCAGAACAGGCCGAGGTTGGGCTCGTTCCAGATGTCCCACTGCACGATGATCCCGGCGGCTCGAACGTCGCCGATCAGCCGGGTCAGGAAGGCGTCGTAGTCGGTCCAGTTCCCGTTGTCGCCGGGAAAGCGCGAGATGGGGAAGCCGTCGGCGCCCCACAGGTCGTGCGGCAGGATGACGAACTGGCCGCCCAGGGCGATAGTGCGCCGGGCTTGAGCAACGGTCGCGTTCCACCGCCGATCGTACGTTCCGGCGACCCACCCGCCCGGCGACCCGAGTTGGGCGCCGCCGGCGCGCATGAAGCGGAACTTGACGTCGCGGTAGAAGTGATCGGCCGGCCCGGACGCGTTCTCGGTCATGCCGTAGATCCAGCCGGACGCGCGATAGGTAGGCGTACCGCCGGCCGCGGCGAAGTTGACGGTGATCGACTCGTCGGCGGCGTACGCCGGATGCGCTGTGCCGGCAACGCTGACGGCGAGCGCGCAGACGAGGGTTCCGAGTCGGCGAAGCTTTGGAGATCGGCTTCTTGCTGTCTGGTGCATGGGCACTCCTCGGGACGGCAGCGCGGGCGCTCGACGCGGCTCGCCGATGACCGCGCGAGGTGAGGGCGTTGGACGCGGCGGCGGGGCTCGGACGTCCAGCATGTCGAATCGATTCGCAACACTATGGTGACGTGTGCGCGTATGTCAATGTGTCCCGCGAATCCAGTGAGGCCAAGCTCTCCGCCCGGCGCACCCGCCGCACTTGGAACCGCTCAGAATGCTCCTGCGGGCGAGCATGAATGAATCGGTTCGACCTGCGCCGTCCTCAGCGATCGTCGTGGCGCGGAATCGGGCCGGTTGACGAGCGCAGCGCGATCGGCGGCGCGACCAACATGTGCCGCGGGGCCGATGCGGGCTCGGCGATCCGCTGCACCAGCAACTCCACGGCCCGGGCACCGATGTCGTGCGCCGGCACATCGGCGGCCGTCAGCGGCGGACGGAAGTCTTCCGCCCAGTGCTGCGCGACCACCCCCGTGACGGAGAAGTCCCGGGGCACCGTCATGCCCGCGTCGTCCAGAGCACGTTGTACGCCGGGCAGGGCGGCCTCGTTGATGGTGGCGACCGCGGTGATCTGCGGGTGGTCGGCCAGCAGCTGGTGCATGCAGGCCTGGCCGCCGTTGATGTCATCAGGGCAGCACACGGAAACGCCGGTGAGACCGCGTTGGCTGGTCGCCTCGGTGAATCCGGACAGGGCACGGTGTCCCGGCCCGTAACCGGCGGCGACGAGCTCCGGCGAGCGGTTGATGAGCGCGATGTGGCGGTGGCCGAGGTCGGCCAGGTGATGTACGCAGCGTCCGATCAGTCCGGCGTAGTCGACGTCCACCCACGACATCTGCTCCGGGCGGGCGGTACGGCCGATGGTCACGAAGGGCAGTCCGGCTTCCTGAAGCCGGGCCACCCGAGCGTCCTCCAGGCGGATCTCCATCACGATGACGCCGTCGACCCGCTGGCCGCTGATGAGCCGTTCGAAGGAGCGATCATGATCACCGCCGGTAGGCGACAGCAGGACGTCCAGATCGACGTGGGCGGCCGCTTCGACGACGCTGGCGACAAAACCCAGCTGCATGTCGGTCAGGCGCTGGCTGGCCGGGGGAATGACGAGGCCGAGGGTGCGGGTCCGGCCCTCCTTGAGCGCGCGAGCCGCGGCGTTCGGCCGGTAGCCGACCTCGGCGATGACCTGCTCGATGCGTTTGCGGGTTTCCGGCGAGACGGTTCGCCTGCCGCTGAGCGCGTAGGAGACGGTGCTGCGTGACACGCCCGCTCGTCGCGCGATCTCCCCAATGTTCACGTGCCCTCCCCGGCAGCTCGGCCCACGCAGGGGCGCCCCGCTTGGCTGACAACCTAGCACAGCGCTCGTCGAACCGATTCACTCTGCACATTGCGCTTCGGCAGCTCAGCTGCGGTTTTCGCCCGGGCGAATCGCTAAGCGCTCAAGGTACTTTCACCGTCTCTTGACCGGCCGCCTATCCCCACCTATTGTCAGTCGAACCGATTCGCCGAATCGATTCGACAGATCGCAGGCACCGTCCGACTGCGCACCGCGCGACGAAAGGAATGCCGTATGCGTAGGTATACCAAGGGTTTCGTGGCGTTGACGGTGTCGATCGCCGCCGTGGCCTGCACCACCGCGTGCTCCTCGTCCGGCTCGTCGGGCGGAGGCTCCGCACAGTCCGCGTACACCGTGTGGGATCCCTATCCCCAGTACGATGCGAACTCCGACTGGGTCAAGCTGCTGACCAAGTGCGGCACCGACGCGGGCGCCACGATCACGCGTACCGGCTATGACACCACCGACCTGACCACCAAGGTGCTGCTGGCCGCGCAGCAGGGCACCGCACCCGACGTGCTGATCATCGACAACCCGGTCATCTCCACGCTCGCCGAGGCCGGCGTACTCGCCTCGTCGGACGACACGAAGCTCGACACCGCCGCGATCTCGCCGAACCTGCTCGGGGCCGGGCAGAGCGGCGGCAAGACCTACGGGATCCCGATCGGCGCCAACACCCTCGCCCTGTACTACAACAAGGCCGTCCTCCAAGCTGCTGGTGTGGACATCGCGTCCGTCACCGACTGGAAGTCGCTGACCGCTGCACTGGCGAAGGTGAAGGCGGCAGGCAAGAAGGGCATCACGTTCTCCGCCATCGGCACCGAAGAGGGCAGCTTCCAGTTCCTGCCCTGGTTCTGGGGATCGGGCGCGGGCCTGACCAAGCTCGACTCGGCTGAGGCGGTCGCGGCGCTGGCGCTGTGGACCGACTGGCTCAAGCAGGGTTACGCCCCGAATTCGGTCATCAACAACACTCAGACCACCAGCTGGCAAGAGTTCGCCACCGGCGAGTACGCCTTCGCCGAGAACGGCACGTGGCAGCTGGGCAACGCCAAGAAGGCCGGCTTCGAGTACGGCATCGTCGCCGTTCCCGGTATCGACGGCGGGACCGCCGCCGCACCGACCGGCGGCGAGTTCGTAAGCGTGCCGCTGCAGAAGGACACCGGCCGGTACGCCATCACGCAGAAGCTCGTCACCTGCGTAGGCTCGACGGACAACTCCCTGGCCACGGTCACGGCGCTGAACTACATCGCCCCGACCGAAGCGGTGCAGGCCAAGCAGGTCGCTGCCAACGCGGAGCTGAAGGTATGGGTGGATGCAGTGAAGGCCGCCAAGGGCCGCACTGGCGACGGCCTCGGCACCAAATATCCCAAGATCTCCCAGCAGCTGTGGACCGCCGTACAGGCGGCGTTGAGCGGATCCAAGACGCCACAGGCGGCCCTCACCGACGCCCAGATGGCCGCCGCCGCGGCCACTAAGTGATCGCACCAGCCGACGTCGTCATGAACCTCCGAACACAGACGCATGCCACGAGGTCTGTGGACGGTCCGCGCGGGGCGGCAGCGTCCGCCGCCCCGCACCGGCCCACCCGCGGCACCGATATACGGCTATACCATCGCTGGGCCGCATGGGGGTTCCTCGCACCGATCACGATCTACCTGATCGCCTTCTACGCCTACCCGCTGTACCGCAACGTCGACCTCAGCCTGCGTCACTACACGGTGCGCTCCTTCGTCTATGGCGACGCCGAATTCATTGGCTTGGACAACTACCGCACCGTTTTGGCCGACCCGACGTTCCTGCCGGCGCTCGGGCACACCGTGGTCTTCACCGTCGTGTCCCTGGCGCTCCAGTTCAGTATCGGCATGGCGCTCGCGGTCTTCTTCGCCCAGCACTTCCGGTTGTCAGTCGCCCTGCGAGCGCTGTTCCTGGTGCCCTGGCTGCTGCCGCTGATCGTCTCCGCGTCGACCTGGTCCTGGATGCTCAACAGCGAATCCGGCATCGTCAACGCCGCACTGTCACTCCTCGGTGCCGAGCCTCTCAACTGGCTCACCTCGCCGGAGTGGTCGCTGGCGTCGGTGACCATCGCCAACGTCTGGATCGGCGTACCGTTCAACCTCGTCGTGCTCTACAGCGGACTACAGGCGATCGACCCCGCACTGCACGAGGCCGCGATGCTCGACGGTGCCACCAGCTGGCAACGGTTCTGGCGCATCACGTTCCCACTGCTGCGACCGGTATCGGCCATCACGCTTCTGCTCGGGCTGGTCTACACACTCAAGGTCTTCGATATCATCTGGATCATGACCAAGGGCGGCCCGGTGGATTCCTCCACCACCTTCGCAACCTGGTCCTACCGCCTCGGATTCGGCAACCCGCTCCCAGCATTCGGCCCCGGAGCCGCCGTCGGCAACCTGCTGATCCTCGCTGCGGTGCTCTTCGGCCTGGCTTACATCCGCGCGCAGCGGAGGCAACACCCATGACAACGAAGACGACCTGGTGGAAGACCGCCGTCGCGCTCGCCGCGACCGCGGTCATGCTCTTCCCGGTCTACTGGATGCTCACCGTGTCGTTCACCGCCGACCGGCGGATGCGCAAAACCCCGCCTGACTGGTTCCCGATCCACGGCACTCTCGACGGCTACCGGGCCGTCTTCGACCAGCAACTGCCCTACCTGGCGACGAGCCTCGTGGTAGGTCTCGGCACGGTCGCGCTCACCCTCGCCATCGCCGCACCCGCCGGGTACGCCTTGGCCAAACTGCACCCGCGCGGCGGTGGCGTACTCAGCTTCCTGCTACTGGTCGCACAGATGATTCCCGGCATCATCATGGCGATGGGCTACTACGCCTTCCTGCTCAACGTCGGCATGCTCAACACCCTGCCCGGCCTGATCGTCGCCGACAGCACCATCGCCGTACCGTTCGGCGTGCTGATCTACACCGCGTTCGTCCGCGGCGTACCGGACGAGCTGATACAGGCCGCCGTCGTCGACGGCGCCGGGACGGTACGCACCTTCTGGTCGGTGGTCATGCCGGTGAGCCGCAACGCCACCGTCACCGTGTCGCTGTTCGCATTCCTGTGGGCGTGGTCGGACTTCATCTTCGCCAGCACCCTCGACAGCGGCGGCCGGCAGCGTCCGATCACGCTGGGCATCTACCACTACATCGGCAACAACAACCAGGAGTGGAACGCCATCATGGCCACCGCGGTCGTCGCGTCGGTACCGGCCACCTTCCTGCTGATCATCGCCCAGCGGTACGTCGCCACCGGAGTCACGGCGGGCGCCGTCAAAGATTGAAGCACTGCCACACCGTACGCACGGAAGAGGAGCACATGCCCGCCGCCCCACCGGGACTCACGTTCTCGCTGCAAGACATCCCCTTCAGCTACAGCGGATCGTGGTTCGGCTTCTCCCCGGTCATCGCCGAGAAGACCTACGCCGACGACGTGCACCTGGTCTCCCACCAGACCGGAATGCATCCCGTGCTGCGCTTGACACCCGTCGGAGCCGACGGCCGCCGGCTGGCGACCGAGATCGTCGCTGCACCAGCCATGCTCACCTGGTCGACGTCCATGGGCCGGATCCGCCTGGCGTACGACAGCGCCGACACGGTCCGCATCACTGGACACGGCCTCGGCCTGCACATCGGCGCCGCCAACCGGACGCTGACCCCGTTTAGTGGCACCTACTTCTTCACCGATCCCGTTGACCGTGCTCAGGTCTACACCGTCTATCAAACCGGCCGCCGCTACCGCGTCACCGTCCTAACCGGACACACCGCCGCGATCCACGGTGCACAGGCGCTGGGCACTTGCGAACGAGGCATGACCATCACCGCCGACGACGGGCAGCCCTGGGAGATCGCCGTCGAAGAGTACGAGACCGCACGCACGCCCTACCGCGCCGAGCGCACCTTCGGCCAGGTACACAAGGCCGTCCAAGCGGCATTCGACGCGTTCGTCGACACGGTTGCGCCGTGGCGGAACGAGCGAACACCCGCTGCCGAACTGGCCGCCTACGTGCTGTGGTCGGCGACGGTACGCCCGGCCGGATTCCTCGTCCGCCCCAGTGTCCTCATGTCGAAGCACTGGATGAACAAGGTCTGGAGCTGGGACCACTGCTTCAACGCGCTCGCGCTCGCGCCGGGCCAGCCGGATCTGGCGTGGGATCAGTTCCAGATCCCGTTCGATCATCAGGAGCCGTGCGGGGCGCTGCCTGACTCGGTCACCCACTCCGAGGTGCTGTACAACTTCGTCAAGCCGCCGATTCACGGATGGGCTCTGCGCATTCTGCGCCGGCGGCTGCGTCTCGATCGGGCGGAACTGCGCCAGGCGTACTACCGGCTTGGGGCCTGGACCCGGTTCTGGCTGGACCACCGGCGGGCGCCCGGCAGCGAGCTGGCCCACTACCACCACGGCAACGACAGCGGCTGGGACAACGCCACGCTGTTCGATGCTCACCGTGTCGTCGAGTCCGCGGACCTCGCCGCATTCCTGATCGTTCAGCTCGGCGAACTCGCCGATCTCGCCGACGATCTCGGCCTTACCGATGAATCGGCAGCCTGGCGCCGCACCGCAACGGCGATGCACCGCGACATGATCGGCCACCTGTGGACCGGTCAGCGGTTTCGTACCCGAGCCCCGCTGACCCACGAGACCGGGACCAGCGACAGTCTGCTGAACCTCATTCCGATCGTCCTCGGCGCGGATCTCGATCGTGGTATCGCACAGCGACTCGCCGAGCGCATCAGCGCTCACCTGACGCCTCACGGACTGGCGACCGAGCAGCCGGGCTCGCCGTACTATGCGGCCGACGGCTACTGGCGCGGACCGGTGTGGGCGCCCGCCACCATCCTCATCGAAGACGGACTGCGCCGGGCCGGGCACTCTGTCCTCGCTGGCGACGTCAGTCGCCGGTTCCGTCGGCTGTGTGAGGCGTCGGGCTTTGCTGAGAACTTCGACGCGCAGACCGGCAGCGGCCTGCGTGATCGTGCTTATACGTGGACAGCCAGCGCTTACCTCATTCTGGCGGGCGCTTACCGGGCTCACCGGGGTCAGGCCGAGGTGGCCGATGCTGTGTCGTAGCGTGTCGTAGCGTTGTGCTATGCCGGGGTTTGCTCGGCCTCGCGGGTCTGCCACCAGGTGCGGGTCATGCGCTGCCAGCGGGTGTGGCGATCGAGCAGGAGCCGGCGTGCCTGCTCGCCGCTCCATTGAGGAAGTAGCAGGCTGGGTGGCAGGCCAGGGTCGGCCAGCAGCAGTCGGCGCCATTGGTAGAGCAGGTGCGCCAGTTCGGCCAGGGCATTTTCCGGTGTTCGGGGCCGGATCGCGGTGAACCGGTCGAGGAAGGCCCGGTACTGACGGTCGAGTTCGGTCACGTCCCAGGCTTGTTTGACTAGATCCAGGCGGTCATCGGGATTGTCCAGCCGAGCGTGCAGCAAGGTGGCCTGGATCGGTTCGCCGA
>Ga0114129_10007561_pt1 | contig 15477 bp, 12 predicted proteins | sample RhiMetdeltSRZDD1_FD_80071 | JGI IMG/M metagenome (GOLD analysis project Ga0114129, IMG submission 80071) | Populus rhizosphere microbial communities from Tennessee, USA - Rhizosphere MetaG P. deltoides SRZDD1 (version 2) (version 2) | ecosystem: Host-associated > Plants > Roots > Rhizosphere >...
CGTCATGACGCCCGCAGGAGCCTCATGGTCAGAGGCGGGCCACGACCACCAGAACCGGCGAAGTCAAGCTATGAAGGGCTACTCAACCCGTCACCACTGGAATCGAAGCGGAGCCGTAGATATGACCGGCCTTTACCGTAGCAACCGGCTGTAGCTTGCGATTCCCCATCCGCTTTTGCTTTAGGGCGTCTACAAACTCGAAGTCTCCTTCCGAAAGAGAAAACACTGCGACATCGGCTTCTGCACCTTCACCGAGAGTTCCCAATCCTTTGGGAAATCCGAAAGTGTTCGCCGGATTGGTAGCAGCCCGCTCGATGACTTGCTCCAAGGTCAACCCCAGATAGAGGAATTTGGAAAGCGTCGTCGCCAAATCGAATACCGGACCGTTCACATTGAATTGATGCACATCGCTTGAGATCGTGCCGGGAAGAATGTCCTGCTTTAGGGCTTTCTCCGCCGTGTCAAACGAAAAGCTTCCCGCTCCGTGCCCGATATCCAAATGAACGCCGCGACCGATAGCGGACCGGACCTCCGGTAAGACTCGCCCCCTCTCATCCAGAATGCCTCCTTCCCCGCCCCGAAAGCTATGAGTGACGACATCACCCTTCGTGAGGAGAGCGAGAATCTCTTTCAGCGGAGAATAGGTGTCGCCAATGTGTACCATCAAAGGCAACCGCACCGCCTCGGCGGCCTCTTTGGCCAGTCGGAGGGCCTGCAGATCGTGCTCCCCGGCAAGAGGACGAGACAGGCGGACTTTAACGCCGAGAATCACGTCGCGATTCTGCTCGATTGTCCGAATCGCGAGTTTTGGATTGGCGTTGTGGAGGTCCAGCAGTTCCCCGTAGGGATTATCCTGTGACCAGGTCGATTGACCGATGACCGAGATATTGAGGAGCGCATAGACTCGCGTGTCAACCACATTGATCACGGATCTGCGGAAACCCGGAAACGTATGCGCACCTGCCGATCCCGCGTCGACAACGGTCGTAACTCCCTTGGCAATGCAGTTCGGGTCAGCCGGTATTCCAAGCGGAGCGACGCCGTCGTAAACGTGAACATGAATATCAATCAGTCCCGGAGTGACCACCTTCGCCTTGGCATCGAGGACGCTACGAGCTTCTGCCGCTGGAATGCTCTCGGAGACTCGTACAATTTTGCGATCGCGGATGGCCACGTCGCGGTTGGCCGAAAGTCCCTGAGAGGGATCGACGACATGACCACCTTTGATCAGCAAATCGTACGAGAATGGTGCCTCTTGCTGGCTCGCAAGCAGACTTTCCCATCCTCGTGCCAAACTGCACAGCAGGCCTGAACCCAAGACTGTCTGTCGCAGGAAGCTTCTACGTGAGGTTTGACACATGCTTTTCCTCCTATCAATCGCTAGATCAAGTCCATCCTTTTGCTCAAAGAGTTCTCGCTTCCTGAGAACCAAGTAACGATTCAGATTCTTCGTACCCAACCGTTGCCTGTATGCCGATTGTTCCGCACCAGCACCAAAACCAACAGCGTAGCGATAAATGGGACCACGCTGGCGCCGACAAGGATTGGTGCGAAAGAGTAGCGATCCGCAATCCGGCCGATCGCATAGGTTGAAACCACAGTCCCGATTCCGGCTCCCGCACCGCTCATCCCGCTGACCGTGGCAACCGTGTGGGTTGGATAGAGGTCTGAAGGAAGCACGATCGCCATGGTGGACCATGCGGCATAGGAAAACGTTGAGACTGCAAAGAGGACGACGAGCAACGTGAAGTTCGAAAGAAAGGCAGCGGGGACCATACCCAGCATGCCCAAACCACAAATGAAGATCACAAACTTGCGTGAGCTGCCTACGCTCCAGCCCCGTTTGATGAGCAAGCTGGAAAGGCCACCGCCAAAAAAATTCCCCAGGTCCGCAGACAGGAACGGTACCCAGAATCCCATCAAGCTATCCTCCAGCTTGAAACCTTTGCTGACCAGATAGATCGCAAACCAGTCGGTCACAAAAAACCAGACGGGATCGGTGAGGCTTCGGCCAAGTACGACTCCCCAGGTTTGGGGTACTCGGACGAGTTGCGCAACAGACGGACGAATCGACCTAGCCGGTACTTCCGCGGAGTCCGATTCCTGTTGATCCCTGAGGATCATCTCCCTTTCACCTGGGCTGATCCGGGGGTGAGTTTGAGGAGGATAATAGTTCAACCGCCAGAGCACCACCCAGACAAAGCCCAAAAGGCTAATCAAGACGAACACGGGACGCCAGCTTCCGAAGGAATGATAGATCCACAATACCAGAAAAGGTGCGATCGCTCCTCCAACGGAGGACCCGCTGTCGAACAAGGCAACCGCCCATCCTCGCTCCTGGCGGGGAAACCACTCTGAAACCGCTTTGGTCGCCCCGGGCCAATTGGCTGCCTCGCCTGTTCCCAGCAAGAAGCGGAAGAGGCAAAAGCTCTTTAGGCCTGTGGCGAGAGAGGTCAGAGCCGCTGCGCAGGAATACCAAAGCACGGCGAGCGTCAGCCCAAGGCGCGTGCCGATTCGGTCAATCAGACGTCCAGCGAGCGCCTGAATGACAGCATAAGCAATGCGAAAGGCGATAATAAGGAGAGCAAAATCAGAGTTGCTCCAGGAGAATTCTGTCTTAAGGTAGGGAGCAAGAACACTGAGCGTCTGACGATCCATGTAATTGATGATCGTCGAGAGCAGCAGCAGTGTGCCGATCCACCAACGCAAGGAGCCTCCTGACTTCATGGGTTTCAGAGGCTCTTTCGAAGTTGATTGTTTTCGTCCGTAATTTCTTCCACGTGGTTCCCTGGATCCACCTTGATGACAACAGCCTTTGCACCGCGGCTTCGCAGCCCGGAGAGTTCAATTGTGACTCTCTTGGGTCTGAGGTCAGCGGGGGCCTCTAAGGCATCAAGTTCCCTCTTGAAAAGCGAAGTTCGTTTTTCGTTCTCGACTGTAAGTTCGAAGGGGGGCGACTTGCTGCCGCCGATGTTGTGGACCGTTATTATCAGTTTGTCGGAGGCAGCTTCATACTGCACGTCTTCGGGGCCAAGCGCGAGATCAGGGAGCTCCCACAAAGGTGTGCCTTTTTGGACTTGCTTGATGTCGATGACGGTAATTCGCCTCGGGCGCAATGATACGGTTATTCCGGAGTCCCGTTTGAGAGGAAGCGTACGACTGGTCGTGACCACGTCTATCTGGTCATCCCCGTTGACATCAGTGCCTTCGATCACGTCATAGCTGCCATTCTCTAGTTCCCAAACTCTCAATGTCACATCCTGCAAACTCTTGGCGGAATTGAAGACGATCACTTTCAATCCGTTACTGGACGCCCTTCGAACCAGGGAAGTTACGTTTCCGGCAGTCCCCTCCCAGCTGATGGCATTTCCAGGATAGATGCAGTGACGAAAATACGCTACTCCACCCAGACGCGCTCGCTGAGTCGCTCGTTGAGGCAACCAGATGGCGTCCGTTGATGGCTCAGCCTCAGTGTACAGGACCATGTTTTGCGCCAGGTGCTTGATCAACGCCGCTTGATAGTCTTCCACCTGCTTCTTATCACCGGTGAGCTCGAAAGCGAGCTGCCTTGCCAACAGACCTGTTTCGTCGCTTTGCAGATTGTGATCCCAGATATTGCGTTTCCGAACCTCATCCCGGATCGGCCCATGGTCGAGCCCGGAATCAATGAACTCCAACCACCGACCGTTGGTCACTTCGGCCCGATCCACGTTCCCGGACTTGAGCAAAGTATCAAGAAGCCAGAGGTACTTTTGTTCTCCTGTGAGGCGGTAGACCCCCCACATGAGATTGATGACTTCTGCATTGGGCAATCCTCGACTGACAACCTCATCGCTCGCAAACCGAATCCCACGGGCCAGCATCGGGTAGCGATCTCTGTCCCAATGGGCCAGCAGCCCATTGGCATAGTCCGTCAGCCAGCGAAGTGTTAAGGGACTGCCGTTATACCAAGTCAGAAAGAGCCCTGGCTGCCACATCAACTGGCTGTAGAGATCCTCTCCGGCCGCGCGGCCCTCCTCGATAAGTTCGGTCGAGCTAAAAAGATTTGAACGGAAGTGACGATGTCCCACCGAATTGACGCCTGTCAGCCTCTCGTAATGGCGGGCCGTTTCCATAAGACGTTCGACCAATGTTGGATTTCCATAGTCGAGAAGAAGAGCGGCGGGAATCGTATTGATTCCCTGTTCATAAGCCTGGAGCGGATCCAGCAACCGGCTGTTCAGGCCATTTTTGATCAATTCGTTGTGATAGCAGGCTTCCAAAATGTTGCGTTGGGACTCCCGATAGCGATCGCCCGGACCCTCCATCAGAGCCATACCGGTCCAGTTTGAGACGAAGGTAGTATCACGACTCAAGCCCCCACCGAGCTCTCCAGTTTCGGTCTGGCGGTTCTTGATCCACCAATCCAGGATCTGCCGGAATTGCTTCAGCAAAAACTCTTGCTGGAACGCCCAGCGTGGAATGTCAGGGGCGGGAAGTTCCGGTTGCTTGAAATCTGGCGGCGGTTCATTCCGCTTGGTCCAGCCTGAATAAGCAACTGCATTCGGTTCCTTTGGATCAACTCTCAGTACGTCTTCAACGCATTGGAGAAACTCATCCATCAACTTGAACTGCCGGCGAACCTTGGCGGCTTCGCCTGTCATCCAGGGACGGGACTGGCTTAGCGTTTGGAAGCTACTCCGAATCAAGCGCAGGCGCTCTGAAAGGTATTCTTGTCTCGACCGTTCACTACGTTCTGACTTATCGGCTTCGGTCATCCACATCTCGACCTCAGCACCACTCAGGTAACTTGCGCCGAAGTCTTTTTGATCACTTGCCAATGTCATCCAGACAGGGGCTCCCGCCGGAAGGACGACGTCGGGGATGTCCAAGATGATCTCTGCAGGTCCATCGGCTGGAAGTTTCAAACTGAGATTGATCAGATCACGCATTGGAACAACTGGATCCTTCACCGCAACATTGACGATTGCTTCCTCGGCAAGCTTCGCACCTGCCGGATTGAGTTTCAATTTGATAACGTCTACACCAGTGTGGCTCAGGAATGGCGGAAGGACCACGTGACTGTAGCGAAGGTTCTCGGCAATCGCGCTTGATTTCTTCTCTGACGCCTTGTACACCTCAACCGGCACACCGACCCAGGCCTCGCGGTCCTGCGGAAGATAACGCCCAACTACTCTGGACCGGAGATTGAAGAGAGAGGCAATCTGGCCTCTCGAAACCCCCTGCAGACCAAGAGCCTCGGTAGAAGGCATAAGTCGATACGAGACCCGCCGGGCGGGGGGGATCAGAGAGGCCACGGAACCGGAGTTTGGTTTCTGCGCTTTTTGCGGCGTGAAGGGAGAGTTGCCAATTGCAAAGAGAGAAAGCTCACTCAGCACTCCTTCTTGTCTCTCGACTCTCAGACGCCGAGCCACCACTGGAGAAGGCAGCCGCGTAACAGACAAAGTTCCCGTAGGATGAGAACGCTCCAGAAGTGCAACTTTCTGATTGTCCGTGACTCGAGAGATCTGCCCCCTCAGACTGCCCTGCACCCACAGGTAGTTGAAAGGTTCGTTTTCAACAGTGAGATCAAGAGCTTTCCCTTGATCAGAATATCCTGGCCCTTGATACGGCCAAAGTGTTTCAGGCTTGCCATCAAAGGCCTCGACAGAAAACTTCTTCACGTCTCGGCCCTCGGTGACAGGAATCTTTCGAATCCAGGCAGGTGATGAGATTCGCGGGATACTCTCACTGTCCTCCCAACCGAAACGTGCTTTCCAATGACGACTCCAGAATTCCGGGCTCGTCTCCATCACGGAAGGAATGGCGCCGGCTCTTCCCCCTCCCAATTGGGCCAAGTCTTCGACGGCTGCCTCGTTGAGAGGTGCAGTGTAAATGCGGAGATCGTCGATTAAAACCTTGCGCTCTGTCCCGCGCGTCTGGTACGGAGTTACCACGCTGGCATGAATCCCGATCTGGTCGAGATTTGCGCTCAAATGAACTTCTCCAAGTTGACGGGCGATCGGATGCCCGTCGATGTAAAGCCGAATGCCATCGAGCTCATCCCACGAGAAAGCCAGGTGAAACCAACGCCCTGAGACCAACTCGTGTTTAGCATCTGCTTCAACCTGGTGTGGTTGGCCGTCTCGATCATAAACTGAGAGGTGCAGGCTTTTCCCCGTCCAAGCCAATTCCGCGAATGTGAAGTCTTGGGCCAGACGCTGCGCAGCGCTGATACGAATGAGAGAGAATGGCGTATCCCCGACTGGTTCATCCAGCAGCCACCAGAAGGCCACCGTACCTCTCTCGGAGTAGAGGTTGCCAGGAGCATCATAGGTGAGCAAAGAACCGGCATCCAAATACACCGCACTGCCTTTTCTCCCCTCCCGAACAATCTTCAGGTTTTGATTTCCGAGTGGAGCCTCATCTCCGCCAGCCCGCTCTGCCAGAACGTTTTCATCAAAGGATGCGTAGAAGGAAACGATGTCCTCGGTGCGGGGAGCCGTCGAGCGTGTTTGCGAAAAAAAGACGAAGTGGCAAAACTCCAGGGTGAAGGCCAATGTAAGGCCTGCGGCTCCGCAACTCTTTGAAAAAGACCATTTAGAAGTCATACCTGAACAATATAAGGAGCAGACGTCCGGGACCTGGCTCACACAAGGGCTGATTACATGAACCACTCCTGCCTTCCTACCTAAAGCCCTGGGTTGCGAGGTCAAGTCTCGAAGCTGACAGCCTCCCTTCCGTGGTCAACATCTTAAAGGTGGAAGGAAGAGTCGGGTTTTATCTAATCCCACCAAACTTTTCTTGAAGCATACGGATCTTGTCTGCAAAGGATAGAACCGCCTCTGACGGACTTTCGGGCTTCTTTTGCGCAGGAGGTAGCTTTTCTCTATGCGGTTTCACTCTGATTGTGCCTGTGGGAGGAGATTTAGGGTTTGGCGGCCGTGGTCCAGCCGATGGTGGTCGCCTATTAAAGGTTTGAGATTTGGCAGCCTTCTGGGCCGGCTTCGGACTGACACTGGCTTCCGCAGCTTGAGCCATCGTCTTGGCGGTTTCAGACTGGACTGGCTGGGGCTTCGCTGCTCGGACTTTCTTGGGCCTAGGTAGGAGGGCCTTCATGGAAAGCGAAATCCGTTTCATCGGGAGGTCAACTCCTATCACCTTGACTTTAACGACCGCTCCAACATGTACGGCTTCGCGTGGGTCCTTGACAAAACGGTTCGAGAGCTCGGAAACGTGTACTAACCCGTCCTGATGGACTCCAATGTCCACGAAGGCTCCGAAATTGGTCACATTGCTTACAGCACCTTCTAGCACCATGCCTTCTTTCAAATCCGAGACCTCTTTGACATCGTCGCGAAAAACCGGAACTTCGAATTGATCGCGTGGATCGCGACCCGGTTTCAGTAACTCCTGTTTGATATCGTTTAGTGTATAGAACCCGACTTTCCCATCGCTGAACTTTGTTAGGTCGAGGCTTTCAACCATGCGGCTGTTCTCGATCAACTCGGCTACGGTGATTCCTACAGACGAGGCCATGCCTTCCACCACGCCGTAGGATTCAGGGTGTACAGCAGTGGCGTCCAAGGCATTCTCTCCCCCCCTAATCCTTAGGAAGCCGGCTGCCTGCTCATAAGTCTTCTCGCCAAAAGCGCTCACGGTGAGAAATTGAGAGCGGGAACCAAACCTCCCATGCTGATGACGGTATTCAACGATCGCCTTAGCCAATTTCTGATTAATGCCGGACACGTAGCGCAGCAGTTCGTAGGAAGCCGTGTTGACGTCGACTCCAACACGATTAACGCAGGATTCAACGGTGGCCTCCAGGCCCCGCTTGAGCTTCTTTTGGTCTACGTCGTGTTGATATTGACCCACACCAATCGATTTTGGGTGAACCTTTACCAACTCGGCCAATGGGTCCTGCAATCTCCGTGCAATGGAGATTGCCCCACGCACCGTTAAGTCCAATCGCGGAAATTCCCGGCGTGCTCCCTCGGATGCGGAATAGACGGAGGCTCCAGACTCGTTGACCATGACGGAGAAAACCAAGTGCCGTTCTGTAGGCAAAGCAGGAGACGATGTTCGGTTCACATTTGAATCCGCCCCCGCCACTTCGACCGATCGCTCCTGGGGTGAAGAAGGTTCTATCGGTGACTGCGCTGCAGCGGCTCCGAACCCCTCAGCCGTCTTAACGCTGGCCACCATCTCAGCCTGTCTTGGACCAGGGCGTTCTCTTGCAGCCGTCGGGATGTCGGTCGGGTGCTGGAGTTCAGCCTCATTAGGAATGGAGAAACCTCGTTGAGCTTCCCGTGAATCGTTACCAAAAGATTCGCATGACCTGGCCGTTCCCCCGTCGGGTTGTACCTCAGAAAGAGTAGGCATCTCGGGAGATAAACCCTCGCAGCTGTCATTGGCGGGAGAGGAGGCAGTAACATTTGCCGAAACCGTGTCAGTTTCAAGCGGGGCTCCATCTTGCGAACCACCATTGCTAATTGGAAAGGGTTCTCCGGCCCGATACTTGCGCAGGAACCCTCGGACGAACGTGTCCGTCTCGCGCGATCCTGTGCCATTGCCAATGGCGATGGCGCGAACGTGGTGCTTCTGGACCAAGCGATATAGGGTAGATTCCGAACCTTCGATGTCGTTCTTGGGCTCAGTGGGATACGTTGTTGCGTGTTCCAGGAATTTGCCCGTTTCATTCACAACGGCCACTTTGCAACCAGTGCGAAACCCTGGATCGATCCCCAACACAACGACAGGTCCAGCGGGAGCAGCGAGCAGTAGATTGGACAAATTAGCTTCGAAGACGCTAATGGCCTCAGAATCTGAACGCGCTTTCAGAGCCGCTCGCACCTCCGTGTGGATTCCAGCATTCAGCAACCGCTCGTAGCTATCCTTTATGACAGCCTTCAATAGAGGGGCAAGAGGAGAGTTTGAGTCCTTAATAATTCGAGCTGAAATGAGACCGAGAGCCTTCTCGGCATCGCTCTCGATCGAGGAATTCAGAATTTGCTCCTTAACGCCTCGACGAATTGCTAGCATCCGGTGTGAAGGAATCTTGGATACCGGTTCCCGAAAGTCGTAGTACATATCGTACTTCGTTTTTTGTCCTTCGCGGCCTTTGGCGACTTTGGAAACAACCACAGCTTCTTCAAGCATCATTCGGCGAAGAGTCTTCCGGATTTCCATGTCTTCAGAAATCCACTCCGCTACAATGTGGAGCGCCCCTTCCAGGGCCTCTTCTTTAGTGGTGATACCCTTCTCAGCGTTGATATAGCCTTCAGCTAGTTCCTCGACTGGTTTCTCGCCAGCAACTTGCTCCCAGATGAACTTTGCCAAGGGTTCTAGTCCCTTCTCGATCGCCACACTAGCCCTGGTTTTTCTCTTTGGCTTGTAGGGAAGGTAAAGGTCTTCCAGCTCGTTTCTTTCGTAACACGCCAGGATCTGATTCTTGATTTCCTCAGTCAGCTTTCCCTGTTCTTCGATCGATTTGAAAATGGTCTCGCGTCGCGACAGCAGTTCCTTGTAGTACTCATGTCGCTCGGAGATAGTCCGAATCTGAACCTCATCCAAGTTGCCGGTGACCTCTTTGCGATATCTGGCAATGAAAGGCACGGTCGATTGCTGTTCCAGCAGGGCAATCGTGGCCTCGACCTGGTTGGGACGAACTCTGGCCTCGCTGGAAATTCTCGCAACGACCAACCGATCTAGTTCCATGAACCTGTTCCCCCTATTGAAAAACGCCGTATTATAGCAAAAGCCTGCTGAGATATTCTGCCTCTCAGGATTTTGAGATAAAACCTTTCAGCTCCTGGGTTGCCGCAGTCATGCTTTCCATGAGATACCGGGCATCCGACTTCACACCGACAAAGCGCATACCCTTGCCAATCCACTCCTCGGCATGTTTGACATCCATCAAATGAACTCCAGGAGCAACGCCGTGCTTGTTGCAAGCTGTGATGACCTTCTCAAAGCATTCCGCAACCAATGGATGCTTTGTCTGGCCCGCAATGCCCAGAGTCTTGGAGAGATCAAAGGGACCGATGAATACGGCATCTACACCTTTCACCGACACCAGTTCCTCAATGTTGTCGATGGATCTCTTAGTCTCAGGCTGGATGACGATCAGGGTCTCTTGGTTGGCCCAATCGAGATAAGCCGACGGATTCACGTCGCGAAAGCCTGAATGCACACTGCTCACCGAAGCACCTCGCTCGCCCAGAGGATAATACTTCGTGCACTCGATGATTTGCTCCACTTGTTCACGGGTCTCCACGCGCGGACAAATTAAACCTTGAGCACCAAGATCGAGAGTGCGAGCCAAGAGATGATAGATTGGATCAGCGACTCTCACCATTGGAATAATGTCTTCATAACGGGAAACCGTCATGAAGTCAGCAATGGTCTCCCAACCAAAAGGATTGTGTTCTGCATCCGCAATATAGAAATCCCAGCCGGCCGCGGCGAGCATCGGAACCACCTGCGGTGACCGTATCGTCGCAACCATTGTCCCGATGGCGATTCCGCCTTCGCGCAAGGTTTTCTTCACTCGATTGATTTTTAGCACCGACATTCAGCCCTCCTGAAGTGAGTTGCAGCTCTCGAAAGAGAGGCATTATCTTAACGCATCGAAAAACTCGGGCCAAAGAAATTCCTTTGATTTGAATTTGTCAGAATTGCTAACATCCAAGGCACGCTACTGGACACGGGCGACGAATCAACAGTGAAAAAACTCCTTGCCATACTCCCGGGTTTCACACTTCTGGTCTGCTCGGCCCTGCTCATTCGCCTGGGGCTAGAGCCTTGGATCAAAAACCATTGGAAGTGGGGCTTCGAGGTGCTGCACTTAAATGCCATGATGCTCTCTTTCCTTTGGGGCATTATCCTCGGCAATCTGCTATCTGAGTCCGCCTGGGCCTTCCACGGCGCAAGAACGTCAGCCATGATCCTCAAGGCTGGTGTGGTGATCATGGGTAGCCTCTACAGCTTCCGGGAAATTGGCAAGATTGGGCAGACAAGTCTGTTGATGATCTCATTCTTCGTATTCTCCACATTTTTCTTCGTTCTGTGGCTAGGGAAAATTCTGAGAGTGCAACCTTCCCTTACGGGCGTCATGGCCTGCGGATGCGGCATTTGTGGTGTCTCGGCTGAAATTGCCGCCGCTCCGATCATGGGAGCGAGTGCCTCTCAGTTGGCTTACTGCATTGGAGTGACACTTGGTTTCGGAGTGGTTGAAGTTCTAACTTACCCCGCGGTGGGGACGCTTCTGACACTTTCCAGCCATCAGTTCGGAGCATGGGCGGGCACAGGCATCCTCAATTCTGCTCAAGTGCTTGCCGTTGCGTTGGCGTTCGAAATTGATCCTCAGGCTTTGAAAACGGTAAAGGTGGCGGAGATCTTCAATATTACCCGGGTGTTGTTTCTTCCCTTCCTCATTTTGATCCTGGCCTTTTACATCTCCTCCAGCCCAAACGTGTTGCAAAGAAAGAACTCAGGAAAACTGGTGATGGAGAAGTTTCCTCTGTTCATCATTGGGTTCCTCTGCATGACGGCCTTGACGTCTGGAAACTCCTTTAAGCCCGACCAGCTTGCTAGCCTTCGAAGTCTGATGCTGTGGTGTTTCTCGCTTGGACTTGTCGGACTGGGTATGCGGACGGACTTTGATGCGATTAGACAAACGGGTGGCAAGCCCTTAGCGATGGGCGTTGCCGCGGGCTTGCTGAAGACTGCGGCCTCACTGGCGGCTGTGCTCTTGTTCTTGGGCTGACGGAGGGTGGTTATGAACCTTCAGGAATCACGGGAATCGTTTCATGGGAATGACGAGGTGGAGGGCCGTGCTCTTAGTCTTTTCCGGACGGAACGCACCGAAGACGTGGTTGCAATGGTGCTCGCTGCACTCCTCGTTCTTGCTGTCCTTGCCGGGCTCCGTGTCTGAGCTTTTCCATCCTGGTTCCGTTGGGCACAGAGCAACTCCACCTACTTTGCGTGATGAGATCGCTTAGCGGTCCTACCCGATGATCGTCCCACTGATGCCCGGGTCGACCCCGGCAAAGCGCCCATCTTTCGGATTCTCAACCACCCAGCCACGCGCCGGTTCCAAAAGCTTGAATCCCACGTAACGCCTGTCGCTACGCATGTCATACTTGAACCAGCGGACGTTCACCAAAAACAGATCGCCCTTGGGGCTGTAGAGCCTCAAGTTCTCGCCGGTCTTCACGTCTTTGTCGAAGGTCAGGCATCCTCCCCCCGGCCCCACATCAACCGTTTCTGCTTCATTTTCAAACGGAAATCCGTATTCATCATGTCCGACAACCTTAAATCGAATCTTCAACGGTACTCGCTTAAGGGCAGACTGATAAGGCGTGCCATTCTTTCGGAATAGTTTCATGCCGGTTTTGCTTCCTTCCATTTGGGTGAAGTGAAATTGCAGATTACAGTTCTTTCCAGCCCAAACAAGTTTTGTACACGGACTCGCCTTCTAAATAGGCTGCCAGTTGCAGGAGAACGAGCGATCCCAGTTCTCATGGCCATCCCTAGTTCATCTTATCAGTACCCATCCGGGGACTGACACACACCGACAAGATGGGTGTAAGTCAAAGTCACTAGCCGAACCACTTTTGAAAATTACCTGATGTGATACGTTTCAGCCTCGTCGAATTGCAATTCTGCTACCTAATCCCTCTCTTGAATAATCTTCTCCATATCGGTACGCAGGAGGCGATAATGGAGCCATTCCCCAAGTTGGCGAGCTCCCGCTCGTTCATAGAAATCAATCGCTGCGCGGTTCCAATCCAGGACTGCCCACTCCATTCTTCCACACCCCCTGCGATATGCTTCACTAACACAGTAAGTAAATAGCCGATGTCCGACTTGGCGGCCTCGGTACTCACTTAGAACAAAAATGTCTTCCAGATACAATGTCGGGAGCGCCAGGAAGGATGAATAGGTCTCAAAGACAATCGCATAGGCAACCGGCTCTTTGTCTAACTCGGCAAGAAAGACATCGATTCTCTTGCGCGGTCCGAAGGTGTCTTGCAAAAGTCGTTTTCGAGCCGCAGCATCCGGCTTTGGCAGTTTCTCAAAATCGGCCAAAGCATCGATGAGGCGGAACAATGCCTCACTATCGGTAACTTCTGCGCGACGAATCAGAATCTGCGAATGGCTCACGAATTCCTCCTTCTTCTTCGCGAACGGGATAGAGTATACTTTTTGTGAAGCTTATGGATTCTTTGCGTTTCAGATCATACTTACAAGAGAAAAAGGCACAAGTCGATGAGACTCTGGATCGCTTGTTGCCGCGGGAGGATGAGGAGCCAGGAGTCATCCACCGATCCATGCGCTATAGTGTGTTCGCCGGGGGCAAGCGCCTTCGGCCCATCCTGGCGATTGCCGCCTATGAGCTTGCGGGTTGTCACGACAAAGCGATCCTTTCTCCAGCCTGCGGCTTAGAGCTAATTCATACCTACTCGCTAATCCATGATGATCTTCCGTGCATGGATGACGATGACCTACGTCGAGGACGACCGACGAATCACAAGGTGTTTGGTGATGGAATCGCTGTCCTGGCAGGTGATGCTTTACTGCCCCTGGCGTTTGAGTGCTTTCTAGGTCGAGGAATGAACGGTCAGTTACCGCTGGCCACGTTGAGTCAAATCTCCCGTCGAGTTGCCTACGCAATCGGCACAATGGGGCTTGTAGGTGGTCAAGTGATGGACATCACTCAAGCTTCCAGTGACCGCCAACTTTCGACACTGGAAACCACCTGTCTGATGAAGACGGGCAGCCTGATCCAAGTTTCCTTGGAATGCGGCGCTCTTCTGGCTGAGGCCGATTCGAGGATGACTCAAGCCCTTTCCGAATATGGACGGTGCCTAGGTCTCGCCTTTCAAATCACTGACGATATCTTGAATGTCGTTGGAGATTCTCAGAAAATGGGCAAAGCGATCAAGACCGACGCTTCCCACCAGAAGGTAACTTTTCCCGAGCTGCTGGGTGTTGAAAAGGCCCGCCGCCATGCGGCAGATTGGAATCAGCGAGCCAAGCAGGCTATCAGCGGCTTTGGTGAGCCTGCCTGGGTCCTTCGTGAACTCGCCGACTACGTTATTGAGCGGCAATCCTAGCGAACCTGGTTCAACCTTTCAGATCCCGCCGTCCGTCTCCAATTCGAAAGATTGAAACACACATTCTTGGAGCAGCGTACCAAGTGCCGCGGCGGCCACCGTTGCCTCCACAAGATTAGTATCCAGAGAAATCAAAAAAACTTGCCCAACCTCGAGCGGCCGTGTTAGATTTCGCATGGTCAAGCCTGAACCTGTTTCCCGAACAATTCTCTTTTTCGTGTCTCCTGAATTCTGTCCGCTTCAGGAGCTTTAACCCGCGGGGCCTCCCGGCTCCTGGCCCTCTTCAAGGGGCTCACTCCAAGGAGATCAGGATGTCTATTGACGAGTCCGCTATGGCATTTGCTCGGGGTCTCGACCTTCTGAAAAGAAACCGGCTATGTGAGTCAGCCAACGCGTTCCGCATGGCTTTCAAGAAGGAACCTGAAAACCCACTATATCTCTCCTACTACGGGCTCATCGTAGCCTTGGCGGAAGACAATCTGCAGGACGGTATTAATTTCTGTCGCGCCGCTATTCTTAGAACTTCCGATGAGCCTGACTTCTTCGTCAATCTCTCTAAGGTCTACTCGAAGGCGGGCCAGCGCAAGAAGGCTCTCGAAGCGTTGGTTGAGGGGCTGAACTTTGATAAGAACGAAGGCCGAATCATGACTGAGATGAGGCGGCTGGGGGTCCGGCGAAAAGCCACAATTCGATTCCTTTCCCGCAACCATTTCCTCAACAAGGCCCTCGGCAAGTTCACTTATAACTTTCGGAGGGGGCGTTCGTTCCGCAGGCGTTATTGACTATGCAGGCTGGCGCTCGCAGTTTCAGGAGGGTTTGTGCTGCGCATCAGTCACGCTGATTGTAGTCACATAAGTGAGTGCATGGTGCCCACTCAGTTTAACCCCCCCGGGGCTGGAGCCTGCTGCCCCAAGGGGGATGATTGGTGTTCGAGTCTCCTCAAACGCTCGCTAATGCGCTGCTGCCAGCTTTTCAAAGGGAGAATTTGAAGGCGCGCTGCGGTCTCTCCTTCCGGCATCGCCCTCAGCTGTTGAACACTCCACAATGAAGTGACGGACGAAACTTCCCCTTTCCTCTCGTACATCGTCACCCGTTTCGCCGCCCCACGTTCTTCCGATGGGGAGCACCGAAGTTACCAGCGAATGTTCTGGAGATAACGCAGGCTCTCGGGTATTTGTCGAGCCGCATCGACAGCTTCGTCCTCAATATAGTAGTGGAGAACACCGGTCGCCTGGGCAGCCCGCAACGCCGCAGGGACATTGACCAAACCTTGGCCGAGCACCACGCTCGCTTCTTCGAGTACCTCCCCTGGCGAGCCACCTAAGACGGTATCTTTGCGGATATCTTTGATGTGCATTAGAAGGAAGCGTCCTGGATA
>Ga0114129_10007563_pt1 | contig 15475 bp, 13 predicted proteins | sample RhiMetdeltSRZDD1_FD_80071 | JGI IMG/M metagenome (GOLD analysis project Ga0114129, IMG submission 80071) | Populus rhizosphere microbial communities from Tennessee, USA - Rhizosphere MetaG P. deltoides SRZDD1 (version 2) (version 2) | ecosystem: Host-associated > Plants > Roots > Rhizosphere >...
CGGTGGGGAGGAGTTCGTGATTCTCATGCCCAACGTTTCACTCGAGACTGCTTTCGAACGCGCGGAAATGTGGCGGCAGGATTTTTCAGAGACAGGCATGGAATATGAAGGTATGGAGCTGTTTGCTACTTTTTCGGCAGGTGTGGCCACATTTCCACAGCATGGTCTCAATGGGGAAGCGATTCTACAGTCTGCCGATCAGGCCCTGCTCCAATCTAAAGATACTGGAAAAAACAAGGTCACTCGTTATGAGTGATTTTTTTGCAACTCTAACTTATTCATCGAAACAGACGATCAGGAGTAATTCATGCAGATAGATATCATCGGTGTTCCCATTGATCTGGGTGCGGACCGGCGTGGGGTCGATATGGGGCCCAGCGCGATTCGGTATGCACATCTCCATCAAAAGCTTGAAGAATTGGGATATACCCTTGAAGACAAAGGCAATATCGAGGTGCCCATTCAGGAGACGTGCCAGATCACGGACCCGCGTCTTAAATACATCGATTGCATCATCCCCATGGGCCGGCGTATTGCCGGGGCCGTAGCCACCTCTATTCGGGGTGGGCATTTCCCGTTGGTGCTGGGCGGCGATCACAGTTTATCCGTTGGTTCGATTCGCGGGGCAGCCAAACACCGCAAACTTGGCCTGATTTGGGTAGATGCCCATGCCGATTTCAACACCGCTGAAACAACCCCTTCTGGAAATATTCATGGCATGCCACTCGCCGCACTATGTGGACTGGGTGACGAGCGCCTGGTCTCGCTATGGGATGAAACGCCTCCCGTCCTCGACCCGCAGCGAGTTGCCATTATCGGGGCGCGTGACCTTGATCCGGGTGAAAAACGCAATCTACGCGAAGCCGGGGTCATGGTTCAAAGCATGGAGCAGATTGACCGTCTTGGCATGCCAGCCGCGCTGGAGAAATGTATCGAACGAGTCAGCCGCGACGTGGATGGAATTTATCTCTCCTTCGATATGGATGCGCTTGACCCCCGTCACGCGCCAGGAGTGGGGACTCCGGTTAATGGTGGTTTGACGTTTCGTGAGGCGCATCTTGCCTGTGAAGTGGCGGCTGAAACAGGTAAACTGATCGGCATGGATATGGTGGAGGTGAATCCGATTCTGGATGTACAGAATCGGACAGCTATCCATGCGGTGGAGTTCATCCGTTCGGCGCTTGGTTCGCGGGTGTGGAGTGAGTAACTATATCGTAATGTGGGAAGCCATCCCGCGTTACGAAGAATAGTCAGCGAGGCAAGGGCTGACTGGAACAAAAGCAAGTACCAGCCAAGAATGACGCGGGCTTGTTCATCATACCGAATGAGGCTACAATATCAAACATGCCAGAATTAAATGGTCCCATCCTGATCGTCGAAGATGTCCCGAATGTCCTTGAATTACTTGAGGTTACATTACGTTTCAAAGGCTATGCTGTAATCACTGCGCGTAATGGGGAAGAGGCGCTCGAAGTCATGGCTCGCCAGCGTCCAATTTTGATCATCACGGATATCCTGATGCCGAAGATGGATGGATACGCCTTTGTGCAAAAGCTGCGACTCAACCCGGATACGCGCTCCCTGCCGGTTGTTTTTCTCTCGGCGACATATGTAACTCCGGATGATAAGGAATTTGCGTTGAGCCTGGGTGCGGCGCGCTTTATCGAAAAGCCAATCGATGCCGAGGACTTTCTGTTGACGATTGCCGAACTGGTGACCCAACAGCCATTCACACAGCCGAAGCCGCTCGATATGGAAAGATTCTATCATGGGTATCGTACGCGGCTGGAGAATAAATTGCGCCATAAAAATACGCAAATCGCACGGGCCGAACGTCTATTGCCCACCTTGCCCCCTGACCAGAAACCGGCTTTTGAATCTTTGCTTCAACAATCAATCCACGAGCGGGATGAAATTCAGGAAGAACTCTATAATATCTACAAGACCATCGAAGAATTGAAAAAATAAAAGTTTTCCCCCGACGGGAACCGGACGCTGGGGAAGCTTTTAAGGAAAACAGATGCAACCGACATTATCGTATCTCGCAAACCTGGCACTGCAGGCCGGCGAAATTCAACGGGCGGGTTATAACAAAGACCATGAGGTGGGCTATAAGGGCGTGATTGACCTGGTGACCGAGGTGGATCATCAAAGCGAAGCCTACCTGCTTGGCGAAGTGCGCCGGGATTTTCCTGAGCATCACATTTTTTCGGAGGAGAGTGGCGTCATTCAGGGGAACGAGGAACACATCTGGTACATTGACCCGCTGGACGGAACAGTGAATTACGCACACCATGTTCCGGTCTTTTGTGTTTCAATTGGGTATGCCTATCACGGAGAACTCACCCTGAGTGCGGTGTATGATCCCTTGCGCGACGAAATGTTCATAGCCGAACGTGGCTCGGGTGCGTATATGAATGGCAGGCGCTTGACCGCCTCTGGGACCACGGAATTGCAGAAGAGCTTGCTGGTAACAGGTTTTCCATATGACACCTGGAATACACCGCAGGATAACTTTGCCAATTTTGAGAAGTTTGCAAAACTATCCCAGGGTGTACGCCGGCTGGGTTCTGCAGCGCTCGATCTTTGTTATGTTGGCTCGGGTCGCTTTGATGGCTATTGGGAGCTGTCACTCAACCCCTGGGATGTGGCCGCGGGCGGTTTGCTCTGCGAGGAGGCAGGAGCGAAGGTCACCAACATCTCGGGGGGAGCCGATTACATATCCGCGCCCCAGTCGATCCTGGCGGCGGCGCCCGGAATCCATGCCAGAATGTTGGAAGAATTGCAGCGCGCAGCATAGTTAATCTGGCCGCACGTCGAATCACAAGGGGTGCGATAAAATCCCGTTGGTTCACCAAAATTGTGATGAAATTTAGATGAAATACTTTGAGGGAAAGTATGTAAAATAGGAGGAGTTTCATCTAAATCATGCCCGCAAGCTCTATTCCTATCAGCAAGACCAAGATCATCGTCCCACATCGCCGCCCAGAAATCCTCACCCGCTCGCGTTTGCTGGAGAGTATGAAAGGTTTGCTCACCAACAAACTGGTATTGCTCTCGGCACCGGCGGGATATGGCAAAACGTCATTGCTCATCGATTTGTCACAAAATGTGGAGCTGAAAGTTTGCTGGCTGTCCCTGGATGTGCTTGACCGTAACCCGCAACGATTTATGGCCTATATGATGGCCTCCCTGGCCGAGCGTTTACCGGGAGTGGGGGAGATGTCTAAGACTCTTCTGAGCCAATTAAAGTCCATCGAAAAAGATGCGGAGCCCCTGTTGGTCGCGTTGACCAACGAGCTCTATGAACGTGTGGAGGATGATTATCACTTGCTCGATGATGTGCCCGTCATCTCATCGCTGATCAATCGTTTCCTCCAGTTGGTGGACGAAAACTGTCACGTGCTGATCTCTTCGCGCACGTTGCCCGACCTGGAGGATGTGACCCTAATGGTGGCCCGCGAGCAGGTGGCTGGTCTGAGCCACAATGAGTTGGCATTTTTACCACGTGAGGTTCAGGCTTTATATATCCAGAATCATCATGAACACCTCTCGGATGAAATGGCCGATGAAATCGTCAACCAGACCAGCGGGTGGATTACCGGCATGGTGCTTGCGAAGCCCGGTGGTGTCCGAGTCTCGGGCGTGGATACTTTTTCCTACCTGGGGCGCCAGGTTCTGGATCAGCAGCCGGATCACGTACGTGAATTCCTTTTGCGGACTTCTCTGCCGGAGGAATTCAACGCCGAATTCTGTGAGCAAGTTCTGTCTCCGCTTCACTCCGAACCTCAAAACTGGCTCTCCTTAATGGGCTGGATCCTGGAGAAAAATCTGTTCGTCCTTCCACTCGGCGCAGACGGCCGTTGGCTTCGCTATCATCCCCTCTTCCGTGAATTTTTGCAAACACGCTTGAAGGAAGAACGTCCTAAAGAAATTACACTACTGCTTGAACGCATGGTCAAGTATTATGAAAGAGTGGGCGAGTGGGAAAAGGCGTATGAGACCTGCAAACAAATGAACAACGTTGAAGCCCTCGCGGATGTCGTGGAACATGCGGGCACGGCCATGCTGCAAGCTGCGCTCGTTACGCTGGAGAACTGGGTGAACAGCCTGCCGCCTGCCATTGTGTTGAAACGGCCCGGGTTAATCTCCCTGTTGGGACCTATGAATGCCATGAAGGGGAATCTACAGGAATCGCATAAATTACTTGATAAAGCGGTCGCGGCCTATCGCCGGGAACATAATAGCGCCGGTCTCACACTGGCCCTGACTCGTCGTGCCAATACATTGCGCCTGTTGGGAAATTACAATCAGTCCATGCATGATGTGGATGAAGCCCTGCACCTGGCCGAGTCAAGCACGGCCTCTCAACCTGATTATGCGGAGGCCCTGCGTCTTAAGGGCTTAAATCTATACCGTCTGGGAGAATCGCGTCAGGCCGTGGAGGTTCTTGAACATTCATTATCTCTGTACACGGCCCTGCATGATACAGGCAGAATCCCTGAAATTCTGATGGAAACGGGCATGGCGCATCGTGCCATTGGCGATATGGAGTCCGCTAAACGTTCTTATCAGGAGGTATTGAAGATTCAAAAATCAGAGAACAATCTCTACCGGCAGGCCGAAACGCTGAATAACCTTGCGGTTCTATACCATTTGATGGGTGAATACGAGCTGGCCTCCGAAACATTCGAGAATGGACTGGTCTGTGCTCGTAAAAGCCGCAACCAGCGTACGGAATGTGTCCTTTTGGCCGGTATGGGTGACTTGTATTGTGAGGTGGGCGAGTACGATGCTGCCCAAAAGGCCTATGAGCAATCGGAAATACTGGCTTCCCAGTTGCCAGGTTTCTTTATCAGCAATTATCTAATTTTTGCGCATGGAAATTTGCGACTGTATCAGGGTGATCTCGAGGCCACGAGTCAGATACTCAAGTTATCTCAGAAAAATATGAAGAGCAGCCAATCGGCTTATGAACGGGGATTGTGGAATCTGCTTAAGGGTCGTTTGTACCTGGTCCAACATGACCTGGGAAAAGCCACCTCCTATTTACGGGATTGCAAGACCTCCTTTATCCAGGCGGGACGTGAACTTGAAACATTGTGGAGCACGATCTGGCTGACGGCAGCCTACCATCAGGCTGGCCAGCGTGAAAAGGCCAGAGCTGAGATCCGCGATGTGCTGAAAACGGGTACTTTGCCGGATCATGCCTTGCTAATCACGTTGCTTCAGGCTTCGCCGTTACTAACAGATTTGAATAATGATGCTGAAATCGGTTTTGCATTAAAGGTGCTTCTCGAAAAAGCGCAAATCTTAAGGGCAAGGCTGCCTGCCATCCGTAGAGTGTTACGGCGACACGCACTGTCGATTGAAATGCCTGCGGCGAAGTTGATCGTCCGCGCATTTGGGCCTCCCGATGTGGTGTTTAAGGGAAGGGCTGTGAATATGTCAGATTGGCGCACACAGTCTGTCAGAGATTTGTTCTTTTACTTCCTGTGTATGCGCGAAGCTATCACAAAAGAACAGATCGGTGATGCACTCTGGCCAGAAATCTTTGACCCCCAGTCTCTAAAGAAACGCTTTAAGAATGAAATTTACCGCCTGCGTCGCGCCGTGGGTAGGGATGTGATTGTGTTTGATGAAGAGTTTTATCTCTTCAATCGCGCGCTGGATTATGAATATGATGTAGAGGCGTTCGATACGTATCTCAGGCGCGCAAGAAAATCGAGGGATGCGGAAGAGCAAATTCAATGGTATCAAAAAGCCGTTGATCTGGTACGTGGACCTTACCTCTCTGACGTCGGCGCCGATTGGGTAACGGTTGAACGAGCGCGGCTGGCAGATGCCTATATGATAGCTTTGCAGGAACTTGCTCAACGCTATCTCAACATCAATAGACTGGAAAAATCTATTTCTATTTGCCAGTTGGGGCTTGGCCTCGACCGGTGCAATGAGATCCTTTATCAGATCTCCATGCGTGCATATGCTGTGCTTGGTGACCGTGCCGCGATTGCGCGCTTATATGAGGCGTGCAAGTCCGCCCTGGCTTCTGACCTAAGTCTCTCGCCATCCTCAGAGACTGAAATCCTATTTAAGGAGTTGACCATTTAGCATAAGAAAATCGCAAAGTTGTCTATACTGATTTTGCATCCTGTTTTGCAGCCTGGGGGGTAGTAACATGGGACAAATCCAATCTCACATGAAAAGAGGATCCCCATGAAAACCAAACTTTTCCAACTATACGTATATGTTAATAGCCTTGATCGCCGCTATATTCAATGGGCTTACTTTGTATATTTGCTGGCCATGTTGGTTGTGCAGGGAGCACCTGAAGATGGTGGTGGCGGAACCCGCTAACAAAAACGAAACGGAGCGATCAATGGCAGTTTTTACACTCAATACCTACCCTGCTTTAAAAGTGAGTAAGCCCGTCAGCGCGCGTACCGGCCTGCCTCGTCTCTTTGCTGCAGCCATTGTTAGTGACCAGTTCCGGGAGACTCTGCTCAACAAACCGGAGGAAGCTCTGGCAAATGGCTATCTGGGTCAGACCTTTGCTTTAACCGACCGTGAGAAGATGATCCTAAAAACCATCCGGGCTGATACATTGACCGACCTGGCTCAACAAGTCAATCGCGCTCTGAAAAGTATATAAATACTGATTGGGCCTAAATAGTAATAACGAACCGAAACGTTTCGGTTGCGTCCTATGCTATTGGATTCGGTAAGGCAATGCGTTCCATTGCCGTACGGCTGTTGTCAATTTAGGTAACATGGAAAGAACATCCACAAATACATTACCGCCTAGCCAGACAAATGCAGATGTCCTTCAGGCATTTTCAGACCTAAATCTGATTCTTGATGCAAAGGGCATCATACTGGATGACAAACCAGGGCATTTTGTCGCGCCGCGCTTTTCTCAAGCCCTCCGGGGTCTAAAGATTCAGGATGTTCTTGCGCCGGCCAGCATTGATGCATTCGAACAGGCTTTGCAGTCTGTTCAGCAGACCAGTGCTGCCAATGGGTTTGAATGCAAACTACCGATCGCGGATCGTGAATATTGGTTCGATGCTCGCCTCATCCCAATCGCTGATTCCCAATTTTTATTTGTTGCACGGGATGTCACAAAATGCCGGGAAACCGAAAACCGGATGTCCCGACAAATGCAACAACTTTCAGTGCTTCGATCCATTGACCTGGCAATTGCATCCGGTCTGGACCTGAACCTGCTTCTCGCCATGCTGGTGGATCAAGTTGTGGAGCTGTTGCAGATTGACGCGGTGGATGTCCTCTTGCAAAATCCCCGCTCAAACCTGCTCGAGTTTACTGCCGGAAAGGGCTTTCGTTCCCCGAGTTTGCAGTATACACATTTGAGGCTGGGAGAAGGCTGTGCCGGGCGGGTAGCCGTGGAACGGAGAATGCTGAATATCGCCAACCTCAAAGAGAACCAGATGGATTTTGGACGTTCACCGCTCTTCCGGGTAGAGGATTTTGTTGCCTATTATGGCGTCCCATTGATTGCCAAAGGACGCGTACTGGGTGTGCTCGAAATATTCCACCGTTCCTTACTCGAGCCCGATGCGGATTGGTTGAATTTTCTCAACATGATCGCGGGCCAGGCAGCGATTGCTATCGATAATGCTGTCCTGTTTCGCGACCTGCAACGGTCGAATGCTGAGCTAAGCCTGGCGTACGACGCTACCATTGAAGGCTTAACCCGCGCCCTGGACCTGCGCGATAAGGAGACGGAAGAACACACCCGCCGTGTTTCGGATATCACTGTCGACCTGGCAGTACGACTGGGTACGAATGATACAGACCTGGTTCACGTCCGACGGGGAGCGATCCTGCATGATATCGGCAAGGTGGCAATTCCGGATCGTATCCTGTTTAAACCTGGCCCACTGACGGAAGAAGAGTGGAAGATCATGCGCCAGCATCCGGGCATTGCAGTAGACCTGTTATCCTCTGTTTCGTATCTGGCTCCGGCCCTAACGATTCCCCACTGGCACCATGAAAAATGGGACGGGAGTGGTTACCCCGATCAGTTACGCGGCAGGGAAATCCCGTTTTCAGCCAGGTTATTTGCCCTGGTAGATGTATACGATGCGTTGACATCCCACCGTTCTTATCGCAGTGCCTGGTCAAGGGCGGAGACTCTGCACTATATCGAAAGCCAGTCTGGCAGACACTTTGATCCCGCGCTTGTGCCTGAGTTTGTCAGTTATATGCGCAGGCATTGAACGGCAACGGTTCCTCCTTCCGGCTCTTGACCGGCATATCTAACCGCGTTAGAATACCGGCTTGCTTGCCCTCGTAGCTCAGTGGATTAGAGCGCTTGCTTGCGGAGCAATAGGTCGCGTGTTCGAGTCGCGCCGAGGGCGCCACTAACTAAAAAGACCGTCATTCTCGCTGAGAACGGCGGTATTTTTGTCTCCCCACACCAAACCATAACTAATATGGGCACTTGCCTCTTTTGCATTGCATGACGCGTACACAGATTTCATACTCTCACGCCAGGCGATGCAAAGCATCCCAGCAACCCTGGAGTTTATAAACACACAGCGGGCAAGTTTATCGCATGGCTTGGTACGCAGGGCTTAGACAGTCCGCAGGATGTCCTGGCGCGGCATGTTCGAGAATACCTGGCAGCGTTGACGGGGAATGGCAAATCCGATAACACAATCCGCGAGAATGCACGAGCCATCAAGACCCTCCTGCGATTCTGGCAGGCTGAGAAATACATGGCCGAGCCTATCACCTTTGCCATGCCGAAAGCAGCAAAGAAGCGTCTGCCTGTTCTGTCAGCCGATGAGCAGAGCAAGGTGATCGCGGCCAAACGGCTGCCGCGTCTGACGGTAGAGCAGCTGCGCGACGTTCTCAAAGTGTGCAACGTCCGCGATAAAGCTATTGTGTATTTCATGGCCGATAGTGGGCTGAGGCGTTCGGAAGTTGTCGCGTGGAACGCTGGGTTAAACCTTCGCGTGTTTCGAGATCGACAAGAAGCCTTGGAATTCTTGTCGAACGGTTGACGCCATCGCAGGTTCGGTTTTCCGTTTATTCCGAATGGGTAGCGCTGGACATCGTAAACCGTCTGCAAGGTGCGCTGAGCTGGAACTACTTTATACTTCAGAGCGCTCCTTGGTTTTTCATTTGTCCTAGGCCTTCCCCCGGCCGGTATTCCCGGGGGTTGTGCTTTAAGTACTGGGGGACTTATGGCATGGGGGTATAGAGTTAAGTTAGCGCCTACAATGACCCCATGTATCGCAGACGGAAAGTCAAACGCAGCCTGGCTTGGACCTTACTGTTCTGGTTCTTGGTGGTGCTGGCCATCGCCTCGGTCAGTTCGTGCCTGGCTTCCGTTGTAAGTTGAGCACATTTGTTGCCTTGACGGCTGGTCAGAACGCGCACGATACTATGACCGCTTGCCCAACCCAAAACAACGGCAAGAATGACAGTTTTCAAGCTACAGCGCTGCGGTTTCCGTCGCTGGCTTGCGGAGCAATAGGCGCGTGTTCGAGTCGCGCCGAGGGCGCCACAATAAAGCTTGGAGTGGTCCTCCACTCCTTTTTATTTACATAGTGCCGCGCGCATGGAGAGCATGCGTAAGTAAACTTCAAATCCTGATTCTGGCTTACGAGGCGGTTAGAAAAGTTTACTTTCGCATGTTGAACATGCGTGAGACAGGCGGTAACAGCTCGCCCGTGATGTTATGCCGCCTCCTGACCAAATAGGATCGATAATCTGGCATTTAAATGGAAAGGACACAGCGAAGAAGTCTCTGTGTCCTGTAAAACTAAAAGCTGGAATTAATTGAAGTGCGGGCTAAACCGTGCGATCAGTTTTTCCCGGGGCATGAAACCAGTGATGCGTTCTTTGACCTCACCACTTTTCATGAACAATAAGGTGGGTATACCCATCACGCCGTACTGCATTACAAGGTTCGGATTTTCATCCGCATCTATCTTTACGACCTTAACCTTACCATCCCATTCCCCAGCCAGTTGCTTGACGACAGGGTCAAGCATTTTACAGGGCTGGCACCAAACCGCGCTGAAATCTACCAACACAGGTTCGTCGGCGTTCAACACTTCGTTCTGAAAATTTCCTTCATCGACATGTAATAGATCAGCCATTTGTGCCTCCGGTTCGTTGGACGCATTTGTGAGTAAGAGTCTTACGTTGACTCTGAAAATCTCCCATGATAGAATGCAATCCGCTTTATCGATGGGCGCGTAGCTCAATGGCAGAGCAGCGGCCTTTTAAGCCGTTTGTTGAGGGTTCGATCCCCTCCGCGCTCACAATAGAATCTTCCTTCCCAGAGGATGATAATCGATGCGCTTCGGGCCGCGCTCACAATAGAATCTTCCTTCCGAGAGGATGGTAATCGATGCGCTTCGGGCCGCGCTCATAATAAAAATCCTCCAAACTGGAGGATTTTTATTGTCCCCTTTTTCCCCACTTTTATGCAGTGTGTTCCCCTACATAACTGCAGGAAAAGTTCTAAAAGCATTGTATGTTTACTTATGCAGGTGCACAATGGGCGTCTATCCGGCTGGCATAGGCATTTGTACTGATTCTGGTAAAAGGCTTGAAATAAAGTGCAAATTTTGCTACTCTTAAGAGGTCCGGAGAAGGGAGCGAGATGCCTACAAAAAAGATTCGAGTCACCATCCTCGATGATCACCAAACCATTCTGGATGGCTATCGTTTTCGCTTGGGAAATAGCCCCCGGGTAGAGATCGTGGCGACGATTCGTTATGGGGACGAACTTCCGACAGCCCTGCAAAAGTACGTCACCGATGTGCTTCTGCTGGACGTAACAGTACCTGTTTCGGCCGATAATCCCAATCCATACCCTATCTTGCATGTAATTCCAGACTTGTTACAAAAATATCCCGATCTGACCATTCTGGTCATCAGTATGCACGCGGAGCGCAGCTTAATCCGCGCGGTCATGGAGGCCGGATCCAGTGGATATGTTCTCAAGGAGGATCAGGCGAGCCTGCGGGATCTGGAAAATGTGGTGGCGACCGTTGCCAGTGGGGGAATCTATTTGAGCCGCCCGGCCAGTGATGTGCTATTACGGGGCAGTGAGGCAAAGGATAATTCGTTGCTATCAAAACGACAATTGGAAGCACTGTCCTTGTGTTTATCCTACCCTGATTACTCCACAGCAGAACTGGCAAGGAAAATGTCTATTTCGAACTCGACGGTTCGTAACCTGCTTTCAGGCGCTTATCTCAAATTAGGTGTGCGCAGTCGTATTGCTGGCGTTGATAAGGCGCGCCAATTAGGATTGATCTCTCCAATATCTCCGGCTGTCTCCGTTCCTAAAAGATAAGAGCCTACTGCTCTGTTGCTTCCAATAACTTATAGACGGGCGCAATGACTGTCTCCAATAGTGAGGATATCGACGCGTACTCTACCAAGGCGATTCCCTCCAAAATTTCCTTTGCTATACGATACCTTTGGATCAATTGGTCAGCGCAGTAACTGATCGCCCCGCAACGGATGAGGATATCCTGCGCCTCCTCAAGCGCGGCAGGCTCGGTGATATTTTGGCTCAATGCCAGAAAACGTTTCTGCTCCGGGTGGCTTACCAAAGAGGCAAATAGGATTGGAAGTGGGGAACGTCCCTGAACCCAATCTGGATTCGCTGGAGTCTCCATTGCATCGTGCATATCATCGTGGATTTGAATCATTTCCCCATAGATACCGCCTAATTTTTTTAATCCTTCGGCCGTTGTGAGCGTTCCGCCTCCCGCCAACGCGCCCACCTGCAGGGCCGCTCCAAAGAACGGTGAACTTTTTGTCCGGGTAACCAGCCAATAAGCGGACTCGTCGACAGGCGCGTGCGTAGCCGCGTCCAGGAACTGCCCGAACGCCGTGGAAAGGAACATCGCGTTGAAACTAGTCAGAGCGACCAGGCATGCAGCTGGGTCTTGTGAGCATTGACCTATGGCGCTTACTGCGGCTGCCTGGAACGCGCAAGCCAGATTAGATACCGCCGGCATGCCGAGCTGATGATAGGCACCGCGCGGGTCGGTATCCAGCATGTCATCGACAAGCAAAATGCCAACGTGAGCGCAACCCACGGCCAACAGGGCGGGGATCGCCTGATCCTGTGCTCCTCCAACTGCCTCGCAGGCTTGAACCGGAAGCAGCCAGTGATTGGGTTTGCGAGAGGCAGCTTGTTGAAACAATGTCTGTGCTTCTGTCCATGATTCCACGCTGGGTAACACGGAAAAATCATGGACAACTTGAGAAAAAACATCCATAGGACCTCCGGAAACATAAAAGGGCATCCCGCAGAGAACGAATCTCTACGGGATGGATGGATTGGCTTTAGGCGCTCGAAGCTTCAGCACCCCAGATGTACCATGTCAATTCGCTGGTAACGTGCAGAATCTGAGTGCGTGAGGCGCGCGTTAAGCCATCCAAACGACGTTGGTGGGGCTGTTCAGCCTTTACAGAAAGCTGTTGGTAAAAATCTTGCATGTTCATGGGGATATCTCCTGTGAGAATGTTTCATTGGACAACTTTGTGACGAATTCTTGAGGGTTCTTTTCGTGTTACGCTATAATCGCATCACCTCCTTTAGAAGTAGTATCTATAACCAAAGGGCCACTGCCGTGCAAACTATCCCCGCTCGAAATTGGCGTCCTCCTGAGGCTCTGGCCTCCTTGGTCGTACTTGCCATTTTGTTGGTATTTACATTCGGCCTTTTTTTCCTCGTCCCCTACCAGGGTTTTTATTTCAATCCTTCCAATGGTGAAGTGCTGACCATCTATCCATTGGAGGGTTCAAACCCTGAGCTGAAAGTGGGAGATATTATTGAGCGCGTGGGTCCGGTTACCTTTGAGATGTATCAAACAAAAAGGATTCCCTTTTTTCCCCTGACCATAAAACCGGGGGAAACCGTCGATATTGTTCTCAGACGCGACAGCCAAACGATTTCAGTTCCCTGGGTGATGCCAGGTTTCAATCAACCCGAATTTCGGGCTCATTTCCTCAATATATGGTGGCTGGCCTATGTGTTCTGGGTCACAGGAATGTGCGCCCAGCTTTTTATGCGGCCGAAGGATGGGCGCTGGCGTTTGTTCCTCACCAGCAATTATTTAACTGCGCTGTTCATCATGTTCGGCAGCGTTTCCTCTTTCCGTATCTTTGGAAGCGCCACCTGGCTGCGGGCGGTTGCCTGGCTGATGCTGCCCGTCTACCTTCACTTCCACTGGATTTTTCCACAATCGCTTCGGCCTGCGCCGCGCGGGTTGCGCAACGCTCTTTATGTGATTTGTATTTTGCTGGCTGCTGCTGAGCTGTTGCTACCCATACCGGTCACGCTATATTTTCTGGCTGTGATCCTGGCGTTTGGCGGGAGCATTCTGTTGCTAATTCTTCATTATGTATTTCAATCGGAACATCGCCGTGAGGTGAGGATCCTGGCGATTGCGGCTGTTCTTTCACTCGGTTTTACCATCGCTGCCAGTGTCGTTGCGAGCAGTGGACAGACGCCTCGCAATGCCATCGCTTCACTTCTGGTCTTGCCCATTCTGCCGGGGGCTTATTTTTACATTTTGTCCCAGCGCACCTTGAGCCAGTCGGAACTGCGCGCCAACCGCGCCATGTCATTGGTCTTTTTTCTCATCCTGCTCGGCACCCTGCTTATGCTCATGATTGGATATTTAGGGCTTAGCAATATCCCACGCGAAGCGCGTGACTTCGACCTGGTGCTTCTCACATTGTTCACCACCTCCCTCGGCATCCTGATGTTTCCGGCCTTCCAATCCTTCGTGGAACGGCGCATCCTTGGCATCCAGTTGCCCAGCCAGAGTCTCTCGGAGGATTACGCAGCCCGCATCGTTACCAGCGATGCACTATCTGATCTGTTGAAACTGCTGCGGGAGCAGGTTTTTCCAAGTCTGTTGATACGTCAATATATCTTCGTCCGGAATCTCAAAACATCTGTGCAGGTATTGCTCTCGGAAAACGTGACTCAGGATCAGGTCAAGGAGAAAGCGTTGCTGGATTTGTTCGCCTCGCTCCCGACGGAAAGTCTGGTCCTACCGCCCAGAACTGATCCGTCCTTTGAGTGGGTCAGGTTGATGCTGCCAGTACGGTTTGGTTCGGAACTGATTGGCCTCTGGCTGTTGGGTCGCCGCGACCCCGATGATCGTTACCCACAGGCGGAAATCCCGATTCTGCAATCCCTGGCCAATCAAACGGCCGTTGCCTTGAGCAACATTATTCAAACCGAACGACTCCGGACGTTATATGGAGAGAACATCAACAGGTATGAACTGGAACGGGCCGGGCTGGCACGTGACCTGCATGATGGCTTCCTCAACGAAATGGCGGGGTTGCTAATGAAGCATGACACAGCTTCCCTGCCGCAGGAATTTCTGGACTCGTACGACAAGTTGATCCTGAGGTTGCGGGAAATTGTCGGCAACCTCAGACCACCCATGCTGGTATATGGTCTGAAGTTTGCGCTCGATGGCCTGGCCGATAACCTCTCAGAGCGGACCCACGATACCGTGCAGGTCGTTTCAGACATTCAGACAGATGGGGATTGTCGGTATCCTGAGAGCATGGAGAATAACATCTACCGAATCGTGCAGGAGGCGTGTGAGAACGCCTTGAAATACGCCCATGCAAGATCGATTCATATCACTGGGCAATTGGCTCCAGCCCGTATCCATATCGAAGTATCTGATGATGGGGTTGGGTTCAACGCGGAGGTCAATCGCCAGTCGGACGAGATGCTTGCCAACAAGCACTTTGGCCTGGCCGGGATACACGAACGAGCAGCCCTGGTCGGCGCAGAGATCGAGATCGATTCCAAGCCTGGGCAGGGAACAAAGGTATGTGTACATTGGGCATCGAAATAATTCATTCAGTTGTTAAGGTTCAGGATTGATCCAAACATCAGTGAGGTTCCTTTCACTTTACATGCTCCATTTGAAAAGGTCTATGGGGCGGTGCTTGAATCTACTTAAGTGTTGCTTGAGTTTTGCCAATGACAAAGGATGAATTTGGAAATCTTCTTCGCAACTATCGTGAGAGTTGCAAAGATCCGTTTTTTCCATCAAGAAGGCTTTCACAGGAAAGGTTTGGGGAATTATTAGGTACCGAGCTTGGAACCAGCGGGTATAGTGGAGCTGCTGTCAGCGATTGGGAAAGAGGGGAGAGCAGGATATATGTAGATAAACGTGTCGTTTTGATGGCCTTTCTCAAGGTTTTGTATGCAAATGGTGGACTTAAGACAGCTGAACAGGCCAATCAACTTTTAGAAGCCGGAAATTATCGTGCTCTCGATCACAAGGAAACGCAACAAATCTTTGGAATAGACCAAGATGATTCTGTTGATGAAGAACTTGTGTCTAAGGAACAGATGCCAAAGTCAAGCAATCTGTCTATGATGGAACATTTTCTGGCTGTCTCTGAAAATGAATTCAAAGTACTGATTGACAAG
>Ga0114129_10007565_pt1 | contig 15475 bp, 11 predicted proteins | sample RhiMetdeltSRZDD1_FD_80071 | JGI IMG/M metagenome (GOLD analysis project Ga0114129, IMG submission 80071) | Populus rhizosphere microbial communities from Tennessee, USA - Rhizosphere MetaG P. deltoides SRZDD1 (version 2) (version 2) | ecosystem: Host-associated > Plants > Roots > Rhizosphere >...
CCCATGCTATCGGCGGGCTCTCTCGGTGATTTTCCCCAACGGATAACTCACATGCGGAATCTCGATGGTCGATCAAATGAAACATCGCTGAGCAACAGCCCCCGTGAGGAGGGGATTGATCGCCTATCCCAACCAATTCGTTCACACCCTCGTTGCCAGCGAGGCCGCAAAACTACGACCGTTGAATCAGTCCGCGAACCTCCCGAACGCTCTTCATGTTTTCCACGTCCAGAATTCGATCGATTAGTTTTCCGGCAGACGAGGCGCCGAGAATTGGTGTTATCAACTCGCGCGCCTTTGAAACCACTTGAGTGCGACTCATGGGGTTGCCCTCGGTGCCAAGCACGGGTCCGACGTCCTGGGTGATCTTCATGCCATCGGCCAACGTAACCGTGATCAGAGGTAGCCCTGCCGCGGGGTCCAGTCGGACTTTGGCTCGGTGGCGAAGAACCGCGGGATCCTGCATTCGAGGTTTGTCGTGTGCAGAGCGGAACGTGGCGGTTTTGTCGAGTAGCATGACTGCAATCATGTGCTGGATACAAACATCGGGCATTTCGCGGTTATTCACGACAGATGTTCTCGGGTCCATGCGCACGATCACCTCGCGCACCTGGTCGGCTTCGAAAGGCTGGCGTTTGAGCATGATTTCGAGGGCATCCAGGGGGGCCTGAATGGGGGTGCCGACGGTCCACTTCTTGATGCTGGTGCGTACGATCTCAAAGCGCTCACCAAGCTTATCGATAAGTGCGTTCGGATCTCCGTGCGGGGCATTGGCCAGCAGAAAATTGTCGTCGCCGGAAAGGATGTCATCGACGCCCGTCCACCCGGCATGTACCAGCAGGGCAGACGTGACTCCGCCGCGAGCCGGCATGCCTCCAAACGCGAAACCCTTTTCAATGTGGTCGGTGTCTCGGCTCCACGCTGCGATACCCGAGGACTGCTGAGACGTGTAATCAAGCAGCCATCTCATCTGCTGGGGATTGAGACCTGCAGCACAACCTGCGGCGCCAGCCGCGCCAAAAATTCCGCCGATGCTGTGCGTGCTTTTGTGGGTATCGAAAACACCGGGACGTAGTGCGGTAAGCATTCGGGCGCCCACGTCGTAACCCAGCGCGACCGATCGCGCGAAGTGCATACCGGTGATGCCGAACTGTTCTCCAACGGCTAATGCAGACGGCACAACGTTACAACCCGGATGCCAGCCCGATGGCCACGAGTCGTCGGTTTCGTCGGCATGTGCCATCACACCGTTCGCAAGAGCCGCTTCGATAGGACCGCAGAGAACCGTGGATGCGGCGATTGTCGCGATTTTCTCGCCGCCGTAAGCGCGCGCGAATTGGATTGCCGCTCGACCCGGCGGTAGTTCCGCGCCTGAAAGCATTGCAGCGAATGTATCCAGGATATGATGCTTCGTCTTTTCCAGCACTGCATCCGGCAAGGAGAGGTTTCGGGCCTCACTCATGTAGGTACTGAGCCTGATTATCACCGGACCAGCAGGTTCCCCACCAGCCGCACGCCCCACGGGTAGCATGGCGGCCCCAAGAGTTCCGCTCAGTCCTTGCAAGAGGCTACGACGGGTCAGCTTCATATTCTTCTCCTAATTTAGGGCACATAATACACTTCACTGACCATGAGCGTGCCATAATCGAACACTTGGTCGAGTAACAATTGAGGGCTGATGAATTCTTGAAGACAACGATCCTCGCTTTGACACTAAATGAAATCGACGGAGTGAAATCGATTCTGCCCCGTATTTCGCGCGAGTGGTACGACCAGTTCATCGTGGTCGATGGCGGTTCGAAGGACGGCACAATCGAATGGTGTCGTTTGAATGGGTATGACGTATACGTGCAGAAGCGTAAGGGGATTCGTTTTGCATACCTGGAAGTGCTGCCACTCATTCAGGGCGATATCATCCTCACCATCAGCCCCGACGGCAATTGCGCGCCGGAGGAAATTCCTCGAGTTCTCGACGAAATGAAGAAAGGCTATGACCTGGTAATCGGAAGCCGTTATCTCGGGGATTCGTCGAGTGATGATGACGACATCGTCACGGCATTTGGAAATTGGCTCTTCACCAGGACCGTGAATCTTCTGCACGGCGCGCACTACACAGACGCGATGGTCATATTCCGCGCCTTCACTCGTCAGCTCATCTATGATCTCGACCTTGACAAGGACGAATCTTATCGTTTACCGGAAGTGTTGTTCCGAACGGTCATCAGTTGGGAACCTGTGATGTCCGTGCGCGCTGCAAAAGCCGGGATGAGAATCAGCGAGGTCGGAGTCGGCGAACCACCCCGCATCGGTGGTCACCGAAAGCTGCAGGTATTCCGCTGGGGTGCGGCCTACTATTTTCAATTCTGGCGTGAACTGTGGTACTGGCGAAAAAAGACTGTAAGGGCGGCTGTCTCACAGCCAAATGAAAGCAAGAGCAGTAGCCACTAGGGCGCACAAGAAATAATCAAAACGACAAGAGTAGCGGTCTTGATCATGAGCGACCGAAAATAGCGAACTGCCCGCCAAGCGGCACCCCGCTCAGCGCGTCTTCGACCCGGCGCGTGAATCGATGGACACTCGCTGGGAAGAATAGAAAGAATCGCGTCTGCGAGATCTTGAAGCCGGCTTTCTCAAGCAGATGACGTGTCTCTTTGGATCGGAGCAACTGCGCGTCGGCATCGACAGGCGCGCGAGAGACGATCAGTCGAGTAACGGGGTTCGCCGGGTTATGTTCAATGATACAGAGCGTGCCTCCCGGCCTCAACACGCGCATCGCGTCCGCGGTGAGCGCAGCACGTCGTTCGGGCGGCACATGGTGATAAACGCAAACCGCAGTGATGAAATCGAAAGTCTTCGTTTCGAACGGCAGGCTCTCCATCGAGGCTTGATGCCGGACATCCAGATCACGACAGGATTCAAGCATGCCCTTCGACGGATCGCATCCCGTCGCAGATTTGAAGTAGTCGCGCGCCAGCCTTAACAGATCGCCTTGACCGCAGCCAATGTCGAGCCAGTCGCATTGTTCGCTGCGAGCGCCGGTGCGTTGAAAGAAGTCTCGGATGATTTCGATTTTGCGTTCAAAGAAGAACCGGCCGTCGGCAGCGAACTGATCACGAAGGGGATCGCGAATCAGCTCCGTGTACTTGGGAGCATAAGCATCAAACGCGGTGGGCTGTTCTTTTTGCTGGCTCATACATATTTTCGTTCTCCGACGTGAGAATCACGGCGTCGGCTATCTGTGGCTGTTGCGTCACTTTCACATTCACGCTATCGGACACGACATAAAGAGGCCGGCCTTTCGCTTCTTCGTAAATGTGAGCGACATATTCGCCGACCAATCCGACCGCAACCAGAGTCACGCCGGAAAAAACGATATTCATGCAGGCCAGCGATGTCCAGCCCGGCACATTCGCCTTTAATACGTACTCGGCGTAAATGCTGTACAGACCAAAGGCCACACCGCAAGCCGCAACTAAGAATCCGAAGAACACGCTAAGACGCAGAGGCAATGCCGAAAACGACGTAATTGCAGTCCATGCAAAGCGAAACATCTTCAGAAGCGAATATTTCGGCTTCCCTGCGAGTCGCGGTTTCCGATGATATGGAAGGATGACTTCGCGAAAACCGAGCCACGCCACCATGCCTCGCATGAATCGATGTTGTTCGCGCAAGCCGCGGATTGCAGTCACGGCCTTCCTGCTGAACAATCGAAAATCGCCGACCTCGTCCTGGATTCGCGAATCCACCAGCTTGCGCATGATCCAATAGAAAGTCTTAGCCGTGTATAGCTTGAAGAAGCTCTCGCCCTCCCGAGTCAGACGCTGCGGTGAAACGACGTCATATCCCTCGTTCAAGAGCGCCACCATTTGCGGCAGCAACTCCGGAGGATCCTGGAGATCCGCATCCATCACGGCAATGGCGTCGCCTGACGCGAAGTCCAGGCCGGCGGTGATCGCCGCCTGATGGCCAAAATTCCTGCTGAAGTGGAGTGATTTGAGCCGGGAATCTTCCCTCGCAGCGCGCCTCAAAATATCGGATGAGCCATCCGTGCTGCCGTCATCAACGAAAATGACTTCATAGTCGAAGTCTTTTTCCAAGGAATGCCGCAACGCGACGAACAGCGCCGGCAGCACCTCGCGCTCGTTGTAGACAGGGATGATGATTGAAAGTTTCATCGGGATCGGGGATTATACCACGATAAGGAGGCGCCCACGGCCGCCGGCCGACGGCATGTCCATCTATAAACGAATCCTGGCTCACCCGTTTGTCTTCAATCGAATCCGGCCGCTTTTCGTCGGCGGAATCGACTGGACACCGCTTTACGAAGCACTCGATGCAGTACCAGGATCAGTGATCCTGGACGTGGGCTGCGGCACGGGCATCGCCCACCAGTACCTCCGAGGCTTTCGCGAATACCACGGGTTCGATACAGATCCTGTCGCCATCAATTACGCGCGGCAGAAGACGCCTGGATTGAACATCAACTATCAATGCCGCCTGGTCACTGAAGAAGACATCCGAAGGATTCGACCGACTCACGTGCTGCTCAGCGGCCTGCTGCATCATCTGTCCGACGAAGAGGCGTTGAAGCTGTTAGGCATGTGCGCGGCGGCCCCTTCTATCGATCGCATTGCGACGGCAGATGTGGTCTACATTTCAGGCCAGCATGTCAGCAACCTCCTGGCGTTCCTGGATCGCGGCCGCTTTGTTCGTCGGACTGAAGGTTTTATTGCCCTCGCAAAAGCAGCGAATCTCGACATCGTTCGGGAGCAGATCGTGCGATCCCATCCAAGTAACGGCAGGGCTCTGTATCTCATCATGAGTCTCGCACTCCGTTCCCGTCAGGTCAGTTTCGCGAGATGAAGTTTTTCCAATTTTCCACTTCATCGGAACGATCCTATTTCGCCCTTGCGGCGTTGCTGTTCGGCGCGATGGTTCTCGTGAACTACGGTCCAATTTTTGCGGGAAAGATCCCGTTGCCGGTGCAGTTGGTCACGCAGTTTCCGGCGTGGTCGGAATTTCACTCGCGCCAAACGTGGCAGGATGTTGCGGATATCGGTGATCTCATCGACTACTTCTATCCGTACAACGCATTTTCGGCGCAGCAGATCCGACAGGGAACGATGCCGCTATGGAACGGGTATGTCCTGGGGGGCATGCCGTTTCAAGCCGAGCCGCAAACGGCGCTCTTTTACCCATTGCACGCTCTCTACTACGTGTTCCAAACGCCTACGGCATGGACCCTCGCGCTCATTCTGAGAATGTTGCTCGGAGCACTGTTCATGACGTTGTTGATGCGGTCCGTGGGTGCAACGAAGATGGGCGCGGTGATTTCCGGCATGGCATTTGCTTTCGGCGGATTCATGATCGCGTGGCAAGGGGCGGTCATGGGTGATTCGGTGATATGGCTGCCGCTCGTCTGTTACGCCGTTAACTCTCTGCATCAAGAGTACTCTCGACGCTCCGTCTGCCTCGCAGGTTTTGCGTTTGCCATGCCGGTCCTCGCCGGCCATCCGGAAACGGCCGTCCACGTCATGCTGATCGGTGTTGCCGCCGCGCTCGTGCTTTGGGTCTTTCCTTCACGCTCTGAGTCTCGGTTCAGCATTCGATTCCTCCTGGTCTTTTTCTGTGCGGGCGGGCTTGCTCTTGGACTCAGCGCAATCCAACTTCTGCCGACGCTCGACTGGGTCCGACAATCGGGCAGAGACCCGAACGCCGTATGGGACGGCGCCTTTCCCCTGCACCAGGCACTCGGTTTCGTTACCCGGGATGCCGTGCATGCTCCAAACTCTGCCGGGATCTTTGTTCCGAATGCGCTGGGATATGTCGGAATGTTCACGCTTCTCGCCGCTGCGTTCGCACCGCTTTTTCGAGGCCGCCGCTACGTCGTGTGGTTTGCCGGTTTGCTTCTCGTCGGCTTCGCGGGAACATTCGGGTTCGAGCCAGTCCACTGGTTCTTGACGCACACACCGTTCATCAAAGGCATGAAGAACGAGCGACTTGTTCTGCTTATCGATTTCGGTTTGGCGGCGCTTGCGGGCTTGGGTGTTAGCGCTTTGGAAGAGGAACAGAAGGCTCGATCATTATTCCGGCGCGTCCTGCCATGGCTGCTGCTGGCCGTCGCGTTCAGCCTCGCCATGTATGGCGTGCATGAACTACGCCTCGCAACGAAAATCAGGGTGGATGCCATGAGGCGGCCGTCGTTCTCCAGAACGTTGTTGCTGGCCAGCTTGATCCTTCTCATGTGGAAGTTGATCCGATTGCGCAAGTCGAAATTCTTTCCCTATGTTGCCTGCGCCCTGCTGATTTTCGATCTGAGCACGTTCGCATACGGCTATACGACATTCGCATGGCGCGACGAGATGTATCCGTCCGCTCCGGTCTTCGATTTCCTGAAAAGCAAAGGTCCCGCGGAAAGTTTTCGCGTGGCATCTGTCGGCTTGACACATACGGCAAACACGAGTATCGCGTATGGTTTCCAGTCGCTGATGGGATTCGAAGCGGCTGTTCCGCCTCCGTTACAACGCTTCGTCGCCGACATCGCCGATGTCAACGCGGACTCCATCATCGTGTCGGCCAAGAAAGTCCTGTCGAGCACGGACCGGCGCCTCGACATCCTGAACGTGAAGTACCTGCTGGTAACTTCCACTCAGCCGGAGTACGTGATGTTTTCCCAGCATCCGGAACGATTCATTGAGGTTTTCAAGAGAGACGTCTCCGCCGTGTTCGAAAACGTCACGGCCTTGCCGCGCGCGTTTGTTATTGGAGCCGCCGGAGTTCGGACGGTCCAAGGGGATGTCGAACAACTGGATCTATTGAAACAGCCTACGTTCGATCCGTTGCAAACTGTCGTCGTGGAAAGCTTGCCTGGGGAGTTGGCAGGATTTGTGTCCGAGCCGGACAAAGACTTCAGCGGCAGCGTGATGATCGTCAATAGCGATGTGAACGGTTACCAATTTCGAGTCCAGGCATCGACGCCGGGAATCCTGGTCGTTAGTCAGAATTTCTTTCCCGGTTGGAAGGCAATGATCGACGGCCGGTCCGCTCCGGTATTTCGGGCGGATCATGCGCTCACAGGAATCGCCGTTCCCGAAGGCAGTTATGACTTGCATTTCCGCTTTCAGCCGCCCACGTTCAAGATCGGAGCGTGGGTGTCACTGCTATCGGCCCTCGTGCTAGCGGGTCTGTTTCTGGCTACGTCCGGGCGGACGTTCACGATCATCGCACGGAGACCGACGCAGCGGCGCTGACGGAAAAGTCGCTAAGCGTACCACAATAAGCCTGATCTGGACTCGGGATGGAACTCTCGGCACCGCGCGGTGTATGATCTTGAGCCGGACTGACCGGTGGGATTGTACGTGACCCGGGAGACACGATCGGAGTGAATCATCTGTCAGATGAAGTTCTAAGACTCGAAGGCGTATGGCGGCGATACCGGCGCTGGCAATGCCGTCCCGCTTCAATAAAGGAAGCCGCGGTCCGGTTCATAAAACGCGATTCTTTGGAGTACGAGGACTTCTGGGCACTGCGAGACGTTTCCTTTGCAGTTCGCCGGGGAGAAACAATCGGTTTCTGCGGTGCCAATGGGTCTGGGAAGAGCACTTTATTGAAAGTTGTCGCAAACATCTTGCCGATGACACACGGGCGGGTCACCGTCAGAGGCAGGCTGGCCACCCTACTCGAACTTGGAACGGGATTCCTTCCAGATCTGACCGGACGGGAGAATATAGCGCTCAACGGCGCCATCATGGGCCTGAGTGATAGCGAAGTTGCACAAAAGCTGGACTCTATCGTGGATTTCGCCGACCTCGGAACCTTTATCGATAGTCCCGTGAGAACGTATTCCGCAGGAATGTACATGAGGCTGGGTTTTGCCATCGCCATTCACGTGGACGCCCGTCTTCTGCTCATCGACGAAATTCTCGCCGTGGGCGATGCCGAGTTCCAGGAAAAGTGCAAAATCCGGTTACAGGCAATGCAGAAGAATGGAACCGCGTTACTGATCGTGTCTCATTCGCTACACCTCTTAGAAACGCTGTGCGATCGTGTGATCTGGCTTGATCATGGATCGATTATTGCCCACGGAGAGCCGTCTGCCGTGATTCATCAATACTGTCCGGCTGCCGTTTTGCCCATCGGCTGACAACCCAAAATCGATGCGTACCGACACTCTTCCAACATCAACGCTTCTTCCTCCTATCCATTCGTTTGAGGGCGGAGCGAACGTCTGGAGCGACTGGCGCAGAGTCGCAACCCTCGTCAAACACCTGACATTGCGAAATTTGGCCGTGCGGTATCGCGGGTCTGCGCTTGGGTTTGTGTGGTCTTTGCTGAATCCCATATTGCTGATGACCGTTTACACGTTCGTCTTTCGGTTCGTTTTCCAGGTATCCGTGCCGGGGACTCCTTATCCCGTTTTCTTTCTGACGGGCCTGCTCGCATGGAATTTCGTCAGCGTCGGATCCATGAGCGCGGCAGTTTCGCTGCTCGACGGCAAGGCATTGATTACGAAGGCGGCATTTCCGCGCGAAACTCTACCGATCAGCGCCGTATGCTCCAGTTCCGTGAACTATCTGATGAGCGTACCCATCTTGCTGGTGTTCAATGCGTTTTTTGGCATTGTTCCGACGTGGACGTTTTTGCTGTTCCCCATTGCGTTTCTTCTTCTTTCGCTTATGGGCTTAGGTGTCGGTCTTTTTCTGGCTGCCCTTATACCGCTATTTCGGGATCTCCAACACCTTGTCGAAGTATTGTTCATCTGCTGGTTCCTTTTGACTCCGGTGCTTTATCCCGCATCGCAGGTATCCAAGAGTCTTTCAAGTGGTCTGCTTGTCTTGTACGAGATAAATCCGATGGTCGGCATCATGGAACTCGTCCACTCGGTTTTCTTGCGTCAGCCGGTTCGGGTGAACGCTCTGGCGATTGCTGTAGTAGGTGTTCTCTGCTTTACGGTCGTAGGTTTGCTGGTCTTTCGCCGCCTCTCTCCTCGTGTAAGTGAGACCTGATTAGTAAGGGGAAGTTTTCGGGAGTCCTGTTGACATTGGCCAATCGAGGACATAAATTACTCGCTCTCTGGACTGTTCGCCTGTGAGTCTATCGAGAGCGGTCATATTCGCAATTAGTGGTTTTCAAGAAAGCTCGTTAGACAGAAACCCGCCAAATTGAAACTGTATGATGGCAAGGCGCCAACTGACGGACGAAAACCTCTCACCGGGTGACTACGTATCCGAAGGACTTTCGATCGTCAGACCGGACGCATTTTTTCCAAATTTGGTTATCGGCGACAAGGCCAATCATCCTCAGGCCTACCTCCCCGGCGATAATGGACACAACTGGTATTGCGACCGCCGGAGTCCTTCGGCGGGGTCTCTCACCAGGGATGAAGCGATACTTTTGTACAACCTTGCCTTGCAATTCCGTAACAGAGCCGGACTCGAAGTCGGCGGCGGAATGGGATGGTCCACATGCCACCTCGGCCTCGCTGGTCTCATACTCGATGTACTCGATCCGGCGTTTGCGGACGCGGAGCATACTGCAAGCGTTAAAGATTCTCTTGCAGCGGCGGGAATAGTCAACCACGTAAGACTATATTCCACAGCAAGTCCTGACGGCGTCCGGGACCTCGCGCGGATGACGGGCAACAAATGGAATTTTTTCTTTATCGACGGAGACAGCCGTGCGCCGGCTCCTTTGTTGGACACTCGCGAGTGCCTTGAAAGCGCCGCGCCGGACGCGATGATTGTTTTCCACGATCTTGCATCGCCAGACGTTGAGGAAGGTTTGAACTTCTTATGGCAGCAGGGGTGGCAGGTTCTCCTATACCAGACGATGCATATCATGGGTGCGGCCTGGCGGGGCAATGTGAAGCCGGTGAAGCATAAGTCCGACCCGGCGATCACGTGGACGTTGCCGCTTCACCTCGTGAAGTATCCGGTCAGCGGGTACACACCGGACGAAGAAATCCAGCGCTTGTCCCATGGAATCGCGTCCCGGGATCGCGAGATTAAAAGACTTCAACAAGAGCTTAGCTCCGTGCAAACCACGTCGGCCACTGGGCCTGATGCGGCGCGCAATGATCAAGTGCTGCGGCTCCAGGAAAACTTGGCGGCGGAGCAAATCCGATATGAGACGGTTATAAGCCAACTCGCCCGGCTCAAGATGGCGTTGTTCGCCGCCGAAGCGGATTTGATGGTATTCAAGAACGATCTGAAGCTGGCCAGCCAGCAAGCACCCAGAGCCGAAGATCACATTGCGGGGAACGGAGCGGCGAAACGCTCAGAGGAACCGTCCAGTCTTCAGGCGGCACTCACCGCCCGTGAGACCGAGATTCGCTGTCTTGTCCAGAATCTTGCGAACGCGTCGGGTGAGGTTGAGCGTTTGCGTACTGATTTGGAAGTACAGCGTTTCTGTCTCGGTGCCCTTCACAGTTCGGCCTCATGGAAGGTGACTGCTCTTCTGCGTGCGTTAAAGAAAACGGCACGATTGATCCAGACACTGCCGGGCCGAGTTGCACAGCGGTTCCGCAGGCCGCAACATAACGTGAACGCTTGGCGGAAGCACCCGCTGTTTGACGCGTCCTTTTATCTGGACGCGAATCCAGATGTTGCCCAGGCAGGAATTGATCCTCTGTTGCACTATATTGAGCGCGGGGCAGGTGAGGGACGCGATCCTCACCCGTTGTTCGATACGTCGTTTTATTTAGAGAAGAATCCCGATGTGGCCGAAGCCGGCCTTAATCCTCTTTTTCATTACATGGATCATGGGGGTTTCGAGGGACGCGATCCTCATCCACTGTTCGATACGTCGTTTTATTGCGACAACACTCCTGATGTTCTACGCGAGCGTACCAATCCGCTTTTTCATTTCTTATCGCGCGGCGCCCTCGAAGGACGTGATCCTCACCCGTTGTTCGATACGTCGTTTTATTTAGAGAAGAATCCCGATGTGGCGGAGGCTGGCCTTAATCCTCTTTTTCATTACATGGATCATGGGGGTTTCGAGGGACGCGATCCTCATCCGCTGTTCGATACGTCGTTTTATTGCGACAACAACCCTGATGTTCTGAAGGAGCGTACCAATCCGCTTTTTCATTTCTTATCGCACGGTGCCCTCGAAGGACGTGATCCTCACCCACTGTTCGATACGTCGTTTTATTTAGAGAAGAATCCCGAGGTGGCTGAAGCCGGCTTTAATCCTCTTTTTCATTACATGGATCATGGGGGTTTCGAGGGACGCGATCCGCATCTGCTATTCGATACGTCGTTTTATTGCGACAACAACCCTGATGTTCTGAAGGAGCGTACCAATCCGCTTTTTCATTTCCTATCGCGAGGCGGCTTCGAGGCACGTGATCCTCACCCGCTGTTCGATACGTCGTTTTACTTAGAGAAGAATCCCGAGGTGGCCGAAGCCCGCGTTAATCCTCTCCTTCATTACATGGATCATGGGGGTTTCGAGGGACGCGATCCGCATCCGCTGTTCGATACGTCGTTTTATTGCGACAACAACCCTGAAGTTCTACAGGAGCGTACCAATCCGCTCTTTCACTTCCTGTCGCGCGGTGGCTTCGAGGCGGGCGATCCGCACCCGCTCTTCAGCGTTTCTTTCTATTTCCACGGCAATCCGGATATCAGGCATGCGGGAATCAACCCTCTTGTTCATTTCGTGGTCCACGGCGCGCATGAAGAGCGCGATCCGCATCCGTTGTTCGATACGTCATTTTATCTGGAACAGAAACCGCATGTCCGCGGCTTAAAAACCAATCCGCTTGTTCATTTCTTGGGAGAAGGGTCGACACCGGAGTTCGACGTTTCGCCGACGGAACCCATGCCGGATGTCGGGATCTGCATTGTCACCCCAGACATCGTGGGTCCCGTCAAGAACGGCGGCATCGGTACCTCCTGTTACCATTACCTGCGCATCCTGCAGCGAGCCGGCCATGCTGTCAGCGTCTTCTATACTGGCGACCTGACGGACTGCCAAAAAGCGCATTGGCGGAACGTGTATCAAAAGTTTGGCGTCAAGTTCATAGCGTTATCAGACGCGCCGCCCATCACTCACCCTGTCTACGCATCTAATTGGTTTCTGGAGCGTTCGTGGCGAACATATGAGTACCTCCGCCACACTCGATATTCGGTAATCCATTTTCAGGATTGGCACGCCAATGGTTTCTGGTCCATCAAAGCCAAACAGGTGGGCTGCGCGTTTGAAGAAACGCTGCTTACGGTAATCACGCAAGCGTCCACAAGGTGGATTAACGAAGGTATGCAACAGTTTGGTGCCAATGCCATAGAAACGGCCAAGCTCGTTTGGGCAGAAACCTACTGTATGGAGCGGTGTGATCTTCTAATCAGCCCGAGTCAGCACATGATCCAGTGGGCGAAGAATAATAAGATCACGCTGCCACGACGAACCATGCTTGCCCCTTACGTGTGGGCAGACCCGACTGAAACAAGTCGCTCGGGTCATGTGGACAACGACCACATTGTCTTTTTCGGCAGGCTTGAAACTCGCAAAGGATTGCACATTTTTGGACAAGCGTTGCTTGAACTGCGCCAGAAGAGCGGGAATTTACCCAAGGTCGTCTCGTTTATCGGAAAGCACGCAAACGTACTTGGTCGCTTGTCGAGTGAGTTCATCGAAGATCTTCGGGTAGCCCTCCCCAGCGTGGAGATTCGCGTCATCAATCACTTCGATTACAGGCAGTCGCTGGAATATATCAAAGCAACGAGGGGTCTGGTCGTCCTTCCGTCTATCCTCGACAATTATCCGTTAACCGTGCTCGAGTGTATCCAGAGCGGATTGCCTTTCATAGCGGCAAGAACCGGCGGTATCCCGGAAATGATCGACGAGCGGGTCTGTTTTGAGCCGAATGCCGCTGCCCTTGCAGAATGTCTCCAAAATCGGCAACTTATCGATTTCGGCAATTTGCAGCACAAATATTCTGCGGGTGCCGCGGCTAAGACGTGGCTGGATTTGCATGCAGACGTTGGTTCTCCGAATTTTCAGGCGGAAGCGAGGCCGCCCGTGCAAAGTGAAGTTCGGCCTCAGATGGTCTCGATCTGCATTCCGTTCTTTAACCATCCAACCTATTTAGAAAGCCTCATTGCGTCCGTTGCATTTCAGACTTATCCGGCCTTTGAAGTGATTTTGGTTAATGACGGAAGCAACGCAGAAGCCTCTGCCAAATTCGATCATGTGGCCAGGCGATGCCGTGACAGCCGATTTCATTTCTTCACCACGGAAAACGCAGGACCCGGTGCGGCTCGAAACTTTGCCGCATCGAGAGCTTCGGGTGACTTGCTGCTGTTTTTCGATGCTGACAACATGCCTAAATCAGACAGTTTCATTCACGCCCTTGTATCGGCGCTCGAACATTCGGGGGCGGATTGTCTGACTTGCCCATTCGATATCGTCGCAGACGATAAAGTCTGCGTGACGGAAGAGGATGTAATCGCCACATACCGGCCATTTGGTCCCTGCGTTGAAGCGGGCTTTTTCGAGAATGTCCTGGGCGACGCTACCATGATCATGAGCCGCGCCGTATTTAAAGCTGTCGGTGGGTTTCCAACAGGCCGCGCCTCGTGGGAAGACCATGAGTTCTTACTCGGGCTCTGCTTTAAGGGCTTCAAACTGGAAACCTTTCCAGAAGCCATTTTTTACTATCGGCAAAGTTCTCAGGGACGGAATAAGCAGGCAAACGATTATCGGAATTACCAAAGCCTCTTTTCCGCTCTCCAGTTTGCGCCACCCGAAGATCTTGCCCGTATAATCGCAGCCGTGGGTGGTCCGATGTTGATCGGACGACCGGGTACTCCTTCAGCCAAGCTTGCCTCTGGCTAGCATTTTGGGACCATCTATCCCGCAGGAACATGCCGGTGAGAGATAGTTTCAGTATTCGGCGGCCTCTGGATTCACCCGTAGGGATTGCGAAGGACTTCGTCGGAAGCCAACGTTCTGCTAGGAAAGGAAATGTAGGTCGATACCATCCGCAATTATGGAGACGCGACGTCTTCGCGCCCGGAAGTATGAAACCAGTCCGTGCTGAGGTAGCGTTCGCCGGTGTCGGGGAGAATAGCTAGGACCCGCTTTCCCGTCCCGAGTTCGCGAGCGGCAATGCAGCTCGCGTGAAGAATCGCGCCAGACGAAATGCCGCAGAGGATGCCCTCCTGTTCGGCGAGTTGGTGAGCAGCGGCAGCGGCTTCTTCGTCGGTAACTGTCACAATGCGGTCCATCACGCTTCTGTTTAACACCTCAGGAACAAACCCGGCGCCAATGCCCTGAATTTTATGTAAGCCCGGTTTGCCTCCGGACAAGACGGGCGAGTCGGCCGGTTCCACAACGAAAAGCTTCAGATTCTCGATCTTCTGTTTGAGGATCTCTCCTGTGCCTGTGGCAGTCCCTCCAGTACCGACTCCAACAACGAGGCCATCGAGTTTGCCGCCAAAGATATGTACGATTTCCTGCGCGGTGGTCTCACGATGGATTTGCGGATTGGCTGGATTACGGAATTGTTGGGGCATGAAGTAGTCGGGATGTTCTCGGAGAATCTCCTCAGCTTTATTGATGGCGCCCTGCATAAATTCCAGCCGGTGAGTCAGGATGACTCGTGCCCCATAAGCACGCAGGAGAGCCACGCGCTCGATGTTCACATCATCCGGCATCGTTAGGATCGCTTTATAGCCCTTCGCCGCACACACCATTGCCAACCCGATTCCGGTATTTCCGCTGGTCGCTTCCACAATCGTACTGCCGGGTTTAAGACGGCCTTCCCGTTCCGCTGCCTCGATCATGCTCAATGCGATGCGGTCCTTGACGCTGCCGCCAGGATTCATAGACTCCAGCTTCACAAGTATTTCCGCCCAATGATCTTTCGGAATTCGTTTCAATCGAACGATCGGAGTACCGCCTATGACTTCGCAGATGCTGTCGTAAATCCTGTTATGCATTGTTCAATTCTAACGTGATTGAAGCAGCAAACTAATGATGAAGCGCATCGGGGGGATATTTGTCGGCACTTAGGGCAGACGGATCGTTATGTGGTTTCACGTCTGGTGGACCAGTGGTAAGCGATAGCCCGGTGATCCTGATCTCATTCGCAACCCGAACCGGTTCCAGTTACTGCTCGGTGTCACGCTTCCTGTCTTTCATTCCGGTGGCGGCAACCGAAGGTAACCTAAAGATTTTCATGCCGAAAATGAGGCAGGTGTATCGCCTGGAGTGTTGTGGCTTGCTGACGCGGCAACTCTTCGCAAGGTCGAGAAGCTGATCGATGAAGGCAACGGCGAAGAAATAGGGTAACAGCGCAGCAGCAAGGATTCCCACCACAGTTGCAGGCGATGGACCTGAATTGGATGGATAATCGGACGGCTCATTGGCCGCAGTTTGCAAGAGTATGGTTGATTTTGGCGTTGTGCTTCTTGGTCTGGGGGCAATCATCATGGGCATTTATCACGTGGCGCATCGCCGATATGTC
>Ga0114129_10007566_pt1 | contig 15470 bp, 7 predicted proteins | sample RhiMetdeltSRZDD1_FD_80071 | JGI IMG/M metagenome (GOLD analysis project Ga0114129, IMG submission 80071) | Populus rhizosphere microbial communities from Tennessee, USA - Rhizosphere MetaG P. deltoides SRZDD1 (version 2) (version 2) | ecosystem: Host-associated > Plants > Roots > Rhizosphere >...
ATAAGGGCATATAGACTGGATAGCGAGCAGGAAGTTGAATGAGGCGATTAGAAATCCTTACAAGGAGGTACCTTCGAGCGCCATATTGTACGTAGGCTGAGGCGGTCGGCGGCGAATGGGTCGCCAATATGGGCAGATAGATGTAGCAGATCACTTTGAATTGAGGGCTTCTCGCCCGTGCTCGCCCCATCGATGCTTCATATTTTGCAGCTCCAATGAAAGCGTTGCGAGGAAATAGTTAAAAATGCTATTTTTTTACTGTCTCTAATTCAGCACCAATTTGCGGCGCGGCAACGTATCCCGATAATTCGAGAAGCAGCCGATGAAATTGCAGGTCTATCCCCTGTCATTGCCCGGTGTGATGCTCATTCGATCAGCGCGTACTTCGGATGCACGGGGTTTTTTCGCGGAAACGTATGTCAAAAGGGACTTTGCGCAGGCTGGCATGTGTACTGACTTTATACAGGATAACCAATCCTTTTCAGTTTCAGCGGGAACTGTGCGCGGCTTGCACTTTCAGATACCTCCGTTGCAACAGGCAAAGCTGATCCGGGTTTTGCGAGGAAAAATCTTTGACGTAGTTGTCGACCTGCGTCGCTCGTCTGCAAACTATGGTGAGCACAGCAATGTCGAGCTCAGCGCTGAGGGCGGCGAACAGCTTTTCGTGCCGGCCGGCTTCGCCCATGGTTTCTGTACGTTGGTAGGCGAGACAGAGGTGTTCTATAAGGTTGACGCCATCTATTCAGCCGCCCATGACGCGGGGGTCAATTGGCTGGATCCAGCTTTCGGTATCCCCTGGCCAGTCGACACGAGTAAGGCAATCTTGTCGGACAAGGATAAAGCGCTTCCAACCATGAACACACTGCCTGCGTATTTTGAGTAGGATATCTTCGATGCGCATATTGATTACGGGGGGCGCAGGATTCATCGGCTCCGCCGTATGTCGTCAGCTCGTGGGCTCACGCCGTGTACCGGTCGTCAACGTCGATAAGCTCACGTATTCTGCAAATCCTCGATCGCTAGATCTCGTGGCGAACGATTGCCGATATGCCTTCGAGCAAGCGGATATCTGTGATCGTGCCGCGTTGGAAGCGATTTTTGAGCGCTACAGGCCGACGGCGGTTCTCCATTTGGCCGCGGAGAGCCACGTCGACCGATCGATCACTGGCGCTGACGCATTCCTTGAAACGAATATCATTGGGACATTCCGGCTGCTTGAGGCGGCCAAATATTACTATGCGAGCCTCGCGCCGGAGGTCCGGTCTCGCTTTCGCTTTGTCCATGTGTCGACGGATGAGGTTTATGGCTCACTGGGATCAGTCGGGCGCTTTCGCGAGGATACCCCCTATCAGCCAAGCTCACCCTACTCGGCGAGCAAGGCAGCATCTGATCACCTCGCGCACGCTTGGCACAAGACCTATGGATTGCCCGTTATCATATCGAATTGTTCAAATAATTATGGGCCATATCAGTTCCCGGAGAAGCTCATTCCGCTAACAATTCTCAATGCTGTCGAGGGCAAATCCGTGTCCGTCTATGGCAACGGCTTGAACGTTCGTGACTGGCTGCATGTCGATGATCATGCACGAGGACTGATTATGCTGCTTGAACGCGGCCGCCAAGGGGAAAAGTACAACTTTGGAGGAGACAGCGAGCGCACCAATCTCTCTGTGGTCGAGCTTATATGCGATATCCTGGATCGCATCTTGCCAGACAGATGTTCGCGGCGCTCGCTTATTAGCTTCGTTGCCGACCGACCAGGTCATGACCTGCGCTATGCCATCGATTCTTCAAAAGCGCGGCGCGAGCTTAGTTGGAGTCCGCGGGAGTCTTTTGAGAGCGGTATTGAGCGTACCGTCCGCTGGTATCTCGAAAATCGTAGCTGGTGGCAAGCGATTCGCGAGCGCGTCTATGGCGGCGAACGCCTCGGCCTCGCGGAACTGGTGCGTCAAGAGAAAGTGGTAGAATGCGCCCCATCCTCGTAGCCGGGAAGACTGGCCAACTGGCGCGGTGTCTTGTCGACGTTGCAGAGCAACGAGCGCTACCTATTATTGCTGTTGGCCGACCCGAATGTGATCTGGAGGATTCTGGCGCGATCAATCGAGCTGTGAATGCTGCGTTGCCCCGGGCAATCGTGAATGCGGCGGGATATACGGGCGTCGACAAGGCGGAATCCGAGCCCAAACGCGCATTTGTGGTCAATCGCGATGGGGCTCGACGGCTCGCCGCAACAGCGCGGCGACTTCAGATTCCGTTTGTCCACGTTTCGACCGATTATGTTTTTGACGGGCGCAAGGCGTCGGCCTATTTCGAGGATGATATCCCTTGTCCGCTCGGGGTCTATGGCCGGTCTAAACTGGAAGGTGAGTTGGCGGTGATGGATACGAATCCCGACGCGTTCGTCTTTCGCACGTCGTGGGTGTACAGTCCGTACGGTACCAACTTTTTAAAAACAGTGCTTCGTTTTGCTGACACGCGGGATGTCGTACGCGTGATTGACGATCAGAGCGGAGCGCCGACGGCTGCGATCGATGTCGCAAGCGCCATTGTCGATGCTCTTGGTCAGATTATTGAAGAAAATGCCCAAGCTCGAGCTGGCATTTATCACGTGACCGCGGCAGGCGAGACGACATGGTACGGCTTCGCCAAGGTGATTTTTTCTGGCTGGCACGATCGCGGACATCGCGTCCCCGAACTTGAAGCGATTGCCAGTGCTGATTATCCAAGTCTTGTAGAGAGGCCGGCAAATTCCAGATTGGATTGCGGCAAAATCGATCGCGCCTTCGGCATTCGCATGCCGCTGTGGTCAATGTCTGTGGGAGCTTGTTTGGACGTGCTCGCGGCGTCTCGGCAGGACGTGCGATCGTGCTAAAGGGCATTATTCTGGCCGGCGGGAGCGGAACACGGCTCTATCCAATAACCCGCGGTGTCAGCAAGCAGCTGCTGCCGATTTTCGACAAGCCGATGATTTATTATCCGCTGTCGACGTTGATGCTTGCCGGAATTCGCGACGTCCTTGTTATCACGACGCCGGATGATCGCCCTCAGTTTGAGCGGTTGCTTGGTGACGGGAGCCAGTGGGGAATCCGACTTTGCTACGCGATACAGCCAAAGCCACAAGGACTGGCGCAGGCATTCCTGATCGGAGCGGATTTCATTGGTGAGAGCGCTGTTTCTCTTGTGCTCGGTGATAATATATTCTTCGGTCACGGCTTGCCGGAAATGCTTGCGGCTGCGAGTGCGCGGAATGCTGGCGCAACGGTATTTGCTTATCAAGTGCGCGACCCCGAGCGATACGGAGTGGTGTCTTTCGATCAACACGGACAACCTAGCGGTATCGTTGAAAAACCGAAAAGCGCCGCGTCGAACTGGGCGGTAACAGGGCTCTATTTCTACGATAATAACGTTATACGTTATGCTAGCGAGATCAGACCATCGAACCGCGGTGAACTTGAAATCACGGATCTCAACTTGCGATACCTCCGCGCCGGAGCGCTTGAAGTTGCACGCATGGGGCGCGGTTTCGCATGGCTCGACACGGGAACATTTGAATCTCTCATTGATGCTGCTTCTTTTGTCCAAACTATCGAGCGGCGTCAGGGCATGAAAATTGCCTGCCCGGAAGAAATTGCTTACAGAATGGGGTTTATTGCCCGAACGCAGCTGCGAGATCTGGCGCAGTCGCTCATGAAGAACGGATATGGTGAGTATCTCGCCCGTTTGGTGGACAACGAGTGATCCCAAAGAAGCAGGCCGACTTATACCAAAATGAGCAAACATTGACTGGCCTAGGAGCAACGACTTTTCGCTGACTCCGACAGCGCAGCCAACGCCTCCTGGTGGAGGTTAATTTTTAATTTTCTGTACGTGAATGTTCATAACGCCAATTAAAGTTTAAATCGACGATTAACGTCCTATCGACGATTGGAGTGACGGCGCGTCTGTGATACCCAGATGGCTCATACCGAGTTGATCCTGCGAAACGGAGTCCGGTGTCAACGATCGCGTGAGAATATATCGACATTGTGACCGCGCAACGAAATGCAGCCGGATTAGGCTAAATCTCCACCGCAAAGACCGGTTGATTTTCTGACAGGGATCACGAAGCTCGCGCACTTTTAGCAACGTTGGAACCACCATGCTTCAGGCGACTAGTCCGCTGACGATAGAATCCGAGATCGTGCAAGAAAACTCGCTTCGCGAGACGGTTAGCTGGGCTATTGGCATTGTACGTCGGCAATTTGCGGTGATTGCTTTGATTGCTGTGGTGGCAACATCGCTTGGCGCCCTTTACGCCTTCATGGCGCCGCCAACCTATACAGCCGAGTCCACGGTGGTGATCGACCCGCGGAGGGTTCAGCTTTTCCCAAAGGCGACGTTCTCAGAGGGTCAAATCGACTCGCCGGCTTTGGAGAGCGAAATTGAATTGGTGAGGTCAGAACCAGTTGCGCTCTCGATCATCAATGATCTTGGCTTGGCGAAAGATCCTGCATTCTTACGGTCGCAGAGTATTTTTGGAGCCGTACTCGAATTTGCGTCACATTTTTTCTCGGCCAGCAAGCCAACACTCCTCTCCGAATCCGAGGCGACCAGAGCCGCGCTAGGGGTGCTTTCGAAGAATCTCACGGTCAAGCGTGTAGGTTTTTCCTATCACCTATCCATCCAATACCGAGCGAAAAATCCGGGTCGCGCCGCGCAAATCGCCAACGCGATTGCGGCAGCCTATATTGCCGAGCAACTAGAAGGAAAGTACGATTCGACGAGACGTGCCACCCAGTGGTTGCAGGGGCGTATCGAAGAGCTTAACCAAAAGCAGGCGCTTGCCGAACGTGCCGTCGTTGATTTTAAGAAACAAAACAACATGATCACGGCGGATGGCAAGCTCGTGAATGAGCAAGAGATAGCGGAGTTAAACTCCCAGCTTGGGGCTGCTCATAAGCAAACCTCCGAGGCCAAGGCGCGCCTGGACCGAATCGATGCGGTCATTCGTGATGATAGCTTTGACACAAAGACGGGTCCGACGGTTGCGGATACCCTGAATAATCCGGTCATCACACAATTGCGCACTAAATATTTGGAAGTCGTCAATCGGGAGGCTAACTTCGCGCGGAAGTATGGTGCCAATCACCTTGCCGTGGTCAATCTCCGAGAGCAGATACGCGACCTGCGGGGTTCCATTTTGGAAGAGCTAAAGAGGTTCCGGGAAAGCTACCTGAGCAATTACGAGATTGCCAAGCAGGAAGAGCAGGAGCTTGAGAAGCGGCTTGCGAAAGCTATTTCACGATCCCAACCAATCAATCAGGCGCAGGTCCCTTTGCGCGAGCTCGAAAGCTCTGCGCAAAGCTACCGTACAACGTATGACAATTTCCGTCAGCGGTACACAGAATCGCTGCAGCAGCAGTCATTCCCAATCTCAGACGCACGCATCCTTACATCAGCCTCGCCCCCATCGAGCAAAAGCAGTCCCAAGACAACGTTGATTCTTGTATTGGCAGCAGCAGGTGGTTTGGTCTTGGGAGTGGCAGTCGGGGCACTCCGCGATTTAATGAACGGTTCTTTTTGCAGTCGTGCGCAGGTTGAGAACGCGTTGCAAACGGCATGCATTTCCGTGGTGCCGCTTGTGGAAGACGGCAAGCATCAAACTCTGAGGGACGCCCGGCGCACGGCACCCGATCGAGGGTTGGGGGATGGTTCGAGCTTTAGGACTATCTTGCGCGACCAAGACCTTATTTGGACAGCGCTCAATTCGCCGTTTTCCCGGTTTGCGGAAGCGCTTCGTTCCATCAAGGTCGCGATCGATCAAAACAATGGTGCTGCGAGCTCGGGTAGGGTCATCGGCTTCACCTCGTCGCTTCCTCATGAAGGAAAGTCGACGATTGCAGCTAGCCTTGCGCTGCTGATGGCTCAGGCGGGCGCACGAGTCATCTTGGTCGATTGTGATCTCCGCAATCCTTCATTGTCGCAGAAGTTTGCCCCAAAGGCCGAACATGGATTTCTTGATGTGATTGTCGGAAGCGTGCCCTTGGAAGATGCGGCATGGAAGGAACTGTCTACCAATTTGACGTTCTTGCCCGTCGCAACCAAAACTCGCATCGAGAGTTCCAGTGAGATCCTTGCCGCTGCTGCAACCAAGAGGCTTTTTGAAGATCTTCAGTCGAACTACGATTACGTCATAGTTGATTTATCGCCGCTGATGCCGATAGTGGACACCCGTACAACGACGAGGTTTGTGGATTCGTACGTTTGCGTTACTGAGTGGGGGTGTACCAAGATCGGCGCCGTAAAATGTGCCTTCAAAGAGGCGCCGAATGTTTATGAGAACCTCCTTGGGGTCGTCCTCAATAAAGCGAACATCCGTCGGCTTAGCACCTACGACCCAGTTGGCGGCAACTATTATAGGAATAAATACTATGCCCAGTACGGCATGGCAGATTGAGCGAGCCCAGAGGCGGGTTGGGCCAGCCTACAGCACGACGGTTCTGGTCACTGGCGGTGCCGGTTATATCGGCAGCCACATGGTTCACGCGCTGTCGACGCTGGCGAGCGGGTGGTGGTGCTCGACAGTCTCACGACCGGCTTCGATTGGGCGGTGGCGCCGGACGCGTCGCTCCTGATCGGCGACACTGAAATCAATCGTGCGTCGCCGAACTGATCGCGGAGCGCCGGGTCGATGCCGTCATGCATTTCGTCGCCTCGATTATCGTGCCCGACTCGGTTCAAGATCCGCTCGGCTATTACCGCAACAATACGGTGAACTCGCGGGGCGCTGATCGAGACTGCGGGTCGCGGGCGGCGTGCGCCTTTTCATCTTTTCCTCGACCGCGGCGGTCTACGGCAATCCCGCGCGTGTGCCGGTGCGGGGGGAAGATCCCACCGTGCCGACATGGCTTTACGGTTCCCCCAAGCTGATGACCGAGATCATGCTGCGCGACGCCGGTACTGCCCACCGGCTGCCCCACATGATTCTGCGCTACTTCAACGTCGCAGGCGCCGATCCGCTCGGCCGGACCGGGGAATCACCTAGAGGGGCCACCCATCTCATCAAGGTCGGGGTCAAAACGGCGCTCGGACGACGGCCGAAAATGGAAATCTTCGGCACCGATTATCCGACGCCGGACGGCACCTGCATCCGGGGCTATATTCACGTGTCCATGCCGTTAGGGCCCGACCTCACCTCCGCAGGTCGTAGCAGCACAATCATTGCCAGAACCTTCAAGATTTGTGCGTTCTGCCGGCTCCGCGAGATGCGTACTATTTCGGAGGTTGACTGCAATGTTCATTGTAAATAGCACTCATCGGTCTATATCTTCCCCAAGAGGGGGGGGTATGTTTCCATCAACCGGATATATGTCGGAATCAAAGTCTATTTTGCAATTCAGAAGTTCCTCGTCCTTTAACAGGACCGCGCACTTGCAATCTCTGACGTCAAGAAAAATAAAATTAAACGAGCGCATAATTAAACTGTCTGTCTGATGATTGTCATCCCTGTTCGCTCTTTTGATTCTCACGGGTTCTCGCGTTTTTTGCTAAGCGTGCGTCAGGTTGGCCACTCTATGTTCCTCTTCACCTGCGCCATAGCCGTTACGGCGAGTTGATGTTGATCGGCCGATTTGGTGTAGCGGGCGATCTCGCGTGGGGAGGCGTGGCCGCGCGTGGCGATCTCGTGCGCGAGTCAAGTCCGAGAGCTGCTCGATATTTTTACCGGGGCCGCATCCTTTGAAGGCTGTGTTTTGAGACCGGCTTGGGTCTCATGTTCCTGATCGAGTTCTTTTCTGACGGCAGTGATCTGACGGCGTTCGAATTCGGTGATCTTGATGGAGCGCCATCGCAATGGCGCCTGGTTAACTTGGACATTAATTTTCTTCCGGAAAATTAACCTGGAAAATGGTGGTCGTTAAAGTCGCCGTAGAAGCCACTCGGGGCTCATTCTTAATTGCGACCGTCCAGATCGGGAAATACGGTGAGAGTTCGAATTCTTACTCCGATTGCGGAAGAACCTCATGCAAGAGTCTAAAGTTCGCGTTGGTGTTCGGGCCAGCGTCGCTGAGGGCTCCGTTTGGGAGCGAGTGTCTGGCGAGCAGGAAAAGCCCTTCGGACTTTGCCAGCCGCCGACCCTCACGGGTGTTGGCAACCACCATTCGCTGTTCGGGTTGCTTGGATTTCGAGGCATAAGCGATCCGGTTGTCGCGGGTGCGATCAATACGCTTGTTCTCGAGCCAAGCTCGGTCCTTCCTGATCCGTCCTCGCTTGATCCCGAGCCATCCTCGGTCCTTCCCGATTCGTCCTCGCGTGATGCCGAGCCATCCTCGGTAAAGGTATCGGCATCGGTGAAGTACGTCACGCTGGAGTCCGGTCTTAGCGAGAATAAGACCAGCACTGCGCTCAGCGCTGCAGGCAAGCCCGCCTTCGGGGCGACAGCAACAAAGCTCGATTTAGTGGCCACGAAGGAAGCAGACTTTGCGCCACTGTCGAAGGTGGACCCATCCACTACGTCGAATTTGATCGAGACCTCGGCATTGGCGGCGGGCACGAAGCTGGTCGGCGATGTATTTATCCACGGCTCGGCAATTCCTGTTCCAGGCTCAAGCAATCAAACAGCCGCGGATTCCCGATCCGATATCTCGGCACTTCCTGCTCAGGACTCGAGCATCCAAATAACCGCTGAGGATTCCCGATCTGATATCTCGGCAATTCCTGCTCAGGACTCGAGCGTCCAAATAATCGCTCAGGATACCCGATCTGATAGCTCGGCGCTTCCTGCTCAAGACTTGAGCGTCCAAATAACCGTCGAGGATCTCCGATCTGATATCTCGGCAATTCCTGCTCAGGACTCGAGCGTCCAAATAGTCGCCGAGGATCAGACAACCGCTGAGGATCCCCGAGCCGATATCAATGATTGGTCTGCCGGCTGGCGTGCGGCTGTCGGCGATCAGTGGGGCGTGTTCTGCTGTGGCATGTGTGGATCCGTAAAGTCTCCAGGCGGATTGGACGGCGGGCAGCCGGTGCTCAACAACACAGTGGACTTGGGGCTTTTGTCGGATGCGGGCTCGGCGGTTTCGGGCACCCAGTCTGCCGACGCCTTGGACAACCCCATCGTGCGCGAGAATATGCTCCAGGGCAGCCCGCAGAGCGAATGGGGTATTGACGGCGGTGGCGATGCCAATATCGAAGGATTCGCAACCGACATCAGTGTCGACAACGGGCATACTGTCAGCTTTAAGATCAATACGGATTCGACGCACTACCGCATCGATATCTACCGTATCGGCTACTATGGTGGCGACGGCGCACACAAGGTCGCGACCATCGACAAGTCGCTTCCGACAGCTCAGAACCAACCCATTCCGCTGTTCGATCCGGCCACGAAGCTGGTGGATGCCGGCAACTGGAGCGTCTCTGCGACCTGGGATGTTCCACAAGATGCGGTCTCGGGTGTCTACTTCGCTAAGTTGACGCGCCTTGATGGCGTCGCAGGCGCAAACATCATTCCGTTCATCGTCCGGGACGACGAGCACCCCAGCGATATCACGTTCCAGACCTCAGACACGACGTGGGAGGCATATAACCCGTGGGGTGGGTACAATCTCTACGGCAGTATCGATGGCCCCTTGAACGACAGCCGCGCTTCTGCTGTCAGCTACAATCGCCCGATCATCACGCGGGGGGGCGGCGTCGCGGCGGGTCCTCAAGACTTTATCTTTGGCGTCGAGTACCCGGCCATCCGCTGGCTGGAGGAGAACGGCTACAACGTCAACTATATCTCGGGCGTCGATACGGCGCGGGACGGCGCGCAACTTCTCAATAGCAAGATCTTCCTGTCGGTAGGCCACGACGAGTACTGGTCCGGCAGCCAGTACGCCAATGTGATGGCGGCACGGGATGCCGGTGTGAACCTGGCATTCTGGAGCGGCAACGAGGTCTACTGGAGAACGCGCTGGGAGACAAGCATCGACGGCTCCGGCACACCCTATCGGACGCTGGTCACGTACAAAGAGATCAGATCGGGTGCGAACACCGATCCCATCGACACCACTTCGACCTGGCGGGATCCGGTCTACGGTCCTGGCCTGCCGGAGAACTCGCTGACGGGCACGATGTTCACTGTCGATTCATATCGACTGGACACGATGAAGATTCCGTACGCGTTATCCAACTTCCGCTTCTGGAGCAACACCGCCGTTGCCGATCTGCAGCCAGGTCAGGTGTATTCGCTCACGCCCAATCTGTTGGGGTACGAGTGGGATTCCGATGTCGACAACGGCTTCCGGCCGGCCGGGTTGATCAACCTTTCGTCTACCACCCTTCAGGTCGAGCAGAAACTCCTCGACTACGGCACCACTACCGGCGATGGGACTGCAACGCACGCACTGACGCTCTATCGCGCGGCGAGCGGAGCGCTCGTCTTCGGCGCCGGCACCGTCTACTGGGCCTGGGGCCTCGACGACAATCATGATCTCGAGCAGACGCCAATCGATCCCAACGTCCAGCAAGCAATGGTCAATCTGTTCACCGACATGGGGGTTCAGCCCGATACGTTGATGGCGAGCTTGGTGCTGTCGTCGCAATCGACGGACCATACGGCTCCCACGTCAACGGTCACGACGCCAGGCACATCCGCCACGCTTCCGGCCTTTAGTCCGATTACGATCACAGGAACGGCTGCAGACACCGGCGGTGGCATCGTTGCAGTCGTCGAGGTCTCGACGGACAACGGCACCACTTGGCATCGCGCCAACGGGTTCGAGAACTGGACCTATTCCTGGACGCCGATTAAGGGGGGAACCTACACAATCAAGTCGCGCGCCGTTGACGACAGCGTCAATATGGAGGCAGCCGGTGCAGGAGTTACCGTCACGGTCAATCAGCCACTGACGCGGACGTTGTTCACCGGCAATGAAATTCCGGCAGTGCAAACGGATACCGACCCCAACGGCGTCAACCTGGGCGTAAAATTTGTAGCCACCCAGGCGGGCACGATCGTCGGGGTGAAGTATTACAAGGGCATCCTGGACACCAGCGACCATGTCGGCTCGCTGTGGAGCAGCACCGGCACGCTGCTCGCCTCGGCGACGTTCACGAACGAGTCAACGAGCGGCTGGCAGACGGCCATCTTCTCCAATCCGGTGACTGTCACCGGCGGCACACCCTACGTAGTCAGCTATCACAGCAATGGACACTACGCTGACACCACGGGCTTCTTTGCGGATACATATGGCAACGGCCCGCTCAGCGTGGCAGGCAATGCCAGCGGCACCGGGAACAGCTACTTCGCGTACGGCAACGCAAACGCCTTCCCAATCACCTCTGCGGGGGGGACGAACTACTGGGTCGACGTGCTGTACGTTCCGGCTGGCAATGGCGTGAACCACGCACCGTCACCGACCAACGATGCCGCATTCACCCAGCGCAACACGGCACTCAATATCGCAGGTTCCCAACTCCTTGCGAATGACAGCGACGCCGATGGCGATGTTCTTTCGGTCTCGGGAGTAGGCGGAGCGGTCGGCGGGACTGTCAGCTACAATGCCCAGACGAATACTGCCACGTTCATTCCCACCCAGGACTTCCAGGGGGCGGCGAGCTTCAACTATTCCGCCACCGACGGCCAAGTCGCCACCACCGGGACGGTGAATGTGGCGGTCGTGGCACCCTTCATGGCCGAAGGCCTATTTACTTCCTCACAAACGCCTGACGTTCTTTCCGACCCCGATCCGGCCCAGGTCAATCTCGGCGTGAAATTCGTCGCGTCGGAAGCAGGATCGATTGCCGGCCTCGAGTACTACCGGGGCACGGGCGACACCGGAACTCACACCGGCTCGCTCTGGTCCAGCACGGGACAGCTGCTGGCGACGGCCACATTCGCCGCCGAGACCGCCAGTGGATGGCAGACGGTCAACTTCAGCAGCCCGGTGACAATTGCTCCCGACACCACATATGTCGCGAGCTACCATAGCAACGGCCACTACGCCGCGACCGGGAATTATTTCGGCGCCATCTACACGAATGGCTCGCTGGCAACTGCGGGACCTGCAGCGAGCGTTTACACCTACGGTGCCGGCAACCTGTTCCCGACCAACACATCGAACGCGAACTACTGGGTCGACGTGCTGTTCGTGTCGTCCGGCGCTCCGGTCGCGGTCAACGACAGCGGGTTCACGACGCCGCAGGGCACCGCACTGGAGATCCCTACTGCGACGCTCCTCGCCAACGACAGGGATCCGAACAACGATCCGCTGTCATTCGTCAATGTGGTGCGTGGCGTGGGTGGCAGCCCCACCTACAATGCCCAGACTGGCAAAGTGACGTTCGCGCCGGATCCTGGCTTCATCGGCGCCGCGACGTTCACTTACCAGATTACGGACGGCACCAACGATCCGGCGTCAGCCTCCGTCAACCTCACTGTCCTGCCGCCTGCCTCGACCGCGCAGTTGTTCGCCTATTCGGACACGCCGGCGGTCCTTTCCGACCCAGACTCAAATAGCGTCAATCTCGGCGTGAAGTTCCTCGCCACGGAAGCGGGCGCGATCACAGGTCTCAAGTACTACAAGGGGGCGGGCGACACCGGCACTCACGTCGGGACGTTGTGGGCCAGCACCGGGACCCTTCTCGCTAGCGCGACCTTTACCAACGAGTCCGCCAGCGGGTGGCAGTACGTGACCTTCGCTAACTCGGTCTCGATTTCCGCTGGTACGACGTATGTGGCGAGTTACCACAGCAACGGCCACTACACGGATACAGGCAATTACTTCACCTCGACATACACGAATGGAGCGTTGGCGACGCCCGGTCCCGCGGCCGGCGTCTACGCCTATGGGCCCAACGACCTGTTCCCGACTAGCACCTCGAGCGCGAACTACTGGGTCGACGTACTGTTTGTTCCATCCGGAGCGCCCATCGCGGTCAACGACAAGGGCTTCACGACCTCGCGGGGCACCGCGCTGGAGATCCCTGGTGCGACGCTCCTCGCAAACGACACGGATCCGAACGGCGATCCGCTTTCGGTGGCTGCGGTTGGCTCTCAACTGGGCGGGACGGTCAGCCTTGCCTCGAATGCTGTCACTTTCACGCCGACCCCTGGCTACATTGGCGCTGCAAGCTTCGCCTATCAGATCACGGATGGTTCCCACACATCAGTGCCCGCCACCGTCGAGCTCACTGTCCTGCCGGCCCCGACAACCGCTCAACTATTTACATCCACAGACTCGCCGGCGAACCTTTCCGACCCCGATCCGGCCCAGGTCAATCTCGGCGTGAAGTTCGATTCCTCGCAGTCGGGCTTGGTTACCGGTCTCAAGTACTACAAGGGCATCGGTGATACGGGAACCCACGTCGGATCGTTGTGGACCAGCGACGGGACATTGCTCGCCAGCGCAACTTTCACGAATGAGACAGCTAGCGGCTGGCAGTATGTGACCTTCGCCAATCCGGTCGCAATCACAGCGGGCACGACCTATGTGGCCAGCTACAGCAGCAATGGCCATTATGCCTCGACCGGAAACTTTTTCACTACGGAATATACGAATGGCATTTTGAGCACGTCAGGGCCCAATGCCAGCGTCTACACGTATGGGACGGGCACCTTGTTCCCTATCAGCGCGTCGACTGCGAACTATTGGGTAGATGTCCTGTTGGATCCGCCAGCCGGCCCAAACGCTGCTCCCGTCATCTCGTCCCCAGCAACTGCCAGCTTTCCGGAGAATGCCGTTGGCACCGTTCTCACGGTCACGGCAACTGACCCCGATGCCGGACAGACGCTGAGCTATACGATCATAGGCGGTGCCGACGCAGCTAAGTTCACACTCAACGGCACGACAGGCGCGTTGGCCTTCGTCACCGCTCCGGACTTCGAGGCGCCGACCGACTCGGGTGCCAACAATGTCTACGACGTCACCGTCCAGGTCTCCGATGGCAACGGCGGCATCGCCACTCAAGCTGTTGCGGTCACAGTGACCAACCAGAACGAGGTCCCAACGGTTACGTCGAACGGCGGCGGCGATACGGCGGCGGCGTCGATTGCCGAGAACACGACGGTCGTGACCACCGTCGCAGCCACCGACCCCGATGTCGGACAGACGCTGAGCTATTCGATCGTCGGCGGGGCCGACGCAGGCAAGTTCACGATCAACGCGACCACGGGCGCGCTCGCCTTTGTCACGGCGCCAGACTTCGAAGCGCCGACCGACACGGGTGCCAACAACGTCTACGACGTCACCGTCCAGGTCTCGGACGGCAGCGGCGGGATCGACACTCAAGCCGTTGCGGTCACGGTGACCAACCAGAACGAGCTCCCGGCGATCACGTCGAACGGCGGCGGGGACTCGGCAGCGGCGTCGATTGCCGAGAACACGATGGTCGTGACCACCGTCGCAGCCACCGACCCCGATGCCGGACAGACGCTGAGCTATGCGATCATTGGCGGGGCGGATGCAGCCAAGTTCACAATCAACGGGACGACGGGGGCGCTCGCCTTTGTCACGGCACCGGACTTTGAGGCGCCGACGGACTCGGGTGCCAACAACGTCTACGACGTCACCGTCCAGGTCTCGGACGGCAGCGGCGGGATCGACACTCAAGCCATTGCGGTCACGGTCCAGAACGTCACCGGAGCCACCATCAATGGGACGAATCTGGCCGAAACGCTCACCGGCACGGGCGAGGAAGATATTATCAATGCGCTAGGCGGCGACGACACGCTCAACGGCGCCGGCGGCGCCGACACGATGGTGGGCGGCCTGGGCAACGACACCTATGTGGTGGACAACGCCGGGGACGTGGTGACCGAGAATGCCAACGAGGGGATCGATACGGTTCAGGCGGCGGTGACCTACACGCTCGCTGCCAATTTCGAGAACCTGACCCTGACCGGCACCGGGAACATCAACGGCACCGGCAACCCACTCGGCAACGTGCTCACCGGAAACAGCGGCGCCAACGTGCTGACTGGCCTCGACGGAAACGACACGCTCGCTGGCGGCGGCGGCGCCGACACCCTGGACGGGGGAGCGGGTACGGACACCGCGTCCTATGCGGCTTCGTCTTCAGGGGTAGCAGTGAGCTTGGCGGCGGGAACGTCGAGTGGCGGCGATGCCGGGGGCGACACGCTGATCAGTATTGAGAATCTGACGGGTTCTGGCCTGAACGACACGCTCGAAGGCGATGGCGCCAACAACATTCTTAATGGTGGAGCGGGCACCGACACCGTGTCGTACGAACACGCGGGAGCCGCGGTAACGGTCAGCTTGGCGGTAGGGACTGCGCAGAACACGGGCGGCGCCGGGACGGACACGTTGTCGGGGTTTGAGAACCTCATGGGATCGGCCTTCGACGATGCTCTGACCGGATCGACGGCGGCAAATGTGCTTATAGGCCTTGCCGGCAACGATACTCTGGATGGCGGTGCTGGTATCGACACGTTGATTGGTGGTGTCGGGAACGACACCTATGTGGTCGACAATGCCGGGGACGTGGTG
>Ga0114129_10007567_pt1 | contig 15470 bp, 17 predicted proteins | sample RhiMetdeltSRZDD1_FD_80071 | JGI IMG/M metagenome (GOLD analysis project Ga0114129, IMG submission 80071) | Populus rhizosphere microbial communities from Tennessee, USA - Rhizosphere MetaG P. deltoides SRZDD1 (version 2) (version 2) | ecosystem: Host-associated > Plants > Roots > Rhizosphere >...
AAGCTCGGAGGGCCTCGCCAGGACGCTGTTCACCACGGCCGACCACGACGTGCTGCATCCCACCGGCAGCTCGAGGAGCCGCTCCGGACGCTGGTCGTCGCCTTGGCGCTGTCGGTCGACAGCGCGATGAACCAGGACGAGCGCGGCTTCAACCAGTTCGAGCCCGGATCAGCCCTTCTCGACCGGTGCACCCACCAGCGAGCCGTACTCGGTCCACGAGCCGTCGTAGTTCTTGACGTTCTCGAACCCGAGCAGCTCCTGGAGCGCGAACCACGTGTGGGACGAGCGCTCGCCGATCCGGCAATACGCGATCACCTCGCCCTCGCCCGTGATCCCCTCCGCGGCGTACAGCTCCCGCAGCTCGTCCGCCGACCTGAACGTGCCGTCGTCGTTGGCCGCCTTGGCCCAGGGGATGTTCGCGGCCCCCGAGATGTGGCCCGGGACCTGCGCCTGCTCCTGGGGCAGGTGATCGGGGGCCAGCTTCTCGCCGCGGAACTCCTCCGGCGACCGGACGTCCACGAACCTCGAGTTCCCGACCTTGGAAAGGACCTCATCGCGGAGCGCCCTGATCTCGGGGCGCTCGGAGCCCGAGATCGTGAAGCCGGTGGGCTGGTGCGAAGGCACGTCTTGGGTGAGCTCCCGGCTCTCGAGCTCCCATTTCTTCCGGCCGCCGTCGAGCAGCTTCACGTCGTCGAACCCGCGCAGCTTCAAGAGCCAGTACGCGTAGGCGGCGAACCAGTTGTTGTTGCCGCCGTAGAGGACCACGGTGGTGTCCGGTCCGACGCCGGCCGACGAGAGCAGCTCCGAGAACCCGGCCTGGTCCCGGTAGTCCCGGCCGACCTCCGTGTGCAGGTCGGTGCTCCAGTTCCACCCGACCGCGCCGCGGATGTGGCCCTTCTCGTAGGACGAGGTGTCCTCGTCGACCTCGATCGCGCGGACGTTCGGGTCGTCGAGGTGCTCCTCGAGCCAATCGGTGGTCACCAACACGTCGGGCTTGGCGTACTCGGCCATCTCCACTCCCCTTCCCTGACCGGCCGGACCCCCCGTCCGGGCGATGCCCTCGAATCCCACCTGTGGGGTCGGAAACGCAGGTGCAACGATTACTGCAGGACGGAAGGGCCGTCAACCGGCCTTCAGCGCTCGCCCAGCCGGTCCGATTCACGAAGGGAACGCTGGGAAGGAGGAACGTGGCCGAACCCGGTCCCGTCGAGCGCAGCCGGCTCTCGGTGGTCGCCGCCGCCGTGGAGCAGATGACCGGGGATCCGGAACGGATCCCCGTCATCGCGGTGCGGAGCGCCGTCGAGCTCGGGCTCGACGGCGCCGCCTTCCGCGTGCTCGACGACGACTCCTCGAGCCATCGGCTCCTGGAAGCGGCGGGGTTCGAGGCCGGCGACGAGCCGGCGACCTCGCTCTCCGCCGCCCTGGCGGATCTCGTCCTGCTCGGCGGCGAGCGGGTCGTCGCGAGGCGCGCGCCGCACGACGGCGAGACCGAGCTGCCGGAACCGGCGGGCGACGTCTCGGCTGCGGTCGCGGTCCCGATCTGGGTGGAGGGGTGGACCGCGGCCGTGCTGATCGGGACCGCGACCGCGGAGCTCTCGGACGAGACGGTGGAGGCGGTCGGTCTCCTCGCCACGCAGGCCGGCCTCGCCCTCGACGATGCCCGGCGGACCGAAGAGGGACGGACCACCGCCACCAGGCTCGAGCAGGGCGACCGTCTCAAGACCGAGTTCCTGACGACGATCTCGCACGAGATGCGGACGCCGCTGACGGTCCTCATGGGCAACGGCGTCACGCTCGAGCAGACCTGGGCGGAGCTCGGCGAGGAGGCTCGGCTCGAGCTGCTCGCCGGCATGAACGCGAGCGTGCGAACGCTGGACGGGATGCTCACCGATCTCCTGGACTTCGCCCGCCTGGAGGCCGGGGAGCTCTGGGTCAGCTTCGAGCCGTTCCCGATCGGACGGGTCCTCCGATCCGCGGCCGACCGCGCCCGACCCCGGCTCGGCACACGGTCCTTGGAGGTCGAGGTCGATGGCGATCCGCTCGCGAGCGGCGACGCCGTGCTGATCCGGCGCGTGATCGGGGCGGTGTTGGACAACGGTCGCGCGCACACCCCCGAAGGCACGGCGATCAGGGCCATCTGTGCACGACGCGGCGACGAGGTGGTCGTCGAGGTCACCGACGACGGTCCCGGTCTCTCCGAGCAGGACCTCCCCTTCCTCGGTGAGCGGTTCTACCGAGGTGGCAACGTCAACACCCGCCCGCGCGGACTGGGGCTGGGACTCGCGCTGGCCTTGGGCATCCTCGACCTCCACGAGACGACGCTCGTCGTCGGGAACCGCCCCGGCGGTGGTGCTCGCTTCTCGTTCGTGCTCCCCGCCGTCGACGACCCTTCCATCGATCACGACGATGAGCGGCCCTGACGTCGGCGATCACGCGCCCGACGCGCTCCTGACCGACCTCGACGGCAGGGAGATGAGGCTCTCGACGCTCTGGCGAGCGCGCCCGCTGGTCTTGGTCTTCCTCCGCTACTTCGGATGCCCGTTCTGCCAGACGCAGGTCGTGCAGTTGCGCGCGGAGCACGATCGGATCACGGCGGCCGGAGCGGATGTCGGGCTCGTCGGCCACGGGGATCCCCGCGCCGCGGCCGCTTTCGCCACGACGAAACGGCTTCCGTTCCCGCTGCTGCTCGACCGCGATCGCGGGACGTACCGGGCCTACGGGCTCGTGATGGGCAGGGCGACGCAGGTCCTCAACCCTCGCGTCGCGTTGCCGTGGATCAAGGCCGAGTTCTCCGCGGAGACCCGCCAACACGGGCTGAAGGGCGGGAGCTTCCTCCAGATGCCCGGTACGTTCGTGATCGACACCGGCGGGATCGTCCGGGCGAGAGGCGGAACGATCCGGATGGCCCACCGCAATCGGAACTTCGCGGATGCGCCGTCGATCGAACGGCTCCTGACGGCGTTGGAGCCGGCGGCCAGCGGGCCCTAGAACATCCCCAGCGCGGCCTTGGCCTCCTCGGACATCATCTCGGGACTCCACGCGGGGCGAAGGACCATCTCGGGCCGGATCTCGCCGATCCCGGGGACGGCCGCCAGGAACGCGCGCATCTGGTCCTCGATCAGCGGGCCGATCGGGCATCCCATCGTGGTGAGCGTGTACTGGATGTCCACATCGCCGCTGGGTGCGACCACGACCTCGTAAACCAGTCCGAGGTCGACCACGTTGATCCCCAGCTCGGGGTCGACGACGCTCTTCAGCGCCTCCAGGACCTGCTCCTCCGAAGGAGGACCGGTCGCGGTCGTGCTCTGGATCGTTTCTGGGTCGGGCATCGCAACCTCGAGGGAGATCCGAACTATCCTAAGGCTCCAGATTACCGCCGAGCGGACATGGCCGAGGGGGCCACAGGAGGCGACCGCCGAGCGATGAGCCCGATCAGAGCGCTGATCGTCGACGACCATCCCGTCACCCGAGAGGGTCTGCGCACGGCCCTCTCGATGTCGGACGACGTCGTCGAGGTGGTCGGGGAGGCCGCCACCGGCGAGGAGGCGATCGAGGCCGCCCGGGACCTCTCCCCCGACGTGGTGTTCATGGACGTCCGGATGCCCGGGATGGACGGGATCGAGGCGACCCGCCGGATCCGGGACGCCTCTCCGGACACCCGGGTGATCCTGATCACGATCGACGAGTCGCGCGGCGCGATCTCCGAGGCGATCCAGGCCGGCGTCTCCGGCTACCTCCTGAAGGACGCCAGCCCCGACGCGCTGGTCGACGCCGCCCGCAACGCCGTCGAGGGCAACGCCGTGATCCACCCCCAGCTCACTAAGACCTTCATCGAGGAGGTCCACCTCGCCGAGACCGAGGGCGCCAAGGCGATGCCGCTTTCGAAGCGCGAACGAGAGATCCTCCAGAAGGTCGCCGACGGTGCGACGACGAGGCAGGTCGCGTCCGACCTGGGGATCTCTCCTCACACGGTGAAGACCCACCTCGAGCGGATCTTCGAGAAGCTCGGCGCGAACGACCGCGCCCAGGCGGTCGCGATCGCGATCCGCACCGGCATCGTCCACTGAACGGGGGACCTCAACCACCCTCCGGCGACGCCGATATCCCCTCTAGATGCCCACGACCGTGCTGCTGTGCGACACGGCCGACGAGGTCGCCCGCTTCCAGTACCACCTGCTCCGGGAGCACGACCTCGAGGTCGAGGTCACCACCGACGCCTTCCGGGGCGTCGAGGCCGCCGTCCGCTCGCGGCCCGACGTGATCGTCTCCGAGCTGATCCTGGAGGGGCTCGGAGGCGCCGAGCTCGTGAAGCGGTTCCTGGCCTCATCGCCGAGCTCCCGGTTCGTGGCGCACACGGTCGTGCGGGACCCGGTGCGGGTGACCGAGGTGCTCGCCGCGGGGGCCTCCGGCTACGTGCTGAAGGAGGACCCGATCGAGGATTCGCTCCGAGCGATCCGAGCGGCGAGCACCGGCGCGGTGACGCTCTCCGGGCAGGTCGCCGGGCTCCTCTCGAGCGAGCTGGCGGCGGCGGTGCACCGCTCGCGCGGGCTCGAGGAGGAGCTCACGCAGCTCCGGGAGGAGGTCTCCCAAGGCTCCACGGCGAAGGCAGACTTCCTGTCGAACATCTCGCACGAGCTCAGGACGCCCGTCACGGTGGCCAAGGGGATCGCGTACGTCCTGAAGACCCCGCGGTGCCGGAGATCGAACGCGGGGAGTTCCTCGACCAGCTCACCGCGTCGCTCGACAAGCTGATCGGGATCGTCGACGAGATCATCACGCTCTCGGAGCTCGAGCGCGGGACGTTCGAGCTCGCGCTGGTCGACTCGGACCTCGCCCCACTGGTCCGACATGCGCTGGACGAGATCCGGATGCGGTACCCGGCCGTGCCGATCGCCGCGGAGGTGCACGACGACCTGCTGTGCGTGGCGGACGGTCCGAGGATCGGATCGGTGGTTCGGGAGCTGCTGGACAACGCCTGCCGCTACTCGCCCTTCGGGCGTTCGGTCGAGCTCGTGGCGCGCGACCTCAGCGAGGGCGTCACCGTGCTGGTGACCGACCACGGTGAAGGCCTCGACCGTTCGGTGGCCACCCGGGCCTTCGAGCAGCCCTTCTCGACCGGGGAGGGGGTCCTCAACAAGGAGAAGTCGGGCGTCGGGACCGGGCTCCACCTGGCTCGGCAGCTGATCGTCCAGCACGGCGGGATCATGTGGATCGATCCGCTGCCGGCCGGCGGCACCCGAGCGGGCTTCTGCATCCCCCACCACCGGGGGGAGCGGATCGAGGCGCCGCCGGCCGGCGCCGCCTAGCTCCCGCCGACCCCCGTTGGACCTACGGCGCAACGCCGAAGTATGCTGCCCTTCCGGAGCCACTTGGTGCGGGTGCGCAGACTGCTCCTCGGGATCGTTGCCGCGATGACGGCTGCCGGCTGCACTGCGAACGCGGCCGAGCCGTCCGGGCACGGAGGCGGGCTCCTGATCTCGCCGTCGCCCACCGCGTTCCAGCTCGTGACGGCCGGTGAGGTCCACGGCGCGGTCCCCGACGGGTGGCACGCGTTCCCCGCGGATCCCGTGGACGGGATGCGCGGGGGCTTCGTGGCGTCACCGAGGGCCGGCGGGTGGCCGGACATCGACGGAACGTCGGTGGGGATGGCGGCCACCTACGTGGACGCCACCCGCGTCGGGGTGCCCTCCGACTACTACTACCTCGCCGCCAACGGCCCGCTCCTCTCGCGGATCACCACGTCCGGGAACTGTCGCGACCGGGCAACCGAGGTCTACCTCGACCGCCGCCCGACCTTCGACCCCACCCGACCCTCGCCCGGCCACTTCATGGCCGAGGGCGAAGGGATCTGTCGCCACGGCTCGCATCTCACCCGCTATGCGTACTTCGTGGCGGCGCCGGGGTACGGGCCGGTCCACGAGCTCGGGATCCCCGCGAGCGGCCTGTACGTCGTGGTCGCCGTCGTGCCCCAGCAGGACGGGGCCCACAGCCTGCTCCGGGAGCTGTTCCGGCAGACCCGGTTCGGCGACGACGGGATCCGTGACTTCCTGGCGATCGCGAGGACCAGCCGAACGAAGGCCTGATCGCGGCCCCTCAGCGCGGGCTGCGGTCGACGAACGGCGGCTTCACGACGGTGGCCTTCCCACGCCGGCCGCGGATGTCGACCTCGACCTCCTGGCCGATCTCGACGACGTCCCCGGGCCACACGTAGGCGAGCGCGATCCCGGTGCCCAGGACCGGGGAGTAGGTGCCGCTCGTCACCTCGCCGACGAGCTGGTCCCCCTGGAACACCGGGTAGTGGGCTCGGGGGATGTGCCGCCGCTCGTGCATCCGAAGGCCGCGAAGAAGGCTCGGCAGCCCCTCCTCCTTCTGCCGGAGCAACGCGGCCCGTCCGCGGAAGTCTCCCTTGTCGAAGGCCACCGCCCAGCCCAACCCGGCCTCCAGTGCGGTCGACGCCTCGAACAGGTCCTGTCCGTAGAGCGGGTAGCCCATCTCCAGCCGGAGCACGTCGCGGGCGGCGAGACCGGCCGGGCCGCCTCCGGCGGCCCGGACGGCCTCGAGCAGCCCGCGCCACAGATCCGCGGCGACGTCCTGGTAGGTGAACAGCTCGAAGCCGACCTCGCCGGTGTAGCCGGAGCGGGTCACGATCACCGGCCGGCGGTGGTACTCGGTCTCGACGCACCGCATGAACCCGAGCCGGGCGGCCCTTGAGAAGAGCCCGGCCATGACCTCCGGCGACCCCGGGCCCTGGACGGCGAGGAAACACCAATCCTGGTGGTAGATCAGGTGGAGGGGCTCGTCGGCCTCCTCCTCCTCGAGCATCCGCAGGACCCGGGGCGCGTTCGCCGCGTTCGGAACGACGAAGTACCGGTCCTCGTCCAGTCGATAGACGATCAGGTCCTCGATCACCCCGCCGCCTTCGTTCAGCACGAGGTTGTACAGGGCCTGCCCGACCTCGGCGCGCGAGAGGTCGTTGGTCACCATCCGCTGGAGCATGCCGAGCGCGCCGGGCCCGGCGACCTCGACCTTGCCCAGGTGCGTGAGGTCGAACAGACCCACCGCGGAGCGGACGGCGCGGTGCTCCGCGAGCGCCCCCTCGTACTCGATCGGCATGTTCCAGCCGGCGAACGGACCGAGCTTGGCACCGAGCGCGAGGTGCTCGCTCTCCAGCGGCGTCCGCTTCAGTTCGACGTCTCCGAGGGTCGCCTCGGCCACGGCGTCAGCCATCGACCGCGCATCGTAGCGGGCCGCGCTGCGCCGCATGCCGTCGCGGGGATGCCGAGTAAACTCGTCGTTCGATGACGGACTCCTTCGACGTCGTCGTGGTCGGCGCCGGCACCGGCGGTTACTCCACGGCTCTCCGAGCCGCGCAACTCGGCAAGTCGGTCGCCCTCGTCGAGCGCGAGGATCGATTGGGCGGCACCTGTCTGCTGCGCGGATGCATCCCCACCAAGGCATTGCTGCAGTCGGCGGCGGTGATGGACACGGTCAACCGCTCCGAGGAGTGGGGCATCAAAGCCTCCGGCGACCCCGACTGGTCCGCTGTTCGGGCCTTCGAGGACAAGATCGTCGACAAGCTGGTCAAGGGCGTCACCGGGCTGGTCAAGACGCGCGGGATCAAGGTCCTGAACGGGACGGCGAAGCTCCTGCCGGGGCCCGCGGTCGAGGTCGACGGCACCCGGGTGGAGGGCGGCGACGTCGTGATCGCGACCGGGTCGCGGCCCAAGCTCCTGCCGGGCGTCGAACGGACCGAGCGGATCATCACCAGCGACGAGGCGCTCGTGCTCGATCGGATCCCGGGATCGGTCGTCGTGATCGGGGCCGGGGCGGTCGGCCTGGAGTTCGCGTCTCTCTACCGGTCGCTCGGCGCGGAGGTGACCCTGCTGGAGGCGCTCCCCAACCTCGCTCCCCTCGAGGACGAAGACGTGTCGAAGGAGATCGGCAAGGCCTTCCGCCGGCGGAACATCACGTCCGCGGCCGGCGCCTCGGTGAAGGTGATCACCGACACCGGTGAGTCCGTCGAGGTCGCGTTCGAGGCCGAGGACAGATCCGACCGGGTCGGTGCCGAGATCTGCCTGATCGCCACCGGCCGGGGACCGGTGACCGACGGGCTCGGGCTCGAGGAGGCCGGCGTCACGCTCAACGAGAAGGGGTTCGTGAACGTCGACGAGCGGCTCCGCACGAGCGTCGATCGCGTGTGGGCCGTCGGAGACGTGGCCGCCACCCCGCTGCAGCTGGCGCACGTTGCCTTCACCGAGGGCTACGCCGTCTCCGAGCGCATCGCCGGCGAGGACGTGCCCCCGATCGACTACGTGAACATCCCGCGCGTCACGTACTGCTCGCCGGAGATCGCGAGCGTGGGGCTGACAGCGGCGCAGGCGATCGACCGCGGCTACAAGGTCGCGACCGAGCACCTCGATTTCCGTGGCATCGGGAAGGCCAACATCGTGGGCGAGGGCGGGTTCGTGAAGGTCGTCGCCGAGCAGGGCGGCGGGCCGGTCCTGGGGGTCCACATGATCGGCCCGCACGTGACCGATCTGGTGGCGGAGACGATGCTGATCACCAACTGGGAAGCGGTCCCGTCGGAGGTCGCGGCCCTGTTCCATCCGCATCCGACGCTGTCCGAGGCGATCGGCGAGGCCCATCTGGCGCTCGCCGGGAAGCCGCTGCACACGGCCTGACCACGAGAGGCGCAGGAGCGACGTGGCGAAGACCCAGACCCGAACCTCGACGGACCGCCGACTCCCCGACGACGAGCTGAAGCGGATCCTGTACCTCCTCAAGCTGTGCCGGTACTTCGACGAGCGCATGGAGGCCCTGTACCGGCAGGGACGGCTCCCCGGGGCGATCTACTCGGGTCGCGGCCAGGAGGGGACACACGTCGGCGTCGTCGTCCCGCTGGGGCCGGAGGACTCGCTCTTCCCCACCCACCGGGACCTCTCGGCGCAGCTCGCGAAGGGCCTCGACCTCAAGCGCGTGATGGCCCAGTACTGGGGCCGGATCGACGGCTACACGCGCGGGCGCGACGGCAACAGCCACATCGGCGACTGGGCGGGCAGCAAGACCTGGACCGTGATGTCGCACCTTCCGATCGCCTATCCCGTCGCCGTGGGAGCCGCGTGGGCCTACAAGCGCCGAGGTGAACCGAACGTCGCCTTAGCGATCTGCGGCGACGGGGCGACCTCGAACGGGAGGTGGCACGAGTCGTTGAACTGGTCCGCGATCGCCCGGCTTCCCGTGGTGTGGGTGGTGAACAACAACCAGTACGCGTACTCGACGCCGAACCCGCTCGAGTTCCCGGTCCCCACGATCGCGGAGCGCGCCGACGCATACGGGATGCCCGGCGTTCGCGTCGACGGTTCCGACGTCCTGGCGGTGGAGGCGGCGGCGCGCGAGGCCGTCGAGCGGGCCCGCGAGGGCGGCGGTCCGTCGCTGATCGAGTCGGTCTCGCTCCGGTGGCGCGGCCACGCGGGCCACGATCCGGCCACCTACGTCCCCAAGGAGCTCCTCGAGGAGTACATGCGGGAGAAGGACCCCGTGAAGAACTTCGAGCGGCACCTCCTCGACGAGGGGGTCGTCACGGACGACGACGTGAAGGCGATCCAGGACCGGATCGAGCGCGAGTTCGACGAGGGGTACGAGTTCGCCCAGGCCTCGCCGTTCCCCGAGCCCGAGGACCACACCAGGGGACTGTGGGTCGAGGACGGCTACTGGGCCGGCGAGCCCGGTCGCGACGGGCCGAAGGAGTACTCGTGATGGCGCAGGCCACGAAGCAGCCGGACGTCGAGGCCGGGGCGGCCGGGCACGGGGCCGAGCCCAGGGGCAAGCGCACCGAGGACGGCCAGGCCACCTACCTGATCGCGATCGCCGAGGGCCTCTGGGAGGAGATGGAGCGCGACGAACGCGTCTTCATGCTCGGCGAGGACATCGGCGTGTACGGCGGAGCGTTCAAGGTCACGGAGGGGTTCCTCGATCACTTCGGCGCGGACCGCGTGATCGACACGCCGATCGCCGAGGAGACGATCGTCGGGGTCTCGATCGGCGCGGCGATGGAGGGCTTCCGTCCGGTCGCCGAGTTCCAGTACTCGGACTTCATGACGAGCGGCTTCGACGAGATCTCCACCGCGCTCGCGCGGGTGCACTACCGCAGCGGCGTGCTGCTCCCGGTGGTCCTGCGCGGGCCGTCGGGCGGGATGGTCCGGGCGTCGTCGTTCCACTCGGTCAACCCCGAGCCCTGGTTCTCGTACTCGGGCGGGATCAAGATCATCTGCCCCTCGACGCCGTCGGACGCGAAGGGCCTGATCAAGTCCGCGATCCGCGACGACAACCCGTGCATGTTCCTGGAGCACAAGTGGATCTACCGCCGGATCCGCGAGCAGGTGCCCGAGGACCCGGACTTCCTCGTCCCGATCTCTTCGGCCGACGTCAAACGCGAGGGGAGCGACGTCTCGATCGTCACGTACGGGGCGATGGTCCACCGGGCGCTCGAGGCGGCGTCGAACCTCGAGGCCGAGGGTATCTCGGTCGAGGTCGTCGACCTTCGGACCGTGTATCCGATGGACGAGGAGACCGTGCTGCGTTCGATCGAGAAGACCTCGCGGGCGCTGGTCCTGACCGAGTCGTACCGGTTCGTCGGGATCGGGGCGGAGGTGGCCTCGACGATCGCCGAGAAGGCCTTCGAGCACCTCGACGCGCCGGTCGTCCGTCTGTCGCCGCCGAACGTCCCGGTGCCGTTCTCCCCGACCCTCGAGGACGCCTTCCTGCCGTCGATCGACGACATCGTCCGAGAGGTGGACAAGCTCTCGTCCTGGTGAGGAGACCTCGATGACCACGATCAAGATGCCCCAGCTCGGCGAGACGATCGTCGAGGGCACGATCCTCAAGTGGCTCAAGCAGGAGGGTGAGCAGATCGAGCGCGACGAGCCCCTGTTCGAGATCTCCACGGACAAGGTCGACACCGAGGTCCCCTCGTCGGTCAGCGGCACGGTCGCGAAGATCCTGGTGCAGGAGGGCCAGACGGTTCCCGTCGGGACCGACGTCGCTGAGGTCTCGGAGGACGGCGCAACGGCAGGGTCGACAGCCGGTGGTGGCGCCGCCGCGGGGGACACAGCGCAGCCGAGCGGCGAGTCCGCCGAGACAGCTCAGGCGGACGACCGGACCGCCCGGGGCGCCGAGCCCCCCGCGGCGGCGCCCGCACCAGCTCCCCAGCCGGCCGCCGCGGCCCCAACGCCTCGAACCGACGAGAGCGCGGTGGCCGTGCAGCAGGGGTCGGCGGCCGAGATGCCTGCCGTGGAGCCGGCGACCGCCCAGGGGCAGGCCGCATCGGACGGCGGCCAGGTCGCTGCGGGCTCGCTCCCCGATCGCGGGCCCCGGTCGCGGATCCTCTCGCCGCTCGTCCGCCGGCTCGCCGAGGAGCACGATCTCGATCTCTCGCAGATCGAGGGGACGGGGACGGGCGGTCGGATCCGCAAGCAGGACGTGATGGCGGCGATCGCGTCGGGTGGCGCGGCCGCGCAGGCCCCCGCGGCTGCGGCGGTGCCGCAGCCGGCGGTGGCCCCGGCAGCACCCGCCCCTGCTCCCGCCCAGCCCGCCGCGCCGGTCACGGCCGGCGCCGGCGAGGAGGTCGTCCCGATCTCGCACATCCGCCGGGCGATCGGGCAGCACATGCTGGGGTCGCTGCAGACGTCGGCCCGCGCCTGGACGATGGTCGAGGTCAACGTCGACCACCTCGTGAAGCTGCGCGACCGCGCGAAGGAGGGGTTCAAGCAGAAGTACGGCGTGAACCTCACGTATCTCCCGTTCGTGATCCGGGCGACGTGCGAGGCGCTCCTCACCCACCCCGAGGTCAACGCCGAGCTCCGCGGCGAGCAGATCATCCTGCACCGCTTCGTGAACATGGGGATCGCCGTGTCGTACGACGCCGGCCTGATCGTGCCCGTGATCAAAGGCGCCGACGCGATGAACACCGTCGGGCTGGCGCGGGCGATCGACGACCTGGCGACGCGGGCGCGGGCGCATCAGCTGAAGCCGGACGAGGTCCAGGGTTCGACGTTCACGGTCACGAATCCCGGCCCGTACGGGTCGATCGCGAGCGTCCCGATCATCAACCAGCCGAACACCGGGATCCTCTCGTTGGATGCGATCCAGAAGCGCCCGGTCGTGATCGACGACACGATCGCGATCCGCTCGATGGTGAACATCTCGATGTCCTGGGACCACCGGACGATCGACGGCGAGATCGCCACCAGGTTCCTGGCGAGGGTGAAACGGAACCTCGAGAGCTGGGATTTCGCCGAGGACGTGAGCGACTGACGCGACGACGGTGACCCGGGACGCCTTCCTCGTTCGCCCCGACGGGCTGGTGCCGTACGAGCCGGCCAACGAGGCGATGCACCGGCTGGCCGAGCAGCGGCTGGCCGGGGAGATCCCCGACACGGTGATCCTCCTCGAGCATCCGCCGGTGTTCACGGCGGGGCGCCGCGCGCGGCCCGACGAACTGCTGTGGTCTGCGGACGAGCTGGCCGCGCGCGGCGCCGAGGTGCACCGGATCGACCGGGGTGGTGCCTTCACCTTCCACGGTCCCGGACAGCTCGTCGGGTACCCGATCCTCGACCTCGGCTCGGTCCCCGACGCCGCCGGGCATCTGCGGCGGCTGGAGGAGGTCGTGATCCGGGCGGCGGGCGACGTCGGGGTCGAGCTCGATCGTCGGGCCGACGTCCAAACGGGCGTCTGGCAGGGGAACGAGAAGGTCTGCGCGATCGGGATCCGGCTGATGAGGGCACGCGTGACGCTGCACGGGTTCGCGCTGAACTGCGACCCCGAGCTCTCTTGGTTCGACGGGATCGTGGCCTGCGGGCTCCCCCAGCACGGCGTGACGTCGCTCTCGCGGATCGCCGGTCGGCGGATCGGTGTCGAAGAGCTGCGACCCCTCGTGGAGCGGCACCTGGCCGAGGTGTTCGACCTCCGGCTCGAGGTGGCGCCCGCCGCGATCGCGTCCGCGCTCGAGCCGGTCGCGGTCTAGAGCTCGGGCGGCGCCGGCGCGCGACCGCGGTCTCGCATCGCACGGCTCCAGACGACCCAGAGCCCGGTGCAGACGACGATGAATCCGAGCAGCGACCCCAGGAAGAACGTCGACTCGGACGGCTCGCTGTTCGCGTCCAGCAACGCACCGAAGCCGAGGACCACGACGCCGACGCCTGCCCCGGCGATCAGCGAGAACAGGGCGCCCAGCCTTCGGCCTTCCGGGAGCGCGATCCCCACGAGCCCGGCGGCGAGACCGCCGAGGCCCATGAGCATCACCGCGAGCGTGACGTACTTCGGAGCGAACCCCGCCGCCTGATCCATGGGCCCAAACCCTGACGTCTGTCGGTGCTCACCGCCAGCCTCGTCACAGCTTCGCGACGAGAACGTCACGCGCCCACGCTCAGGCGTCGCCGACGATCGCGTAGCGAGGACGATGCCGGAGCCGGCCGAGGGGCCAGCGCTCCCGCCGCTCGATCGCCCATTCCACGTCGCGGAGCCTGGCCAGCCGGAGGCGCGACCAGCCGGCCTCCGTCACCGCCTCGAGGTACGGACGCGGCGACGTCGGCCGCCCCAACGGGAGCGCATCGAGGACCTCGGGCGGGTACGGCGCGTGGTGACCGTCCTCGGTCCCGACCGCGCGCTCGATCAGCCGGGCGATCGCGTCCTTCACGGCCACGATCGGACCCTCGCCGGCCCACGACCCCTCGAAGATCGCGAGACGACCGCCCGGCCGCACGGCGCTCCGCCACGCGCGGAGCGCCTCGACCGGCGCGGGCAGCGTCCACACGAGGTGCCGCGACATCACCGCGTCGAACGAGCCGGCGGGTGGGGCCTCGGCCCGGCCGACGACGAACGTGACCTCCAGCCCGCGCTCCGTCGCCTTCGCTCGACCTCGTTCGAGCATCGCCGTCGACAGGTCGAGCGCGGTCACCTCGTGACCGAGCTCGGCCGCGATCAGGGCGAGGGCGCCGGTGCCGGCCCCCACGTCGAGGACGTGGGCCGGCGCCGGCGGCAGGACCGCGGCGAGCACGGCACGCCACGCCGCCGCCTCCACCGGGTCCGACATCGCGTGGCCCGCCGAGCGGTCGTAGGAAGGGGCGTCCTCGTCCCACCACGTCCGGATCCGGTCGTGGAGGTCCACGGGAGAACTAGAACAGCGCCGCGGAAAGCTGGCGGCGGTACTCCTGGACGAGCGGATCGTCGTCGCCGACGGCGGTGAACACCGTGATCATCGCCTCGCGGGCGGCCTCTCGGTCCTCGTGCAACGCCTGGAGCATCCCGGCCAGCCCGCCGATCACGTCGCCGGAGGCCACCAACCGCTTGGCCTGCCCGAGAACCCCGTCGGCGGGGGTCTCGGCCCATCGCTTCGTCGTGATCGTCGCCAGGATCCGCTCTGCCTCGGGGTCCGGTCGATGCTTCGTCGAGAGCGCCTCGGCCTCGTCGAGCTCGTCGCGGTCGACGAGGATCCTGGCCAGACCGACCGCCGCGTCGCGGTTCTCGGCGTCCTCGGCCAGGACCTTGCGGTACCGCTCCTCGGCGGACGCGAGGTCGCCCGATTCCTCGATCGTCCGTGCCTCCTCGGCCTCCAGGTCGGCCTCGCTCGGCACGATCGTGTCGATGAACCGGTTGACCTCGGGCTCCGGGTACGCGCCGACGAAGCCGTTCACCGGCTGGCCGTCCTTGAAGGCAACGACCGTCGGGATGCTCTGGACCCCGAACGCAGCCGCGGTCCTCGGGTTGGCGTCGGTGTCGAGCTTGGCGAGGACGAACGCGCCGTCGCGCTCCTCCGCGACCTTCTCGAGGATCGGCGTCAGCTGCCGGCACGGCCCGCACCACTCGGCCCACATGTCCACCACGACGGGGTGGGTCCTCGAGCCTTCCACCACGACCTGCTCGAAGGTGTCGTCCGTGACCTCGACGACGTTGACAGATGCCATCTCAGGTTCCTTCCTCTCTGGAGCCAGTGTCGGGGCTCGCCCGCACAGTGACAACGCGCCCAACGCGGCCGGGCTTCCCCTGCTGGGAGCCTCCGCCGGAGGCGGCTATCCTGCAAGAACGGTGCGAGGAGACCCGTCGTGGCCACCCAGGTAGCCGAAACCCCCCACGGTGCACTCGGCCTCTCCGAGGACGACCTCTTCTCGATGTACCGCTTGCTCGTCACCTCGCGGCTCGTGGACGAGGCGGCGCTGCGGCAGAACCGGATGGGTCGCGCGCCGTTCGTCGTTCCGGCCGCCGGACACGAGGCCTGTCAGATCGGGACCGCATGGGCGATGCGGCAGGGCAGCGACATCTGGCTCCCCTACTACCGCGACCTCGGCGTCGTGCTCACCGCCGGGATGACCCCCTACGAGGTCTTCCTGGGCATCTTCGCGAAGGCCGAGGACCCCTCGTCGGGGGGTCGGCAGATGCCGGCTCACTGGGGGTCGCGCCGGCTGGGGATCATCAGC
>Ga0114129_10007568_pt1 | contig 15470 bp, 8 predicted proteins | sample RhiMetdeltSRZDD1_FD_80071 | JGI IMG/M metagenome (GOLD analysis project Ga0114129, IMG submission 80071) | Populus rhizosphere microbial communities from Tennessee, USA - Rhizosphere MetaG P. deltoides SRZDD1 (version 2) (version 2) | ecosystem: Host-associated > Plants > Roots > Rhizosphere >...
GTTGATGTAGTCCATGCGCAGGCCGCCGTTCACGATCAAGCCGGCCTTCTCGTACTTGTCCTGGGCGTAGAGCGAGAACGTCTTCGGGTGCTTGGCGCCGTCCCGCCCGCCATTCACCTCGGAGATGTTGGCGCCCGTGGCCACGTACTGCTTCTCGTACGTGGTGTCCTGGATGCCGTCCGAGTCGAAGTCGCCGATGTTGCGCACCCACAGCGAGTCGTAGGTCGCGGTCAGGCCGTAGCCGTAGCCGTCGACATCGATGACGTTGGCGTTCAGGCCGCCGAGCAGCTCGGGATCGTAGTGCTCGAGGAAGCGTAGCGTGTGGCGCTGGAAGTCGCCGCCCACCTTGAGCTGATGGTACGCGCTCACCTGCGAGGTCAGGCTGCCCTGTACGCCCCAGTACGACGACTTGCGCTGCAAGTAGTCCTCGAACACGTGGTCGGGATCCCAGAACAGGCCCAGCCGCTGATCGAACTGCACGTTGCTCGTGCGGAAGTAGCCGGCCGGCGTCACGAACGAGCCGTTCTCCTGCGCGACCGTGCTGTCGTCGACGAACGAGTAGACCGGGTTCAGGTCGTCGAAGGCCTGCCCGTCGCCGCGCTTGCGCTCGGTGCTGAACAGGTTGGCGCCCAGGTTCCAGAACGTGTTCTTGCTCAGCACGTGGTTGAACGCGGCGGTGTACGAACGGTTCTGATCCTTGTAGCGCGGGGCGTGCGGCAGGTTGAACAGGTACGAGTGGAGGTACTCGTGCCACCTGTCCTGCGAGCCCAGGGTCCCCAGCTTGAGGTTCATCTGGTCGTTGAGCCGCCACGCCAGCTTGCCCTGCCAGGTCCAGCCGTCGGTCGAGTTCGACGGTTTGAACTCGTCGTTCAGGCCGAGAGCCGAGAGCTGATCGCGGTAGACGCCGCTCAGAAGGCTCGGGCTGCGGTCCCGCTGCCAGCGGCGCTCGCCCGAAGCGTAGAAGGTGAGGTTGTCCCTGCCCGGCAGCACCGGACCGCCCAGCGATCCGTCGTAGATGTTGTAGTCGGTCTTGCGCGAGCCGATCCATCCGCCCGAGAGCGCGTCGGTCACGCCTTCGAGCGAGCCGAAGTACTTCTGGGCGCCCTCGCGGGTGATGACGTTGACCGCGCCCGACATGATCCGCCCGTACTCGGGATTGAACCCGCCGGTCAGCACCACGACCTCTTCGATGGCGTTGTTGCTGATCGCCGTCGTGGACGTGCCGGTCAGCGGATCCTGCTGCGAGAAGCCGTCGACGAAGTACGCCGTCTCGTTGGGCCGGCCGCCGCGGATGATCAGCGTCGGCTGGTTCTGGCTCTCGCGGTCGATCTGCCGCTGGAAGTTGACCACGCCCGTCTGCTGCGCGGCGGCGTCGCGATAGCCGCGCGTCGGGAGCTTCTGGATGTCATCCGAGCTCAGGAAGCGCGTCGTCCCCGTCGCGTCCTTCTGGATGAGCGGCCGCTCCGCTTCGACGATGACCGGTGCCTGCGCGATGGCCTCGGAGACCATGTCCAGCTTCACGTCGGCCGTGAAGTCGGGACGCACCTCGACGTCGTTGAGCACGAAGTCGTTGTAGCCGACGAGTCGGGCGCGGAGGTTGTAGTGTCCGGCGGGAACGTTGAGGACGTAGAAGGCGCCCTTCTCGTCGGCAATGGCGCCGAGCTTGGTGCCCTCCACGAACACCGTCACGCCGGGGAGCGGCTGCTTGCTGTCGCGATCCCGGATCACCCCCGAGATCTTGCCGGTGGTGGCCGCGAGTGCAGTGCAGGCCGCGAGCACGGCCCACGCGAGCGCGACGGCGACCGCGCGACGGATTCGGAAATTCGACCGCGAGATCATCACGTGACACTCCTTCGGTTGGGTGGGGCCATCCTGCCGGGGACGCAGGCGGGGGGAATCTGGGGGGAAATACGGGACGCGCGTCCAGGGGTGGACGAACGTTCGGAGCTGAGCGGAGCGCTCACGGGGAGCTTCCTCCCTATCCTGGGGGGATCGCGCACAGCGGCCTTGGATCGCGACGGGCGCGCGTCCAGGCGTTTTCACATTAGAAACCTGGAGGGTGGCAGTCAAGCATGTTTCGGAAGGGCGGTTGCCCGCCGCGGGCGCGATTGGCGCGCCTTTCGTCCGCGTCATCGCCCCCTTCCCCCGTCTCAGCCACGACTTACGCCAGAAAAAAAGAAGGCGCGGGGACGAGCCCCGCGCCTTCCCCAGGAGGCCCCGAGGGGCCAAACCTTACCAGCGATACGTCGCCGACAGCTTGGAGAACGGCACCTCGCTGGCGCCGCTGGCCAACCAGCCGCCCGTGAAGGCGAAGTCCTGGTTGATCACGGCATCCAGATCCAGCTTGGCGAAGTGGAACCCCACGCCCGCCGTGTACTGCAGCGGCGAGTCCTTGAGCTTCTGCACGAACTCCGGCGTCGCATCCTTGTCCGTGATCTTGAGCTGCGAGAACAGCGGACGGCCGGCGCCGAGACGGATGGTGAGCCAGTTCCACGGGCTCGACTCGAGCGCCGCGAAGATGTTCGGCGTGTTCTGGAGCGAGATCTCCGCGTGACCGTCCGGCCCCGGCGACGGATTGCCGGTGCCCGGATCGTTGCGGAACAGATCCTCGAACTTGATCTTCGCGTTCTCGTAGGAGGCGCCGAGCCAGAACCAGTCGCTGTCACGCAGCTTCCAGTTGCCGACCAGACCGAACTGGAATCCGGTCACCGTGTTGTCGTACGTCGTGTCCGGATTGAGCGCGCCGCTCGTGCTCGAGAACTTGGTGCCGAGATCGAGGCGGTAGAAGTTGCCGACCGGCATGAGGTGGAAGTCTCCGCCGTTGTCCCAGTGGAGACGGCCGTTGAACGCGAAGCTCACGCCGCCGTTGTCCTCGAACACGGTGTTGTCCGTCGTGTCGGAGAACTGGAACGACATCCAGCGCGCCTGGCCGGACAGGTCGAGCATCTTCGTGTGGTCGCCCTCACCGAGGTCGAACGAGACGCCGGCGCCCACGCCCAGCGAGTTCCAGTCATCGGAGCCCAGCTGCGAGGCGACGGCGTTGAAGACCTCACGCGCGTTGTTGATCGCCGAGAGCGTGTTGAACGAGCCCGGGCCCGTGAACGGACGGGTGATCGCCGTGCCGTTGTTGGTCTCGAAGCTCGAGTAAGTGCGGTTGAAGATGAGGCCGAGAGACATCTTCTGGGCCTTCCAGCCCCAGATCACGTCCCACGACTCGTTGGAGTTGCGGTTCCAGTACTGCGCGCCCATCGCCGAGGAGATCGGCGTCGCGTTCTCGTTGAAGTGAACGCTCCACACGCCCGCGCGGCCGCCCCACAGGTTGCCGAGGATGGCGCCCATCGAGCGGTTGGCGTCGAGAAGACGCGCGTTCGCGTTGTTGTCCTGGAAATCCGACAGCGCCCCGCCCGAGACGTCCTTGTTGCCCAGATCGCCGTAGACGAGGTTCTGGTACTGCGTCACCACGGACGGATACGTGAAGACGTTGTTGTAGTCCATCACGTAGTCGCCCTGAAGCCCGAGGCCCTCGACGCGCGACGACGACGCGAACGCCAGAGTCGGCATCGCGAGCGCCACGAGCGCCAGAGCCAAAAGCTTGGCGGACAGCTTGGAACTCATAACTAGGGACCTCCTTGGGTTGTACTTCCCGTCGGGGTCGCGCAGCGCTCCGGCGGCGCTCCCCAGGCGTGACTGTTTCCCAAACCTCAAGAGGGAACTGCCCTCCCACCCCCCTTCGCCGAGCCTTCGTGTCCGCGGCCGATACGCCAAAGCCTTGTCCGCTAGCGGGGACAAGGCGTCGCTTTGCCAGGCGGACACACCCATAGCGTCTCGGGTTTTTGGCCTGGCCACAGCCCGGCGCTATTAGGGGTTGAGGCTAATGAACTGTCAAGGGGTTATTCCGACCGTGGCGCTTCCGCGGGCAGGAAGGAGCGCCAGCTCGCGATGCCTATGAAGGCGCTAACTAGTGATGGCACATAATGTTGTGACGTCTCGCTCAAGCTTCCAAGGCCGACCTGGCCGTAAGCATGAAGGAAACTTCCCTTTCCGTCCGCCAGGGCCACATGGTTCGCCTCCTCCGGCCCGGGTCCGAAGAAGAGCAGATCGCCCTTGCCGGCGCGCGGCGGCGGGCCGCCCTTCCTGGGGCGTCGGAAACGCCCTCGCTCCCGAGCCTGGAGGAGCTGATCGCGCGAGTCCCGGGGCACGGCCACGCCGTGCCACGCCAAGACCGCCTGCACGAGGCCCGAGCAGTCATAGCCCCAGACCGTGCGCCCGCCCCACAGGTAGGGCGCGCCGACGAGTCGCATCGCCGTGCGCCAGATGCGCGACGAGGTCGCCTCTCCTCCCGGCGGATGGGCGGTTTCGACCTGGCGGGTGGGCAGGTAGCCGACGGCTCCGCCGGCGAGGCGCACGCGCGTCCACGATCCTTCCCGCTGGGCCGCCCACACGCGCGACTGCCACGGAAGGGCCGCCAGGATCGGGGCGGATGCCGCGGGCCGCTCGCGGACCTCGGCGCAGCGCGCCGTCACCGCGAGCCCCGGCTCTCCCCCGTCGGCGGCCGCGCCGTACCACGATCGCAGCCAGCCCTCGTAGCCGTCGGCGGAAAGGCGCACGCGCGCCCACGCGCCGTCGGCACTCGTCTCCAAGGTCTCGAAGGCCTCGCCGTGGAGCGCCTGCGTCAGGCACTCCGACTCGTGCGACGGCGCGCGACGCAGCGGGGCCACGGCGACCGTGACGCGCCCGCTCATGGCCCGCTCTCCGAGACGAGCACGTAGCGTCCGAAGCCGTCGCGGTCGATGAACACGTACTTCCGGTTGAGCTCGAAGTAGTGCCAGATCTGCGTCGGGTAGCTCGTGAGCGAGGCCGGGATGTCCTCGATCTGATCCGGCGCTCCGTTGCGGATGTAGATGTGTCCCTGGTCGGTGCGCCAGCCCGGCCCGAGCCCCTGGAATTGCGAGTTGGCGTAGCGGATGCGGCGCATGAACTCGATCAGGGACTCGTTGCGCGCCGTGCCCGGCGTGGGATCCCGGCGCGCCCAGAACTCCTTCCAGCGCTGCGCCTGTTCCGCCTCGCCCTTGGCCTTGCGCAGCGGCTCGATCTCGCTCGGCGTCGCCACGTACTCGAGGATCTCGAGCAGCACGGACCACTGCGCGCCCACGGGCGCGGTCACCGCCTCGATCTCGAACGAGCCCGTCGAGGACCACTTGCGCCCGCCCTCGCGCACCTGGATCTCGAGCTCGTAGGTGCCGAGAAACAGGCGCGACGCCGGCGGGCGGAGGAGGAACGGATGCGCCTCGGCAGCGGCGAGCGTGGTCTCGGCGTCGGCCACCTCGCGCGCCGACTCGTCGCGGATGCGCCAGCGCACGGCGTAGCGCCGCTCGGTCGAAGGAGCGCCGAGGTCGAGCACCGAGCTCTGCACGCAGAAGCGATCCACGTCCTCGCCGTAGCGGCGCGAGGCGCTGCGCTGGAAGACGGGAGCGCCGGAGGAGTCGCCACCACAGAGGCCGAACACCATGTCGGCGAGCCCGAGCGTGGCGCTGCCGAGGCCGGTGACGGTCACCGGCTGCTCGGCCGACGACTGCTGGCCTCCGCTCAGGTCGCGCACCTGCACCTTGACGCGATAGCGACCGGCCGGCACGCGGAACGAGCGGTCGGAGGCGATGCGCAGCGCCGGGTTGCGCGTCTCCTCGAACCCGCCGACCACGAAGCGCTCCTCCCACACGTCGCCCGCGACCTCGCCCTTTCCGCTGCGCACCACGACCACGAACTCGAGCGCCGCCCCGTAGCCGGCGGCGACGCGCACGAACTGCAGCTCGGAATAGGGCACCTGGATCTCGACCTCGAGCGACGGCCGGCCGGTCTCGTCGAGGCGCGTGGAGACGTCGGCGGCGAAGCGCGGCGCGCCGGTTCCGAACAGGGGCTCGGCGGAGGCGCGGGCGTCCGGCAGGGCGAGCGCGGCGAGGAGCGCACCGACCGGCAGCGACGCACGAAGGGCACGCGCGGTTCTCGAGGGCACGAATTCACGCTATCACAGCGTCCCGGCTCCACGGACGGTCGCCGCCCCTCGCTTGACGCCTTCCGGGCGCGCGGCGGATACTCGAAGGCGCGACCGGGCTGGCTGGAGGCTCTTTGTCGGCGATTGCACCTCGCCGCGTCTTCTCTTTCCTCATTGCGACGTGGATGGCTCTCGGCGGGCCGCTGCCGGCCTCCGCCACGCTTCCGCCCGTGCACGGCCCCGTGCCCCCGGAGGTGGCGGCGGCGCGCGCCGCCGGCTCTTTCGCCATCGCTCCCCCGGCCACGCCCAGCGGGGCCGGCGGGCGCGCCCGCCTTCGCCCCGACGCCCCCAGTCTCTCGACCATCGGCGAGTGGCACGTCCCCGTCCTCCTCGTGTCGTTCGGCCAGCAGCCGCCGCGCTTTCCGCCGTCGCGCTTCCGCACCCTCCTCTTCGACACCACGGGCGTGCTTCCGCATGGCTCGATGGCCGAGTACTACCGCGACGTCTCGCGCGGGCTCCTGCGCGTCACCGGAGACGTCATCGGATGGTTCGCTCTCCCCGACACCGTGGGCTGGTACGCCAACAACGGCTACGGCCTCGATCGCACGAACTGGCCGCGCAACCTGGCCGGTCTGGTCGACGACGCGGTGGCCGCCGCCGATCCCACGGTCAACTTCGCCCAGTACGATCGCGACGGCGACGGCGAGGTGGACTACGTGATCGTCGTGCACGTCGGCGTGGGCGCGGAGGCGGCCTCCGGCGATCGCAACAAGCTGTGGTCGATCAACGCCAACCTCACCGACTACTGGGACCGCGTCCTGCCCTACAAGACCAACGATCTCAAGCCGGGCTCGACCACGCAGCACATCATGGTGAACCGCTTCTCGGTGCTCCCCGAGCGCTCGTGGGTGAATCCCGACTCGATGGCGGAGATCGGGCCGTACTGCCACGAGTTCGGCCACGGCCTCGGCTGGCCCGACCTCTATGACGCGAGCGTCATCGGCGGTGGCGCCAATCTCGGGCCGGGCAACTGGTGCCTCATGTCGTTCGGCGCCTACGGCGGCGGCGAGGCCATCACCCCCGACCGGCCGACGCGCCCGTGCGCCTGGGCGCTCTACGACGCCGGCTGGATCACCGCCAGCAACCTGACGCAGAGCCGCGCCGAGCGCTTCTCGCCGGTGGCGAATCCGGGTGGGCGCGCCTACCGGCTGTGGTGGCAGGGCGACGCCTCGACCGAGTACTTCCTGCTCGAGAACCGCCGGCGCATCGGGCACGACGCCGATCTCCCGGCCGACGGCCTCCTCGTGTATCACGTCGACGAGGACGCCATCGCCAGCCGGCGCGCCTCCAATCTCGTGAACGCCGGCCCGTTCCCCGGCCTGCGCCTCGAGGAGGCCGACGGGCACTACGATCTTCTCGGCCGCTTCGACCGCGGCACGGCCAGCGATCCCTTTCCGGGCAGCGATCACGTCACCCGCTGGGCGGACGACACGGCGCCGTCGACGCGGACGTTCGACGGCCGGCACACCAACGTCTCCCTGTCGCAGATCGCGCTCGACGGGCCCGACGTCACCGCCTGGGTGCAGGTCACGCCCGCGGGGTGGAGCGCGCCCGTGGCGCAGACCCTTCCCGGCCGCCTGCGCACGGTCGGCGATCGGCCGCTGGCGCGCAGCGGGGACCATCTCGATCTCCTGGCGCTCAACGAAACCGACAGCTCGCGCGTGTACGCGACCCGAAGATGGTTCGGCGTGTCGTGGGACGCGCCGCAACGCGTGAGCTCGGCGGCCGGCGCCACCGACGCCACGTGGTCGGATCCCAGCGGGGCCCCCCGCCTCGCCGTGTGGGCGGATCGCCGCGCCGGCGCGTCGGAGATCTTCTACCGGCCGTGGGACGGAGTCTCGGGCGGAACCGAGACACGGGCCACGTTCTCGCCCGCGTTCGCCTTCCGTCCGGCCGCCGCGTGGATGCCCGATGGGCGCCTGCTCGTCACCTGGCTCGACACGCGCGCCGCGGGCAAGAGCCAGATCTTCTATAAGGTGTTCTTCCCCGGTCAGGAGGCGGCGGCGCCGGAGTCGGCGGTCACCAAGGCGCCGGGAACGCCGGAGGTCGTCGAGTACGCCATGGCGGCGGTGATCGGCGGGCACGTCGTGGTCGCCTACACGGTGCGCGGCTCGGGCGCTGACGAGGTGTTCTGGCAGCACTTCGATCTCGGCGGCTCGTGGTCGCCGGCCGAGCGGCTGTCCGACTTCGACGCCAACCCGAGCGGCCTGCCCGATGTCGTGAACGAGCCGGGCGGACTCGTGCGCATGGCGTGGCGCGACAACACGCCGACGCGCTCGAACTTCCTGACCGCGCTCTACGATCCCATCCAGCGCACGCTCCTGCCCACGATCCGGGTCCTGTTCTCGAGTCCGCTGCCCATCGTCACCCTGCGCGCCGGCACGGGGACGCCCGAGTTCCCCATCTTCTTGCTCACGCGCGCCAGCGAGCCGCCCAACGACCGCGTGCTGTTCGGAGCCGCGCACGCCGACCAGACGTGGGACGTCGGGCTGGGATCGCTGAGCGCGGGCGTGAACGCGGGCGGCAGCGATCCCATGGTCGACGTGACGCCCCAGGGGACGGTGACCGTGCTGTGGATCGATCCCGGGGCGTCGACGAGCGAGGCGTGGTCGACGAGCCGCCAGACCGAGCTCACGGAGCCCGTCGCCGTGCCCGAGCCGGCGCCGTCGCTCGCGCCCCGCCTCACGGCGTCGCCCAATCCCGCCACGCGCTTCGTCCGCTTCTCGTGGAGCGGCTCGGCGCCGGGATCGGCGCTCGTCCTCTACTCGCCGGCCGGCCGGCGCGTGGCGCGCCTCGGCGCGGGCGCGACCTCCGCCGGCTGGGACGGCCGCGACGATCGGGGAATGGCGCTCGCGCCCGGCATCTACTTCTACCGTCTCGAGGACCCGGCGGGACGCGCGATCGGCCCGGCGGGAAAGCTGGTTTGGCTGCGCTGAGGCGAGCCCTCGTCGCGGGAGCGATCGCCGCCGGGCTCGTCGGCGACGCTCCGGCGCGGGCCGCCGTCCTGCACGTGCCCGCGGAGCATCCGACGGCCTCCCAGGCGCTCGCGCTGGCCGCTCCCGGCGACACGGTGCTCCTTTCCCCCGGCATCTATCCCGAGAACCTGTCGCTGCCCTCGGGCGTGACCCTGCGTGGCGCCGGGCCGCCCGAGGCGGTGGTGCTCGACGCCGGCGGCCTCGGACCCGGCGTCGTCTGCGGCATGGGCGCGGCCGGCACGCGGGTCGAGTCGATCACCGTGCGGCAAGGACTGGGCGGGCCGGCCGGCGGCGGCGGCGTGCGCGTGACCGGCGGGAGCCTCGCCCTCGCCGACGTGCGCTTCGAGAGCTGCGTCGCCGCGTTCGGCGCCGCCGTGTCGTGCGCCGGCAATGCGCAGGTGACGTGGAACGGCGGCTCGGCCACCGGGGGTCAGGCCTCGTTCGGTGGCGCGCTGTTCGCCGACGGCGGCTCCCTCGCCCTCGATCACGTCACGCTCTCGGGCAATCAGGGCACGAAGGGCGGTGCGCTCTACGCCCAGGACACGAGCCCGCTGTCGCTCGTCTCGTGCACGATCCAGGACAACGTTTCGGTCGGCGACGGCGGCGCCCTGTACCTCGTGCGCACCGGCACCTCGATCAGCGATTGCGGGATCCGCGGCAATCGCGCCGGCGGGAACGGCGGCGGGCTGGCCGCCGAGCCGGGCACGCAGGTGGTGTGCGGCTACTCGGTGCTCTTCGCCAACGAGGGGCTCGCCGGCGGCGGCCTGTACGCGATCTGCGACGGGCCGGGCGGCGGCGCCTGCACGCTCGTCCAGCTCACGCACGTCGATCTCGTGCGCAATCGCGGCGGCGGCTCGGGCGCGGCCGGCATCGACGGCAGCGCGCGCCTCGAGGCCACGGCTTCCGTCGTGGCCTTCAACGAGGGCGGGATCGCCTGCCTCGATCCCCGCGCCACGATCGACCTGCGCTGCACGCTCCTTCACGGCAACGGTGCCGCCTCGGGGTTCGGCTGCTCGGCGTCGATGACCGACACCACGACCGCGGACCCGCGCCTGTGCGGTGTAGCGACAGGAAACCTGGAGCGTTGCGCCGACTCGCCGGCCCTCACCTCCGCCTGTGGCCCGCCGTTCCTCGGCGCCCTAGGCGTGGGCTGTGCCACGTGCGGGATCACGGCCTCGACCCCGCTCACCTGGGGCTCCCTCAAGGCTCGCTACCGCTAGGCCGAAACCATTGACAGGGATGGGGATGCTCCCTATCCTGCCGGGGATTCGCGCCCGCCGCTGATTTGGACGGACCCGGCCCACCGAAGCATCGCGGCGGCCCCCCGCTCACCCGCCTGGAGAACGATCTCGATGTTCGATCCCACCCCCCTGGATCGAGTTCGCCCACGAGTGCCGAAGGGCTGGATGGCTCTTTCGCTCTCCCTGGCGATCCTGCTCCTCGCCTCGGCCGTCCCGGCCCAGACGCTCATCGGCCCCCCGGCGCCCTCGGACGTGCCGGTCGCCGATCACTTCGTCTCCCCGGTCGGCGACCCCACCGACTTCTCCCAGCCCGCTCCTGGGGAGAACCACGGCTACGCCATCACGCGCGGCGTCCAGCGCTCGCACGATCGCCACCTCGGCCTCGACCTCTCCAACCGGAGTCAGGGCGGCGAGGTGCGCGCTCCGGCCGACGGCGTGGTGATCGAGTCGCGGCGCTACGGCGGCTGGGGACAGCTCCTGGTCATCGCCCACCGGCTTTCGAGCGGCGAGTGCGTGATGTCGCTCCTCGCGCACCTCAAGCCGGGCAGCGTAAAGGTGAGGCCGGGCGATCGCGTCGAGGCCGGGCAGCCGCTGGCGTCGGTGGGCCAGAGCGGACGCGCGAGCGGGCCGCACCTCCACTTCGAGCTGCGCGAGCTCGGCCACGCCGATCCCTGGCGCACGCTGTGGGAGCGCTCGCCGGTGCTCGATCCGCTGCGCCTGCTCGGCCAGCGTCTCGCGCAGTCCGTGTTCCCGCGCTCGACCGAGATCGCGAGCCTGGGCCCCGGCACCGAGTACCTGCGCCGCTTGAGCGCCGGCAAGGCATCCCGAAAGAGGGCCCTCGGCAACCCCGACGCGCCCCTCACGCGGCTCGAGTTCTACTCGTGGCTCGACGCCGCCTCGGGCAAGGAGCGCGCCTCGAAGCCGACGTGGAACCGCATCCGCCATCGTCTCGCGTCCCGCGGCGTCGCCGTGCCCGGCGGCAAGGCGATGGACGCCTCGCCGGTCTCGGCCGAGGAAGCGCGCGTGGCCCTGTCGCGGCTCCTGGCCGCCGACCGCTTGAGCCGCGTCGAGGACCGCAATCGCGTGAGCGCCATCGAGCTGTCGCGCCGCGGGCTCACGACCCCGTCGCCCAGCCTGTCGGCCGAGCCGGGCTGGACCGTCGGTCCGTCGCCGGCGCTCACCCGCGGCGACGGCGCCCTGCTCGTCCTGGCGGCTCGCTCCTGGCCGTTCTCGGCCGGCCGCTAGAACCGGCTCCGACCACTTCTTGTCCGGAGGCGCGACGACGCGCCTCCGTTTTCTTTTCCTCCCGGCGGACGCTCCCGTGCAACTTGCATGAAACGGCTCGGGCGCGCGACGCGTCCCGCCGCTTCTCTCCCGCCCCAGCTAGCCGCCTGCCGTAGCAACGCTTTCGCGTAGCCCGCTGGCACGCGTTCTGCTCCGTGCACTCGTTTCGGAAGCTGTCCATCGGAGGAGAATCATGCTCAGGCGTGCCGGTTTTTCCCTGACCGAGCTGATGACGACGGTCCTGATCCTCGGGCTGATCGCCGCGTTCTCGGTTCCTGCCGTCATGAAGTCCGTCTCGGCGTGGAACCTCCACAGCTCGCGCGACATCGTGATCTCGGAGGTCAGGCTCCTCCGCCAGAAGGCGATCACGCAGGGTCGCAGCCTGCGCGTCTGGTTCTCGCCGGGCAGCAACCTGTACTGGTTCCAGAACCCGACCAGCGGCCTGTGGACGTCGTACCAGCTGCCGAACCGCGTGCAGTTCGAGAACGTGCTGTTCGTCGGCGGCCCCTACGACACGTACATGGAGCCCGACGGCCGCTCGCGGCGCGCCGGCGCCATCGTCCTGGTCAACAACCGGGGCGTCCGCGACACGCTTCTCGTGAACCTCTCGGGCTGGGTGGGACGCCCGTGACCCGCCGCTCGCGCTCCCGATCCCGCGGCCAGCGGGGCATGACGATGGTCGAGCTCATGATCGCGCTCATCGTCCTCTCCATCGGGCTTCTCGGCATCGCCGCCATCTTCCCGTCGGGGCGCCGCTTCTCGACGCGCGACCGGATGATCTCGACGGCCACGGACCTGGCCGAGCAGAAGATGGAGCAGCTGCGGGCGAAGACCTATTCCGATCCCGACCTCACGGTCGGCACCCATCCCACCGTCTCGGGAGAGATGGTGGGCAACAACAACCGCTACCAGCGCTGGTGGACGGTGTCGCAGATCGCGACCGATTTCAAATCGGTGGACGTCCGCGTCACCTGGACCGCCATGCGGCCCGAGACGACTCGGGTCGTCACCTACTTCAAGAGATAGCCATGAATCGTCGGGAAGCGGGTTTCTCCCTCGTCGAGCTGATGATCACCCTGGTCGTGTTCGCGCTCGTGGTGAGCGCGATCATCGTGGTCATGGCGACCAGCACGCGCAGCAAGCAGGCCACGGAGGGCATGGTCGAAGCCCAGCAGTCGACGCGCTCGAGCCTCGAGATCCTGTCGCGCGACATCCGCTGTGCCGGCTTCGGCGTCGACAAGGACGCCTCGCCCGCCCAGCCCGCGTTCGCTTACGTCGATTCGCAAGAGATCATGATCTACTCCGACGAGCAGCCGGGGCGGCTCACCTGGAACCCGGCCACGAGCTCCTACGTTTCGGTCGCCTACGGCTCGGCCAATTACGGCTCGGCCGGCGCCATGTCGAGATCCGATACTTCGTCCATCCAGGCGCCCGCCCCGACCGGCACGCCCTTGCCTCCCAAGCTCACGGGTGCCTACACCGTCCCGGCGAAGTGGAGCACCGGCGCCGAGCTGATCCGTTACACGCTCGACCTGAACGACGACGGCGTCGTCGATGCTTTCGACCAGAGCTCGGCGGTCGCCACCGACGTGCAGCGCACGGTGAACCCCAACGACTTCCTGCTCGTGCGCCGCGTGTACGGCGACAAGTCGGGCTCCGTTCCCACCGCGGGGAACAACGGCGGCGCCATCGAGAAGGTGGGGGTCGTGCGAAAGCCGGGGGGGACCGTCCCGGCCATGTTCACGGTCTACATCGGCTCGAATCCGACGCCGTGGGACTGGGCCAGCGGCCCGGTTCCCGCGGGCTCGCTCAACAACATCTCGCGCGTCGTCGTCAACCTGACCTCGGAAGCGCGGTCGCCCGACAAGAACGGCACCTACGCACGGGCCCAGATGACCACCGAGGTCAACTCGATCCGCAACGTCCCCGAGGCCGGCAACACGGTCTACACGATCGACGGCTACGTCTACGACGACAAGAACAAGAGCCTGTCGAAGGACGCGGGCGACGTCGGCATTGCCAACGTCGTCGTGCGTCTAGGCACCGCCGGCGTCGCCCAGACCAACGCCAGCGGCTACTACACGATCGCGGCGGCGCCCGCGAGCTACACCCTGCGCCAGGAAATCCCGGCCGGGTACGGCCCGTTCGGCCCCGACACCTCGCTGGTCACGCTGATCGCCAACACGAGCCACAGCTTCGCCGACACCGCCAAGGCGGGCGGCTGGCTCTACGACACCGTGTTCGTGGACACCGACAACGACAAGTTCAAGGATCCGGGGGAGTACGGTCTGGATGGAGCCTCGATCTCGGCCGGCGGTCAAACGGTAACCACGAACAGCGCCGGGGGGGCGCAGATCTTCCTCCCGCCCGGTAGCTTTGCCGTGACCTGCACGGTGCCCGACTCATTCACCGTCACCTCGACGAACCCGCAGAGCATCACCATGGTCAACGGCGGCACGGCGCGCGCCGACTTCGCGGTCGTCCAGGGCGCCGACGGCACCGTGCAGGGGAAGGTCTACAAGGACCTGAACAAGAACAGCGCCTGGGACAGCGGCGAACCGGGGTTGAGCAACGTCTGGGTGGCGGTGACCAAGAGCTCGGGCACCATCGTCCAGTCCTTCGCCTACACCGACGCCAACGGTGACTATTCGATCACCGTCCCCGCCAACGACCCGCCGCACACCACGGCTTACGAAGTGACGTACCAGATCCCGACCAACTACTACGCCGTCTCCACCACCATGATCACGGGCGTCTGGGTGCAGCCGGGCCAGACGATCACGGGCAAGAACTTCGGCGCCAACACCTATCAGGTGATCTCGCTCACCGCCGACCGCGTGCTGAGCCTGGGATCGGCCGAGCTCATGGAGAAGGACTGGTCCGGAAACGACGACGCCTACGACACCAAGGCGCACAAGGACGTGGACCTCATCCTCGGCTCGGAATACGTCTCGGCGCCGAACATCTCGGTCTGGTTCAACCAGTGGAACAACTCGACGCTGTTCAACGCCACGCCCGACTACCAGCGCAACGCGCAGTCGTCGGCGCTGTCCATGGCCATCGGCACGCTCGACGCCGGCACCGAGCCGCGGCGCCCCGACGTGGTCACCGGCCTCAAGTCGTACGCCACCGGCAACATCGCGGTGTGGCTGACGCAGAACACCTCGGGTAACTTCGGCTTCCTGCCGACGCCCACTCCGACGTTCTACAAGACGACCGACGGCGGCGACGTGAACGCGGTGCTCCTGAGCACGTTCGACACCGGCACGTCGCTCGACATCATCGTGGGCACGCGCACCTCGGACAACGCGGGCACGATCGAGATCTGGACCAACAACGGCTCGGGCGTGTTCTCGCACCAGGAGACCTATCCCACCGGGGCCGGCTTCGGCGCCGGCAGCCTGGGCCAGGTGAAGGCCATGGCGCTCGGCGACTTCGACAAGGACGGCGACACCGACCTGGCCGTGGTCACGCGCACCAACTACCTGGCCGGCAAGCTGCACATCATCGAGCGCACGGGCAACACCAACGGCTCGCGCTTCAACCTCAAGCGCACCTACGACCTGACCGGCGAAGGCAACGCGCTCGTGGTCACCGACGTCGACGGCGACACCTATCCCGACATCATCGTGGGCACGAAGACGGCGTCGAACGGCGGCAAGCTCGAGTTCTGGCACAACGACGGGAGCGGCGGCTTGAGCTTCACCAACTCGCGCATCGTCGACGCCCCGGGCATCGTGCTCTCGCTCGGCACCGCCGACTACGGTGGCATCTCGCGCAACGACCTGGCCATGGGCTTCGTCGACAGCGAGACCTCGAATGCGGGCGGCGTGCGCATCTACATCCTCGACTCCGGGACCCTGCCGACGAGCGGCACGGACCCCTCGTCGGGCACCGGCGCCAGCTACATGACCACGGCGA
>Ga0114129_10007569_pt1 | contig 15469 bp, 10 predicted proteins | sample RhiMetdeltSRZDD1_FD_80071 | JGI IMG/M metagenome (GOLD analysis project Ga0114129, IMG submission 80071) | Populus rhizosphere microbial communities from Tennessee, USA - Rhizosphere MetaG P. deltoides SRZDD1 (version 2) (version 2) | ecosystem: Host-associated > Plants > Roots > Rhizosphere >...
CGAGCTCGTCGAGATTCCCGGCGCGTATCACCACCTGACGCTCGACGCGCCGGAGGTGTTCGGCGCCGCGCTCGCGCGCTTCTTGCGCGAGGTGCGATGAGGCGTGCCCCGGCGGCGCTCGCGCTGGCGCTCGCCGGCTGCGTCGCGCCTGCCGAGCCGCCGACGTTCTCGGCCACCCACGCCGGACGGATCCCCGTCACGGCTACCCTCAGCCTCCCTGCCTCGGGCCCCGCGCCGGTCGTCGTCCTCATGCACGGCTGCAGTGGCGTGTCGCGCACGCACGAGGCGTGGGCGGCGACGTTGCGCGGGTGGGGCTATGCCGCGCTCGTGCTGGATTCGTTCGCGGCGCGCGGCATCCGTGCCGTATGCGAGACCGGAAGTCTCACGTCCGAACAGCGCGTGGAGGACGCGTTCGCGGCCCTGAGAACGCTGGCGGCGCATCCCGGCATCGATGCGCGACGCGTCGCGCTCATGGGCTTCTCACACGGCGGCGGCACCGTGCTGGCCGCGGCCTCGCCCGCGATTGCGCGCAGCCAGGCGACGCCCGGCGCCCCGCCGTTTCGCGCGCTCATCGCCTTCTATCCGCGCTGCGAGGGGCGCTATCCGGGCACGCCGTTGGCCGCGCCGCTGCGAATCCATATCGGCGCCCTCGACGACTGGACGCCGGCGGGGCCGTGCGAGACGCTCGCGGCCTCACTGCGGCGCGCCGGCGCCGATGCGCGTATCACCGTCTACGCCGACGCCCACCACGGGTTCGATTCCATGCGCCAGGGGCCGCCGATCCGGCTGCCGAACGTGCTCGTCCATGGCGCGGGCCGCCGCGGCGCGACGGTTGGCCCGAATCCCGAGGCGGCGTGGATGTCGCGGGACAACGTACGTCGCGAGCTGGAGGAATTACTCCGGGGTTAGTGGCATGCCATCTGCTGTCGTTCTCTCGGATGGCCATTGCTCACCCTCAATCGACCGGCCTCGGCCCCGACGGGACGGCGCCGCCGCCGTCGGCGCCGCGATCTCGTCAACGACGCTTCATCATTGCCGGCACGGCGCTCGGGCTCGTGCTCGTCATCGCCGCGATCGGATACTGGCTCCACGTCCGCGACCGCGTCTCGACGGACGACGCGTTCATCGAGGCGCGGATCATTCATATCAGTCCCAAGGTCGGCGGCCAGGTCGTCGAGCTGAGCGTGACCGACAACCAGCGCGTCCGGCCGGGCGAAGTCCTGCTACGCATCGACCCGCGCGACTATGCGGCGGCGGCCGACCAGGCGCGCGCCCAAGTGCGCGCGGCCGAGGTCGAGGCGCGGCGTGCCGAGGCCGACGCGCGACGCGCGAGCGCCCTCGCCGAGCGTGGCCTCATCGCCCGCCAGGAGCTCGAGCACTCGACGGCGGCGGCGAGCACGGGAGTCGCCAATTTCGAGGCGGCGCGGCAGCGCCTGAACGAGGCGACGCTGCGCCTGTCGTACACGACGCTCACCGCGCCCGAGGCCGGCCGCGTCACGCGCAAGGCGATCGAGGAAGGAATGTTCGTGCAGCCGGGCCAGCAGCTGCTCGCCCTCGTCACCGACGACCTTTGGGTGGTCGCGAACTTCAAGGAGACGCAGCTCGCGAAGGTCCGACCCGGTGCGCCCGTCGACGTGCGCGTGGACGCCTACCGCAGCCATCACTTCCGCGGCCATGTGGATTCGATCCAGGCGGGGACGGGCGCTCGGTTCAGCCTGCTGCCGCCCGAGAACGCGACCGGGAACTACGTCAAGGTCGTCCAGCGCGTGCCGGTGAAGATCGTGTTCGACACGCCGCCGGACCCGCAGTTCCCGCTCGGCCCGGGCATGTCGGTCGTTCCCACCGTCCACGCGCGATGACCGACGCGGCGGCCGCGCGCCCGGCGGCGACGCCGTGGATGGTCGCGGTGGCGGTGATGCTGCCGACGTTCATGGAGGTGCTCGACACCTCGGTGGCGAACGTCGCGCTGCCGCACATCGCCGGCAGCCTCGCTGCGTCCACCGACGAATCGACCTGGGTCCTCACCAGCTATCTCGTGTCCAACGCCATCGTGCTGCCGGCCACGGCCTGGCTCGGCGGAATGTTCGGCCGCAAGCGCTTCCTGCTCGGCTGCATCGTGCTCTTCACGCTCGCCTCGTTCGCCGCCGGCGCGGCGCCCAGCCTCGGCGCGCTCATCGTCGCGCGCGTGCTGCAGGGCGCCGGCGGCGGTGCGCTCCAGCCGATCTCCCAGGCGATTTTGCTGGAATCGTTTCCGCCGGATCGCCGCGGCTCCGCGATGGCCGTGTTCGGGCTCGGCGTCGTCGCCGCGCCGATCCTCGGTCCCACGCTCGGCGGCTGGATCACCGACAACTTCTCGTGGCGCTGGATCTTCTACATCAATCTGCCGGTCGGCGTGGCAGCCGTGCTGATGGTCCGCATGTTCATCCAGGATCCGCCGTATGCGCGGCAGCGCCGGATCGCGCGCGTCGACTGGGCCGGGCTCGGGCTGCTCGGCGTGTGGCTGGGGGCGCTGCAGGTCATGCTCGATCGCGGCCAGCAGGATGACTGGTTCGCCTCGGCCTGGATCGTGACGCTCGCCGTGATCACGGTGGCGGGCCTCGTCGCGTTCGTCGTTCGCGAGCTGACGGTGCGCGAGCCCATCGTGGACCTTCGCGTCCTCTGGAATCGCAACTTCGCCGCCGGCGCCGCGCTGGTGACGATCGTCGGCTTCGTGCTGTATGGAACGATCGCGCTGCTGCCGCTGTTTTTGCAGACCCTCATGGGTTATCCGGCGCTGCAGAGCGGCTACGCCACGAGCCCGCGCGGGTTCGGGGCCGTGATCGCGATGCTCGTGGTCGGGCGGCTCGTCGGGCGCGTCGACACGCGGTGGCTCATCGCCGCCGGCTTTGGGATCCTCGCCCTGTCGGTGCACATGTTGAGCCGCATCACGCTCGACATCGCCATGGCCAACGTCATCTGGCCGCAGATCCTGAACGGGCTGGCGCTGGGTTTCATCTTCGTGCCGCTGTCGGCGACCGCGGTCGGCACGCTGCCGCGCGAGGAGATCGGGAACGCGACCGGCATCTTCAACCTCATGCGCAACGTCGGCGGCTCGATCGGGATCTCGATGGTCACCACGCTGCTCGCGCGCCACGCGCAGACCCACCAGGCCATCCTGGCCCAAAACGTCTCGCCTTACGATGCCGAAGCGGCCGAGCGGCTGCGGCAGCTGCACGACTACTTCGCCTCGCGCGTGGGACCCCAGGCCGCCGAGAGCGCCGCGCAGGCCGCCGTGTACGCGGCCGTCGTGCGCCAGGCGATGCTGCTGGCCTTCGTCGACAATTTCCGGCTGATGGCCGCGCTGGCGCTGTGCTGCGTGCCGATCGTCTTCGCGCTGCAGCGGACGGCGCGCTCCGCCGAGCCGGTCCCCGCGCATTAACCGGTTGGGGGGCCCCGACATGGCCCCCCAAACCCCTCCTCGATTACGCGCGTTCGACCTTGACGGCGCAGACCTTGTATTCGGGAATCTTCGAGGAGGGATCGAACGCGGCATTGGTGAGGAAGTTCGCGGCCGACTCGCCGAGCTTCACGAACGGCACGAAGATCGCGCCGGCCTTCACCGCTTCGGTCACACGCGCGTCGCCGGTCAGCTCGCCGCGCCGGCTCTGCACGCGCAGCCGTCCGCCGTCCTCGACGCCGAGCCGCCGCGCGTCACTCGGATGGATGGCGATCTCGAGCCGCGGCGCCAGCTCCATGAGACCCTGCACGCGGCGTGTGAGCGTGCCGCCGTGCCAGTGGTAGAGGAGCCGGCCCGTGTTCAGCACGAAGGGGTAATCGACGTCCGGCAGCTCCGCCGCGGTCTCGATTTGCCGCGCGGGGATGAAGCGGCCGCGCCCGCGCGGGAAGGCGTCCGCATAGAGGAAGCGCGTCCCGGGATGCTCGGGCGTGGGACAGGGCCACTGCAGGCCGCCCTCCCGGTCGAGCCGCGCGTGCGAGAGCCCGGCCAGGAATGGCGTGAGCCGCGCCATCTCGTCGAAGATCTCCGCGGCGCCGGGATAGTCGAATTGCCTGCCGACGTCGACGCCGACGCGGCGCGCGACGCGCTTGGCGAGCTCCTGAGTGATCCACCAGTCCGGACGCGCCTCACCCGGCGGCGGCACGGCGGCGCGCACGCGCTGCACGCGCCGCTCGGAGTTGGTGAACGTCCCCTCCTTCTCGACGAAGGCGGCGGCGGGCAGGAACACGTGCGCGCGCTCCGCCGTCTCGTGCATGAACAAATCCTGCACGACCAGGAAGTCGAGCTGCTCGATCGCCTTCTCCGCGTGGTGCAGGTCGGGCTCGGAGAGCAGCGGGTTCTCGCCCACGACGTACATCGCGCGCGTCTCGCCGCTGAGGCAGCCTTCGACCATCTCGGTCACGACGCGGCCCGCGCGGCCGGGTGGGCGCACGCCCCACACCTGCTCGAACCGCGTCAGCGTCTCGTCGACGTAGTGCTGGTAGCCGGGCAGGTTCGTCGGAATGCAGCCGGCGTCGCCCGCGCCCTGCACGTTGTTCTGGCCGCGCAGCGGCGAGATGCCGCTGCCCGCGAAGCCCATCTGCCCGGCGACGAGCGAGAGATTGAGCAGCGCGTGCGCGTTGTGGATGCCGTTGACGTGCTGCGTGATGCCCATGCCCCAGACGAGGCACGAGCCCGCAAACGGCGGCTTGGCATACCACCGCGCGGCCTCGGCGATGGCGCGCGCGGGCACGCCCGTCAGCCGTTCGGCGTAGTCGAGGGTGTAGGTCTCCAGCGCGCCGCGCCACGCGTGGTAGCCCTCGGTCCGCTCGCGGATGAACCGCTCGTCGGCGAGGCCCTCGTCGATGATGACGCGGGCCATCGCGTTGAACAGCGCGACGTCGGTCCCCGGCCGCTGCGCGAGCCACAGGTCGGCCTGATCGCACAGCTCGACGCGCTTGGGATTGACCACGATGAGCCGTGCGCCGCGGCTCACCGCGCGCCGGAAGCGCACGGCGATGACGGGATGATTTGCGGAAGCGTCGGCGCCGACGACCATGATGCAGCCGGCTTCCTCGTAGTCCACGTACGAGTTCGACGTGGCACCCGAGCCCATCGAGGCCAGCATCGCCTCGACGGACGGTGAGTGGCAGAGCCGCGTGCAGTGGTCGACGTCGTTGGTGCCCATCACCACGCGGCAGAACTTCTGCACGAGATAGCCGTCCTCGTTGGTCGCCTTCGCGCTGGCCAAGGCTCCGAAGCGGCCGCGGTTGCGCGCCAGCCCCTCGGCGGCCGCGTCCAGAGCTTCGTCCCACGACACGGCCCGCCAGCCGCCTTCGCGGCGGAGCATCGGCCGCGTGATCCGATCGGCGGCGTGCACGAAGCCGGTGGCAAAGCGTCCCTTCACGCAGAGCATGCCGAGGCTCGAGCGGTTGCGCGGGGCGTCGTCTGCCATGAGCGCGAGCCGTCCGTCGTCGCGGACCTTCACCTCGATGCCGCAGCCCACGCCACAGTACGGGCACGTCGTCTCGACGCTGCGTGTGATCTTGGCCGGCGTGTCTTTGGGCCGCAGCGCGCCGGTGGGACACGTGGCCACGCACTGGCCGCACGACGTGCACACCGACGAGGCCATCGCGCCATCACCGAATACGCCGACCTTGGTGGCGTGATTGCGGCCGAGCAGCGCGATGGCGCCGATCTGCTGCACGTCATCGCAGGCGACGGCGCAGCGGCCGCACAGGATGCAGGCGTCACGATCGAGAACGAAGAACGACTTGGTCGCGTCCTCCTCGTAGCTGTGCAGCGGCGTCCACGACGGCTCCAGGCGTCCATGGCGGACGGTCGCTTCGCCGAGCTGGCCGAAGCCATTGCGCTCTGTCTCTGGGGCGAGGGGGGCTGCCGTCAGCATCGAGCGCGTGAGGTCGAGCACCATCGAGCGCACGCGGACGACCTCGGGGTGCTGCGTGTCGACGAGCATGCCGTCGCGCGCGGGGAGGTGGCAGGCTGCCGGTGTGCCGCGCTGCCCCTCGACGTGCACGAGACACGTGCGACACGCGCCGAGCGGCGCGCGGTCGGGATCCTTGCACAGCTGCGGCAGCGCGATGCCGAGGCGATTCACGGCGTCCAGCACCGTGGCGCCGGGCGTGAGCTCGACGGGACGTCCGTCGACAGTGACGATCATGCGCCGCTCATGATACGCCGAACTCTTGCGGGAACTCCGCGAGGCCGGATCGGACGGCGAGCGGCGCGGCCTGACCCAACCCGCAGAGCGACGCGAGCTGCACGGTCTCCGAAAGCTCCCGGACACGCTTCGCGTCGACCTTCGCGTCGTCGAGCAGCGCGAGCATCCGCGCGGTTCCCTCGCGGCACGGCGTGCACTTGCCGCACGACTCGCGCGCGTTGAAGGCCAGCAGCGTGCGCACGGCGCTGCGAACCGCGGCCGCGGCGCCGAGGGCCACCACGCCGCCCGTCCCGGGGTTGACGGCGCCGCGCGGGATCAGCGGCTCGTCGAACTGGCGTGGGTGCACCACGCTGCCGGACGGACCGCCGACCACGACGGCGCCGATCGACTCGCCGTCCGCGCCACCGCCGAGCGCGATCAGAGTGCGCAGCGTGCAGCCGACCTCCATCTCCACCACGCCGGGACGCCGGAGGTTTCCCGAGAGGCCGAAGAGCTTGGTGCCGTGGCCGCCGCCGAGCGCCGCGAACGCCGCGCCGCCGCGCGCCACGATCGGCACCACGGCGAACAGCGTCTCGACGTTGTTGATGACCGTCGGCTTGCCGAACAGGCCCGCTTCGACCGGGAACGGCGGACGCGTGCGCGGCATCGCGCGCCGGCCCTCGATCGACTCCAGCAGCGCGGTTTCCTCGCCGAGCACGAACCCGCCGGCGCCGCGGCGAATGTCGACCTCGAGCGACAGCTCGGAGCCGAGAATGCGCTCGCCGATGAGCCCCCACTGGCGGGCCTGAGTGAGCGCGACGCTGAGCCGCTCGGCGGCGACCTCGGCCTCGCCGTGTATATAGAGGATCGCGCGTGACGCGCCGGTGGCATACGCCGCGATGAGCGCCGCTTCCAGCAGGCGGTGCGGATCGCCTTCCATGAGATGGCGATCCTTGAAGATCCCCGGCTCGCCTTCCTCACCGTTGACGACGAGATATTTCGGCGCTCCGGCGGCGGCGCGACACGCCGCCCACTTCACCGCCGTCTGGAAGTAGGCGCCGCCGCGTCCGGCCAGCCCGGCGGCACGCAGCTCCTCGATGATCGCCGCGGGTTGCTGCTCTTCGAGCACCTGCGCGAGCGTGGCGTAGGTGCCGTGACGGAGCGCGTCGGCGATGTCGTAGGGATCCGCCAGGCCGCAGCGCTCGGTGAGCAGACGGCGCTGCGCGGCCATCCAGTCCGGCGGCGCGGCGAAATCGCGCTCGCCCATGTTGGCGGCGAGCGCGTTGAGCAAGCGCGGCGCGGTCTCACGCGTGATCCGTACGGCGGTGATCGGCGGCTTGCCGTCGCGGAGCACTTCGACGATCGGCGCGGCCCAGCACATGCCGTTGCAGCCGGCGGCGACGACCGTCCACGCCAGGCCGCGTCGCTGGACCTCGCGGCGCAGCGCCTCGAGCGTCTCACCGGCGCCCACTGCGAGGCCGCACGTGCCGAGGCCAACGGCGAGCCGCGCGCCCGTGCGCCGGCGTTCCGCCTCGCGCCGCAGGAGCGTGAAGCGTGCGCCGGGCGAGCCGGTCGCCGGCGGGTTCGCCGGCGGCCCGCCGCGGCCGGTGGCCGGCGCCGGCGCCTCTTCCGCGGCGCCGCCGTCGAGCAGCGCCTCGAGCCTCGCCGGCGTCACGCGGCCGCAATACGTGTGGCCAACCTCCACGAGCGGCGCCACCGAGCACGCGAAGGCGCAGTCCATCGGCTCGAGCGTCACCGCGCCGTCGCGCGTGGTCTCGCCGGCGCGGATCCCCAGCCGGCGCTCGCAGCGCTCCAGTAGCTCCGCGCCGCCGCGTGCAACGCACGCGACGCCCGTGCACACGCGCACGATGCGTCGGCCGGGCTTGGCCAGCCGCAGCTCGGGATAGTGGCTTGCCACGCCCCACACCTCGCTCCTGGGCACGCGCAGGTGCGCCGCGACGCTCGCGAGCGTTTCGGGCGAGAGCCAGCCTTCGACGCGCTGAGCGCTCTGCAGCGCCGACAGCAGCCAGGTGCGCTCGCGTGGAAACTGCGACAACGCTTCGCTGACGGACATGTGTCCCGCCAGCCTAACACCGTCGGCGCGATTTCAGAGCTTGCGCGGCTAGGCGACGCCGACGTGCAGCGCGATCGTCCCGAGCCCGACGCGACGATAGCGGACGTCGCGCAGGCCCGCGCGCCGCATCGCGTCCGCGAGGCCGGGCGGGCTCGCGAAGCGCTCGACGGACTCCGGCAGGTACGTGTACGCCGCGCGATCACCGGCGACGAGCGCGCCGATGGCCGGCACGATCCGGCGGAAGTAGAAGCCGAACAGGCGATCCCAGCCCGGCACGCGCGGCCGCGTGATGTCGAGCGTGACGATCAGCCCGCCGGGCACGGCGACGCGGCGCATCTCGGCGAAGCCGCGCGCCAGATCGACGAGATTGCGCACGAGGAACGCCGAGATCACCGCGGCGAAGGTGCGATCGCGGAAGGGCAGCGCGAGCGCGTCGGCGGCCAGCAGCGGCACACGCGTCTCGCGCCGACGCCCGAGCTTGGCACGCGCTTCGCGCAGCATCCCTTCGGAGAAATCCGCGGCGACAACCGTGGAGCCCGGCCGCGCGGTGCGTACCGCGAGCGCCAGGTCGGCGGTCCCCGTCGCGAGATCGAGCACCGGGCCGGGAGGCGCGCCGATGAGCGTCGCCGCGGCCAGACGCCGCCAGGCGTGATGCCGGCCGCCGGTCATCAGCGAGTTCATGACGTCGTAGCGGCCCGCGATCCGCGTGAACATCTCGCGAACGCGCGCGGCGCCCGGATCGCTCACGCGGCCCCACTCGTTCACCACCAGAGCCCGCCGACGACGGAGGCCAGCACGATCAGCGCGATGTAGCCATTGACGTTGAAGAACGCGACGTCCAGGCGCGAGAGATCGCGCGGGCTCACGAGCGAGTGCTCGTAGATCAGCAGCGCCGCCACGGCGAGCCAGCCGAACCAGTAGATGGGCCCGAGCCCGAGCATGACGCCGAGCACCGCGAACGCGGCGGCGGTGAGCGCGTGGCAGGCGCGCGCGATTCGAAGCGCCGCGGTAACGCCGAAGCGCGCCGGCACGGAATGAAGGCCGTTCGCTCGATCGAACTCCACGTCCTGACACGCGTAGATCACGTCGAAGCCGGCGATCCACACGGTCAGCGCGAACCAGAGCACGAAGACCGGCGCCTCGAACGCACCGCGCACCGCGATCCAGCCGCCGGCCGCCGCGATGCCGTCGGTGAAGCCGAGGATCCAGTGCGACGTCCACGTGAAGCGCTTCGTGTAGCTATAGCCGACGAGGAAGACGAGCGCGAGCGGCGCCAGCGCCAGGCACAGCGGATTGAGACGCCAGGCCGCCACGAACATCAGCGCGGCGCCGCCGAGCGCGAGCGAGCGTAGCTCACTGACCTGCAACACCCCGCGGGGCAGGTGGCGGCCGGCCGTCCGCGGATTGGCGGCGTCGATCCAGCGGTCCACGATGCGGTTGGTGGCCATCGCACAGGTGCGGGCGCCGACCATGGCGGCGGTGATCCAGACGACCGTGCGCCAGCCGGGCCATCCATCGGCCGCCAGCACCATCGCGATGTAGGCGAACGGCAGCGCGAAGACCGTGTGCTCGAACTTGATGGCGTCGAGCAGATCACGCGCCCGACTGGGGATCACGCGCGGCTCAGAGTCCGTAGTCGGTCCAGCGGCGGGAGACGAGCGCGCGGACCTCCTCGCTCATGCGAATCTCCTCGGGCCACGCCTGGACGACGTCATCGAGCGGCCCCTTCTCGGTGGCGTCTACGCCGAGCTTGCCGCCGTACCGATGTCGGAGCGCGGCGTGGTCGAGATCGTCCATCGGTCCCTCGAGGATGACGAGGTCGCGCCGAGGATCGATGTTGCCGGTCGCCCGCCAGGCGACCTCCGAGAGATCGTGCACGTTCACGTGCTCGCTGACGACCACGATCGTCTTGGCGAGCATCATGAGGCCCATCCCCCACAACGCCTGCATGACCTTGCGCGCCTGCCCGGGGTACCGCTTGCGGATCGAGACGATCACCAGGTTGTGGAACACGCCCTCGGCCGGCATGTTCACGTCGACGATCTCCGGCAGCATGAGCTTCATGATCGGCAGGAAGATCCGTTCCGTCGCCTTGCCGAGCCAGTAGTCTTCCTGCGGCGGTCGGCCGACGATGGTGGTCGGATAGATCGGGCGGGCGCGCCGCGTGAGCGCGGTGAGGTGGAAGACGGGATACTCGCGCGCCAGCGAATAGTAGCCCGTGTGATCCCCGAAGGGGCCCTCCATGCGCCGCTCGCTCGGATCCACATAGCCCTCGAGCACGATCTCCGCCTGCGCCGGGACCTCGAGATCGATCGTCCGACACGGGACGAGCTCGATCCCGGCGCCGCGCAGCCAGCCGGCGAACACGACCTCGTCGATGCCCGGCGGCAGGGGGGCGGAGGCGGCGTAGATCATCGCGGGGTCGCTGCCGAGGGCGATCGCCACGGGCATCCGCGAGCTCGCGCGATGCTCGTGCTCGGCGCCGCCCTTGTGGGTCTGCCAGTGCATGCCGAGCGTACGGTCGTCGAACATTTGAAGACGATACATCCCGACATTGCGCGCGCCGGTGACCGGATCGCGGGTGAACACCGCGGGCAGCGTGATGTAGCGCCCCCCATCCTGCGGCCAGCACGTGAGGATGGGCAGCCCGCGCAGCGACGGGCTCGCCGTCTCGACGATCTCCTGGCACGGCGCGCCGCTCACGCGCCGGGGCGCCGCCTTGGCGACGTCGAGCAGGGTCCCGAGCTTGCGCACCTTGTCGAGGAACGAGCCTGGCATCTTGAGGTCGAGGAGCTTTGCGATGCGCGCGCCGATGTCGTCGAGCCGCTCGACACCGAGCGCCATGGCCATGCGATCCGCGCTGCCGAAGGCGTTGGCGAGCACGGGGACGTCGAAGCCCTCGACCCGCTCGAACAGCAGCGCGACGTTCGCGTCGCCGCGCGACTTCGAGACGCGATCGACGATCTCGGTGATCTCGAGGTCGCGGGAGACCGGCGTGGTCACCCGGCGCAGGCGGCCGCGACGCTCGAGGTGCGCGACGAACTCGCGCAGGTCGGTGAAGGGCACCGCCCTACTCGTGGTGGAAGGTCGCGACCAGCCAGCCGGCGACGACCGGGAAAGCGAGACTGGGAATGACGCGCACCCACACGAACTTCCATCCCATGAGCGGCGCTTCCCACGCGATGATGCGCTGCAGTCCGAACAGCGACCACGCCGTCATGTACGAGACCAGCGCCGGTACGCCCGCGCCGGAGTGCGCCAGCGCGACGAGGAACGGCACGCTCACCATCGGCCCGCCCGGCGTGATGATGCCCGCGAGCATCGCCATCACGAGGCCCTTGATGCCGGCCTCGCGGCCGAAGTAGCGCGAGACCACGTCCTGCGGCACGACGACCTGGAACAGACCGGCGAGCAGGAGGGCCGGGATGAGCCGCGGCAGGACGAAGCCCAGCATAGTCAGGCCATTGCGGGCGCCGATGACGGGCAGCGACGGGTCCTTGAAATACGCGATCACGGCGAAGACGAGCGCGAGGCCGGCGAGCACCAGAGTTGAAAGATCCAGGCGCATCGCCCGGGATTATTGCACACCGTACTCAGGCGTTTTGTCGACAGGCTGACGGGGGATCAGGCGGACGCCGCGAGGTCCGGGCGCTCGAGATACTCGAGGATCCGCGACCACTCGACCGGCTTTGTAAATACGACGTTGGCGCCGGCCTGCCGCGCCCGAGACAGGAACGGCTCCCCGTAACCGGTCACCACGAGCACGCGCGTGTCCTGGCCAGACCGCGACCGAAGCTCGCGAATCAACACGTCGCCCGGGATGTCCGGCAGCCCGAGGTCGCTCAGCACGACGTCGAAGGGCCGCTGCGCGACGAGGTCGGTCGCCTCTCTCCCGTTGGAGGCAGACTCCACGTCTGCACCCTCGGCCCGCAGGAGGAGCGTGAAAACCTCGCGGATATCCTGGGCGTCTTCAATGACGAGAATGCGAAGACCCCTGAGGCTCATGGGAATCCTTGTGGCGGCCATATTTAGCAAGGCCGATGCCAGTGGCCACCCCCACCCAGCAGGATTGCTATACTGCTCGGGCGTGTGGATGCGCTCGCTGCGAGTCTGATCGAAGGCTTCGAAGACGCGGTCATCGTCACCGACCGCGCCCTCACCATCGTCGCCTGGAACGCCGTCATGGAGGGCCTCACCGGGGTTGCGCGGGCCGCCGCGTTGGGCCGGCCTGCCACCGAAATGTTGGATTTCTTGCGGGATACCGACGTGGCCTCGCACCTCGGGCGCGCGCTCCAGGGCCAGGCGTCGACCACCGGTGACGTCCGCTACGAGTTCCCGTCCGAGGAGCGTGATGGCTGGATCGCCGCCCGCTATGTGCCGTGGCGTGATGGCGACGGCACCATCGCCGGCGTGATCGGCTTTCACACCGTGGTGACCTCCCGGCGGCGGCGTGCGACGTTCACGCGCGCGCTCGAATCCATCGGCCAGTCGCTGACCTCGTCGCTCGATCTCAACGAGACGCTCGATACGATTGCGCAGCGCGCGCTCGAGGTCATGGCGGCCGACGCCGCGCTCGTCGTGTCGTGGGACGGCCAGGCGACCGAGCTCACCGTGCTGCGCGCCGCCGGGCGCTTGTCCGAGCAGTACGCGCTCACCAAGACGATCCCCGTCGGCGGCGGCCCGATGAGCCGCGCGATCCTCAAGGGCGTGGCGGTGACGACGCCCGACATCTTGCACGATCCGGAGACGTGGCTCGCGTCCGACCGGCGCGCACAGGTCGAGCGCGAAGGCTTTCGCGCGGTCGGTGCCGCACCGCTGCGGAGCAAAGGCCGTGTGCACGGCGCGCTGGTCGTGCATTACTGGACGGTGCGCACGCTGGGCGACGAGGACATGGCGGCGTTGCAGCTGCTCGCCGAGCACGCCGCGCTTGCCATCGACAACGCGCGCGTCTATGCCGATGCCACGCGCCGCGCCGATCGGCTGCGCGAGCTGACCGATCTCGAGCAGCTGGTGACCGAGTCGCTGGTGGTCGACGACGTGCTGCGCCGCATCGCCCAGGCCACGGCGCGGCTGCTCGACGCGCCGATCGTGCAGCTGTGGACCGCCGATCCCGGCGGGCGCGTGATGCGCCTGTCCGCCTCGAGCGTCGAGCCGGGGCTGCCGGAAGTCCGCATGCCGAGGATCGTGCCGTTCGGCGAGGGCGTCGTGGGCCGGGTGGCGGAGACGAAAACGACGATCTACGTCGGCGACGTCACCGGTGATCCGCGCGCGCTGTCGAGCGAATGGGCGCGCGAGACCGGGATCGATCGCATGATGTCGGTGCCGATCCTCGCCGGCAACGACGACCTGCTGGGCGTGCTCGTCGTGCGCTCCCGCGACGAGAACCTCTCGAAGGACGAGAACCGCGCGCTCGTGACGTCGTTCGCCGCGCGCGCGGCGATCGCCATGCAGCACGCGCGGATGTACGGCGAGGCCGTGCATCGCGCGGGACGGCTGCGTGACCTCGTCGCCGTGAGTCAGTCGATCACCGGCTCGCTCGACTCCGCGGACGTCATGCGCCGTATCTCGCAGGCGGTGGCCGGCATGCGGCCGGGCGCCCTCGGCGCGGTGCACCTGTACGACGCGGAGCGCGGGGTTCTGCGGGCCGAAGCGCTGTCCGGCGCCGCCGACTGGGACGGCCTGCCGGTCGAGCGGCCGGCGAACGCCGGCCTGCCCGGCGTCGTCTTCGAGGCGCAGACGCCGGTCCTGGTCCCGCAGCCGTTGACGCACCCGCGCACGCTCGTGCGCGGGTGGTGGCAGAAGCGACCGAAGGGAACTTATTACGGCGTGCCGATCGCCGTGGGCGACACGTTCGTCGGTGTGCTCGACTACGTCTTGCCCGACGGGCTTCCCGACGCCGAGGAGCAGGAGGCGCTGCGGCTGCTCGCCGCTCAGGCCGGCATCGCGCTGCGCAACGCCACGCTCTATCAGACCGAGCGCGTCCAGGCCGAGCGCATCCGCGCGCTGGCCGCCGTCAACCAGCGGCTGTCGAGCGCGCTCGACCTCGACGAGCTGCTGCGAAGCATTTGTGAGTCGGCGGCCACGCTCATCGGCGTGCGGTTCGTCGCCTTCTGGCTGGCCGACGAGGCCGGGCGCACGCTGACGCTGGCGAGCAGCAGTGAGCCCGAGATCGCGCAGGATGCGCCGCGTCGCACCGCGCCGTACGATCTCGGCGCGACGGGATGGGTGGCGCGCCACCGCGAACGGCTGGTGATCGACGACATCGCGACCGATCACCGCATCATGGACGGCGAGTGGCTCGCGCGCTGGGGGCTGACGTCGTACGCCGCATATCCCGTCCTCGCCGGCGACGAGCTGCTGGCGATTCTGGCCTTCCTGAGCGCCGCGCCGATTCGCGTGGGCGATGACGCCGCCGACGTGATCGACATGTTCCTGGGGCAGGCGAGCGTGGCCGTACGTAACGCGCAGCTCTATCGCGAGGCTCAGCGCCGGCGCGACGTGGCGGAAACGCTCGCGCGCGTGGCGCGCGAGCTGACGGGTACGCTCGACGCCACGCGGATCGCCGAGCTGGTCACGCACGGTCTCGTGGAGCTGCTCGGCACGCGCGCGGCCGCGCTCTATCGGTACGACGCCGAGACGGGCGGCGTCCACCAGCTGGCGGCCTACGGCGCTGGCGCCGACGTCGTCCGCGGCGTGGACTTCAAGCCGGGCGAGGGCGTGCCGGGCTGGGCGATTGCCGAGCGCAAGATCGTGACGACGCCGGATGTCTTGCGCGAGCCGCGCGTGCAACTGTCGGCCGAGCTGCGCGAGCGCGCCCAGCGGCACGGCATCGGCGCCGTCGTCGGTGTGCCGCTGCTCACGCGCGACAGCATCGTGGGCGCGCTGGCGCTCGGCGATCGGCGTGGGCGGGAGTTCTCCGCGGACGAGCTGCAGGCGCTGCAGGCGTTCGCCGACCAGACGGCGCTGGCGCTGGAGAATGCGCGATTCTACGCCGCCGCGCAGGAGAGCCTGGCGCGTCTGCGCGAGACGCAGGCGCAGCTGGTGCAGGCGGCCAAGATGTCCGCGCTCGGGCAGCTCGTCTCGGGCGTCGCCCACGAGCTCAACAACCCGCTGAGCGTGATCATCGGCTACGGCCAGCTCATCCTGGCCCGCGACGTCCCGGCGCCGCTCAAGCGGCCGCTCGAGCTCATGATCGCGCAGGGCGATCGCATGGCGAAGATCGTGCGCAACCTCCTCTACTTTGCGCGCCAGCGCCCGCCCG
>Ga0114129_10007570_pt1 | contig 15467 bp, 11 predicted proteins | sample RhiMetdeltSRZDD1_FD_80071 | JGI IMG/M metagenome (GOLD analysis project Ga0114129, IMG submission 80071) | Populus rhizosphere microbial communities from Tennessee, USA - Rhizosphere MetaG P. deltoides SRZDD1 (version 2) (version 2) | ecosystem: Host-associated > Plants > Roots > Rhizosphere >...
GCTTCTCGCCACGCCGAACCACATGGTGTTCGGCCGATTCGAGCTCGATTCGGCGAAATACTACGTCTATCTGATGTATCAGCAGCGACTCGGCTATCGCATCGGCTTGACCAAGGGGATGCGCTCGGGACGCATTAACCAAGTTAGGCCTGGGTTTCACCAGCGTACCAACCATGAAATGGCCGATCGCGTGTGGATCCTCGCGACGTGCGAATCTCGCGGCGAGGCACAGTATCTCGAGGCGTATTTCAGTTGCCAGTATGGGCTCCCGACAATGGGTTTTCACGTTCGTGGCCGCCGAATGGCGATCACGCAACAGCATGTCGACCGGCTGTATGACGAGGTTGACACTCGCCTTCGGGCCAAACAGCTCATGGCCGATCTTCTCTTGTTCGAGGAATATCCGCATCACCGTGCCGGTGCCGTAACCCGCGACGGCATTTCACGGAAGATCATCCACTTCACCATGTTCGGTGATCCGCGTCCGCGTGGTTGGCACGAGCATCGAGTTCAGCTCGTAAGCTCCGACACTGGATTATGGGACCGTATCGCGGCTGTTACACGACCGCGACGCGGTAAGCGGCGAACGTGGCGGGTAGAGACGTCACGTAAGCATTACGACACTGGGATCGCCTTTGCGACTGAGCTGGCCAACGCTGGCGCACTAGAGGTTGTCCGTCGCGCGCGCTTTACCCACAACAAGGCGTTTCAGTTCCTTCCGGCGAGTCATCTTCGGGCGGGTATGAGGGTGCCCGTACTCGAAGGCGATGAGGTCCGTGAGGCGCGCGTGGCGTCGGTCGAATTCGAGCGATATCAAGGTTACGTGTACGACCTCGCGGTCAAGGATCTCCGCAACTTCTCTGCCGGCGGGTTGCTGGTCCACAACTCGATTTACAAATGGCGCGGCGCCGATATCAACAACATCTTGGACTTTGAAAAGGACTTTCCAGGCACGCGCGTCGTGAAGCTCGAGCAGAACTATCGCTCGACGAAAAGCATTCTTGCGCTCGCAGCCAGGGTCATCGAGAACAACCAGCGACGCAAAGACAAGACGCTATGGACGGAAAATTCTCCGGGCGAGCCGGCCGCGGTTTATCGCGGCTGGGACGAGCACGAGGAGGCGAACTTCGTCGCCCAGACGATTCTCAAGACGCGCGCGGACGGCGTCGGCTGGGACGGGATCGCCGTCTTCTACCGCACCAACGCCCAGTCGCGGGTGATCGAAGACGCGCTCCGCCGCGCGCGCATCCCGTACGTGATCGTGGGCGGCGTGCGCTTCTACGAGCGCAAGGAGATCAAGGACACCCTGGCCTGGCTGCGGCTGGCAATCAACCCCGCCGACGACGTGGCGTTTCGTCGGGCTGTGCAGGCGCCGCCGCGCGGCGTCGGCGCCACGACGCTGGCGCGTCTGGACGAGCTCGCGCTGGACCACAATCTGCCGCTGCTCACGCTGGCGGCCACGCCGCCACCCGACGTCCGCGGCAAGGCGCGAACCGGGCTGGAGGACTTCGCGATCACGGTGCGGCGGCTGTCGGGCCAGCGCGCCGAGCTCTCGCCGCCGGCGTTCATCGATCTCGTGCTGCAGGCTTCCGGGTATCGCAAGGCGCTCGAGCAGGATCGCTCGCCCGAGGCCGAGGGCCGGCTCGAGAACCTCGAAGAGCTGATCGCCGCCGCCGAGGACTTCGCTCACGCGGAGGGCGAGAGCACGGTCGAGGCGTTCCTGGACAGCGTCGCGCTCATGAGTGACATCGACGAGCTGAAGGAAGCCGACGCGCGCGTCACGTTGATGACGCTACACTCCGCCAAGGGCCTGGAGTTTCCCGTCGTGTTCCTGACCGGACTCGAGGAAGGCGTGTTTCCGCACGCCCGCTCGATGAATGACCCGGAGGAAATCGAGGAGGAACGCCGTCTCTGCTACGTCGGGCTCACACGCGCCCGCGACCGACTCTATCTGTCGTATGCCGTGCACCGCCGCATCCACGGCTACGGCGTCGGCGAGCCCTCGCGGTTCCTGCGCGAGATGCCGGAGGCGCATCTCTCGCTGCTGAACGCCTCGCGCCCGGAGCCGCAGTTCGCCGAGGCGCGCGTGGTCCCGCGTTACGAGCCGCAGGAGGAGCAGTGGCCGATCAAGGTCGGCGCCCGCGTGCGTCACGCGCGCTTCGGCGAGGGGCTGGTCGTGGGCGTCGAGCGCGACGGCGAGGACGTCATCGTCACCGTCGGCTTCGCTAGCGTCGGCCGCAAGCGGCTGTCGCTGCAGTACGCGCATCTCGAGGAGATGGACGCGTGATCTCGCGCGACGACGTCGTCCACGTCGCGCGCCTGGCCCGTCTGGCGCTGACCGACGCCGAGCTGGAGACGATGCGCGAGCAGCTCAACGCGATCCTGTCGCACATCGACGCGCTGCGTGGCGTGGACACCGCCGGAATCGAGCCGACGTCGCACGCGGTGCCGCAGTTCAACGTGGTGCGCGACGACGACCCGCGTCCGTGCTTGTCCGTCGAAGAGATGCTCGCCAATGCGCCCGATCGGGCCGGCGACTTCTTCCGCGTGCCGCGCATCATCGAAGAATAATGGGCGCCACGATTCACGAGCTGACCGCAGCGTACCGGCGCGGCGAGACGACGCCGAGCCGCGTGACCGATGAATACCTGGCACGCATCGCCAGGCTCGACGACAGGGTCGGCGCCTACCTCACGGTGACGGCGGAGCACGCGCGTGCCGCCGCGCACGCCGCCGACGAGCGCTATCGCGCCGGACGCCCGCTCGGACCACTCGACGGCGCGCCGATCGCCCTGAAGGACGTGTTCTGCACGAAAGGCGTGCGCACGACGTGCGCGTCGAAAATCCTCGAGAATTTCGTTCCGCCGTACGACGCGACCGTGGTGGAGCGCCTCGCCGGGGCGGGCGCGGTCATGCTGGGCAAGACGAACATGGACGAGTTCGCGATGGGCTCGTCCACCGAGCACTCGGCGCTCAGGGTCACGCGCAACCCGTGGGATCTCGCGCGCGTTCCCGGCGGCTCATCGGGCGGCCCGGCGGCCGCGGTCGCGGCGGGCCTGGCGGCGGGCTCGCTCGGAACCGACACCGGAGGCTCGATCCGCCAGCCGGCGGCGTTCTGCGGCGTCGTGGGCCTCAAGCCGACGTACGGTCGCGTCTCGCGCTTCGGCCTCGTCGCCTTCGCCTCGTCGCTGGACCATCCAGGACCGATCGCCCTCGACGTCGTCGACACCGCGCTGCTGCTCGGCGTCATCGCAGGCCACGATCCGATGGACGCCACGTCGATCGAGGCTCCGGTGCCCGATTACGCGGCCGGCCTCGAGCAGGGTGTACGCGGCCTCCGACTCGGCGTGCCCGATGAGTATTTCACCAGGGGCATGGACGCCGAGGTCGAAAGCGCCGTGCGGGCGGCGATCGACGTGCTGAAGGGGCTCGGCGCGACGCTCGAGCGCGTCTCGCTGCCGGCGACGCCATACGCGCTGGCCACGTATTACGTCATCGCGCCGGCCGAGGCGTCCTCGAACCTCGCGCGCTACGACGGTGTGAAGTATGGTCTGCGCGTGAACGGCCACGACCTGATCGACATGGAGAGCAAGACGCGTGCGGCCGGCTTCGGCGCCGAGGTGCGGCGCCGCGTCATGCTCGGCACGTACGTGCTCTCGGCCGGCTACTACGACGCCTATTACGGACAGGCGCAGAAGGTTCGCACGCTCGTGCGTCGCGATTTCGACGCCGCGTTCGGGCGCGTCGACCTGATCGTCGCGCCGACGACGCCGAACGTCCCGTTCAAGCACGGAGAGAAGACCGACCCCGTGCAGATGTACCTCAACGACGTGTTCACGATCCCGGCGGACATGGCGGGCGTTCCGGGCGTGTCGGTGCCGTGCGGCTTCACGCAGACCGGCCTGCCGATCGGGCTGCAGATCATCGGCCGCGCGCTGGACGAGGCGACCGTGCTGCGCGCGGCGCGCGCGTACGAGGGCGCCACCGACTGGCACACGCGGCGGCCGCCGCTGTCATGAACGTGGTCGTGCGAGCCGCAGCCGAAGGCGAGGCGAGCCCGTGAACTGGGACGTCGTCATCGGCCTCGAGGTGCACGCGCAGCTCACGACGCGCACCAAGATGTTCTGCGGCTGCCCGACGACGTTCGGCGCGCCGCCGAACACGCAGACGTGTCCCGTCTGCCAGGGCATGCCCGGCACGCTGCCCGTCATCAATCGCCGCGCGATCGAATACGGGGTGCGCACGGCGCTCGCCTTCGAGTGCCGCGTCAACGCCGGGTGCCGCTTCGCGCGCAAGCACTACTACTACCCGGACATGCCGAAGAACTTCCAGATCAGCCAGTACGAGGAGCCGCTCGCCGAGCACGGCGCGCTGGAGATCGATCTGCCCGACGGCCGCTCGCGCCGCATCGGGATCCAGCGGCTGCACCTCGAGGAAGACGTCGGCAAGCTGGTGCACGAGGGCACGCTCGAGACGGCGCAGTCCAGCCTCGTGGACTTCAACCGCGCCGGCGTGCCGCTCATGGAGACGGTCAGCAAGCCGGAGATCCGCTCGCCCGAGGAGGCGGCCGCGTATCTGCGCGCCTTCCGCGCCGTGCTCGTCTACCTGGGGGTCTGCGACGGCAACATGGAAGAGGGCTCGCTGCGCTGCGACGCCAACATCTCGCTCAAGCCGGCGGGCGCAACGGAGCTCGGCACCAAGGTCGAGATCAAGAACATGAACTCCTTCCGCAACGTTCAGCGCGCGCTGGAGTTCGAGATGAAGCGGCAGGCCGAGGCGCTCGACCGGGGCGAGCGCATCGTGCAGGAGACGCGGCTGTGGGATGCCGATCGCGGCTACACACGCTCGACGCGCTCCAAGGAGTACGCGCACGATTACCGCTACTTCCCCGAGCCCGATCTCGTGCCGCTGAAGCTGGACGCGACGTGGGTCGAGCAGATCCGCGCGGCGCTGCCCGAGCTGCCGCGGGCGCGCCGTCAGCGGTTCGTGGCCGCGTACGGCCTGCCCGCCTACGACGCGGCGCTGCTCACCCAGAGCCGTGCCCTCGCGGAGTACTACGAGGCGGCGGTGCGCGGATTTCCGCAGCCCAAGCTCGTGTCCAACTGGGTGATGTCGGAGCTGCTGCGCGAGCTGCCTGGCGACGACGAGCGCGCGATCGAGCAGGCGAAGGTGACGCCGACGCGGCTCGCGGGCCTGTTGCGGCTCATCGAGGACGGCACGATCAGCGGCAAGATCGCCAAGACGGTGTTCGAGACGATGGTCCGTACGGGCGAGGAGGCGGCGGCCATCGTGCGGCGCGAGGGGCTCACCCAGATGGCCGACGCGGGCGCCCTCACGGCCATGGTTTCCAGCGCGATCGCCGCGAATCCCAGGGCGGTCGAGGACTACCGTAAGGGCAAGACCGCGGCCGGCAAGGCGATCGTGGGGCAGGTCATGAAGGCCAGCGGAGGCCGTGCCAATCCCGCCATGGTCAGCAAGCTCGTCGAGGAAGAGCTGGAGAAAATCACGAAACGCTAGGGCCCCCGCTATAATCGACCTGCCCCGATGATTGAGCTTCACCGGGTCTGGAAGGTGTTTGCCGTAGGACCGGTGAAGGTCCCTGCGCTCAGCGACGTCTCCTTCCGCATCGGCAAGGGCGAGTTCGTTACGCTGCACGGCGCCAGCGGATCCGGCAAGACCACGCTGCTTCGGCTCCTGTATCGCGAGGAGCTGCCCACGGAAGGCGACATCGACGTGCTGGACCTCGACGTGCCGTCGCTGCGCGGGCGCGAGGTGGCCGGGCTTCGCCGCTCGATCGGCGTCGTGTTCCAGGACGCCAAGCTCCTGCCGGGACGCACCGTCTACGAGAACGTAGCGTTCGTGCTGCGCGTGCTCGGCACGCCGCGCCGCGAGATCACGCCGCGCGTCTTCGACGCGCTTCGCGCGGTGGGGCTCTCGGCCCGCGCGCAGGCGTATCCCGCGCAGCTCTCGCAGGGGGAAGCGCAGCGCGCGGCCCTCGCGCGCGCGATCGCGCGCAAGCCGCTGCTGCTCCTCGCCGACGAACCCACGGGCAGCCTCGACGAGACGATGGCCGCCGAGGTCATCGACATCGTCAAGGACATCTGGGCGGGTGGCACCACCGTGCTGTTCGCGACGCATCAGGCCGCGGTGGCGGCCAGGCTGCGCCAGCGGACGCTCACGCTCGTGAGCGGCCGTCTCGTCAAGGATGAGGGCTAGGTGCTCGGCTTCCTGATCGGCGAGGCGGTGCGCGACCTCCGGCGTGCCGGCCGGGTCGCCGTCGCCGCGATCTTATTGACCACCCTGTCGCTCGCCGCGCTCGGCGGCTTCTGGCTCGTGTCGACCAACGTCGGACTGGCCGCGGCTCGCTGGCGTGATCGCGTGCGCATCATCGTCTATCTCAGGCGCGAGCCGGCGACCGCGGACGCCCAGGCGCTCGTCGAGCGCGTGCAGGCGATGCCGGGTGTGGCGACCGTGCGTTACGTGAGCAAGAGCGAGGCGCTCGGCACGCTCAAGCAGGTACTCGGCAAGGACGCGAGCGTCGCGGAGCAGCTACCCACCAATCCGCTGCCGGCCTCGCTCGAGGTCACGCTGACCGCAGAGGGCGCCACGCCCGAGGCCGCCCGCGGGCTCATCGCGCGGCTGTCGACGCTCAACGAGGCCGACGACATCGGGGGAGGGATCGACTGGATCGAGCGGCTCGCACGAGGCCGGCGACTTCTCGACATCATCGGTCTGAGCGTGGGCGCTGTGCTCGCGGTCGCCGCAATCCTGACCGTGACGACGGCCACGACGCTGGTGCTGCACTTGCGCCGTCAGGAGCTCGAGATCATGCGCCTCGTTGGGGCGTCCGAGGTGGTCGTGCGTCTGCCCCTCTTGCTGCAGGGAATGCTTCAGGGACTCGTCGGCGCGGTGATGGCGATCTGGGTCTTGATCGTCGCCTACACGATCGCAGGGCCGCGGCTCGAGCCGCTCGTCAGCCAGACGCTCGGCCTGGAGCGGCTGACGTTCTTGAGCACGCAGACCGTGGTCGTGCTGATGTTCGCCGGAACAATGCTCGGCGGCTGCGGAGGCTGGTTGGCGCGGGGACGCACCGAGCCGTGATCGGGCGCGCCGCGCTCGCCGTCGGCCTCGTGGCTGTCGTCGTCGCGGCCACGGCGACCGCGCAGACCCCGTCGAGAAAAACCGAAGAGTCCTCCATCTCGGCCGAGCAGAAAAAGCTCCAGCAGACGGAGCGGCAGCTGCGCGAGGAGAAACTGAAGGCCGCGGAGGCGCGCGCGCGCGAGACGTCGGTGATCGCGGAGATCGAGGCGATCGAGCGACGTCTGGCCGACAAGCAGCGCGAGATCGCACGCCTCGACTCGCGCATCAAGCGCGCATCCGGTGACGTCAAGTCACTGCGCGGCGAGATCCACTCCCTGGAAGCGCTCCGTGCCGGCCAGCAAGCGGCTCTAGGCCGTCGGCTGCAAGTCATGTATAAGGTCCACGTCCAGGGGGGCGCGCTACCTATGTTGCTGACAGGGGAGGATCCGGGCGCGCACGCCGCGGCCGTCCGCCATCTGACCAGCCTGGCGTCCCTGGACGCCCGGCTCATCCAAGAGTATCGTGGGACAACAGAACGCTTGGAAGATCGCCGGGGTCGGGAAGAGAGCCGTCAACGGGACCTGGCGAGCCTCCGGGCGGACGCCCAGCGTGAGCAGAGCGAAGTCGACCGGGACGCCGCCAAGCGCCGTATACTATTGGCGAAGGTTCGCGACGAGCGCGCGTACCACGAACGGATGGTGGGCGAGCTCACCGAGGCGGCGCGACGACTGGAGGCCTTCATCCGTGACCTCCAGGCCAAGCAACGACGCCTGGCCAAGATCCCGCCGCCGAAGCCGGGCGCCGAGGCTCCTCCGGCCGTGGGATTCGGTACCCTTCGAGGCCGGCTGCCGTGGCCGACGGAGGGCCGAGTGGTGAGCGCGTTCGGCGCTCAGGTGCACCCGCGGTTCGGCACGCGGACGTTTCGCAATGGCGTGGATATCGAGGCCGGCGAAGGGCGTGATGTTGCGGCGGTGTACGCCGGCCACGTCGTGTACACGGGATGGTTCAAGGGCTACGGAAACCTGATCATCCTGGACCACGACAATGAGTACTTCACGCTGTATGCGCACGTCGCCGAAATCCTGATAAAGGAAGGCGACGACGTGAAGCAGGGACAGCGCATCGGGACAGTGGGGGATACGGGCTCGCTGGAGGGGCCGCGCCTCTATTTCGAGGTGCGATACCAGGGCAAGCCGCAAAACCCCGAACAATGGCTCCGACAACGGGGCTGAAAGCGTCCGGGACCTGGGGGATTCCATGAAGAAGGCGTTTGTGATCGGCTCCCTGCTCGTCGTGCTCACTCTGTCGCTGGGCGGCTCGGTCGCCAGCAAGGGCACGGACTCGGGAGCCACCTACGAGCAGCTGCGGCTGTTCACCGAGGTCCTGTCGATCGTGCAGAACCAGTACGTCGACGAAGTCCCACCGAAGGATCTCATCTACAACGCGATCAAGGGCACGCTCCGCGGCCTGGACCCGCACAGCTCGTTCCTCGATCCGGATTCCTACAAGGAGATGCAGGTCGAGACGTCGGGGTCGTTCGGTGGCCTCGGCATCGAGATCACGTTGAAGGACGACATCCTCACGGTCGTCTCGCCCATCGAGGGCACGCCGGCGTATCGGGCGGGGCTGCACACCGGTGACCGCATCGTCAAGATCGACGGCCTGGTGACCAAGGACATGCAGCTGCCGGACGCCGTCAAGCGCATGCGCGGCCGGCCCGGCACCAAGGTGACGGTCACGATCATGCGCGAGGGCTGGACGGAGCCGAAGGACTTCGACATCACGCGCGAGCAGATCCGCGTGCACTCGGTCCGCGCGCAGGAGCTCGGCAACGGCATCGCGTACCTCAAGCTGCGTCAGTTCCAGGAGCAGAGCCCGCACGACCTCGACCAGGCGCTCGAGAAGTTCGACAAGAGCGGGATGAAAGCGCTCATCCTGGACCTGCGGAACAACCCCGGCGGCCTGCTGACCGCGGCCGTCGAGGTCTCCGAGAAGTTCATCGACGACGGCAAGCTGGTCGTCTACACCGAAGGCCGCGTCCGCAACCAGAACATGCGCTTCTCCGCGCACGCCAAGAAGGGCTACTCGAAGATGCCGATGGTCGTGCTGGTGAATCAGGGCAGCGCCTCGGCGTCCGAGATCGTGGCGGGCGCGCTTCAGGACTGGGGCCGCGCGATGGTCGTGGGCACGCAGACCTTCGGCAAGGGCTCCGTGCAGACGATCATCCCGCTGTCCGACGGCTCGGGCCTGCGCCTGACCACGGCGAAGTACTTCACGCCGAAGGGGCGCTCCATCCACGGCAAGGGCATCACGCCCGACATCGTGGTGGAGGTGCCGAAGGAGCCCGCGCCGAAGGACCGGCCGCTGCCGTCGACGGATCCGATGGAGGACCTCAAGAAGGACGTGCAGCTGCAGCGCGCTCTGGACGTCATCAAGACGATGCGATTGATCGAGCAACAGCGTCCCGAAGGAGGCCAGCCGCAGGCGCAGGCTCCTGCCGCGACGCAGACGACGACCCGATAGCGGACGACGCGGCGAAGGGCGGTGGGGCAGCGTTCCACCGCCCTTCGTGTTTTCGGCGACGGGTGCTGATTTCGGAGGCAGTGGCCGGCATGGTGGTGCTGGGCATCGAGACCTCGTGCGACGAGACGGCGGCGGCGGTGCTGGTCGACGGCCGTCGCGTGCTGTCGAGCGTCGTCGCCTCGCAGGACGACGTGCACGCGGCCTATGGCGGCGTGGTGCCCGAGCTGGCTTCGCGACGCCATCTCGAAGTCATCGTGCCGGTGCTCGAGCGGGCGCTGGGCGAGGCGCGCGTACGGCTCGCCGATCTCGACGGCATCGCGGTCACGCACGGCCCCGGCCTGGTGGGCTCGCTGCTCGTCGGCACCTCGCTGGCGAAGTCGCTCGCGTGGGTGCATCGGCTGCCGCTCGTCGGTGTGAACCACCTCGAGGGCCACATCTACGCCTCGTTCCTCACCGAGGACCCGCCGGAGTATCCGTTTGTCGCGCTGGTGGTATCGGGAGGCCACACGGCGCTCTATCACGCGCGGGCGCCGCAGGACTATGCGCTCATCGGCCAGACGCGCGACGACGCCGCCGGCGAAGCGTTCGACAAGGTCGCCAAGCTGCTCGGCCTCGGGTTTCCGGGCGGGCCGATCGTGCAGCGAATCGCGGAGAACGGCGATCCCGCGTCCGTCGCGTTTCCCGCCTCGCGCATGACCGATGGGGGACGCGACTTCTCGTTCAGCGGTATCAAGACGTCCGTGTCGCTCTACGTGAAGCGTCGTGGGCCGCTCTCGGAGCGCCAGACCGCGGATGTGGCGGCATCGTTCCAGGCGGCGGTGGTGCGGATGCTCGTTCGCCGGACGATTCGCGCGTGCCAGCAGACCGGTGTCACGCGCATCGTCCTCACCGGCGGCGTCGCCGCCAATCGGCCGCTGCGCGAGGCGCTCGCCGCCGAGTCGTCCGCGCACGGCGTGCGGCTGCACGTACCGCCGCCCCGGCTGTGTACCGACAACGCGGCGATGATCGCCGCCGCCGGCAGTGAGCGACTGAAGGCCGGCGAGCGGGCCACGCTCGACTTGAACGCCGTGCCGGATTTGGCGCTGGCCTCGTGAACTTCGAGGCCGTGCTCGCGGGACTGCCCGACGCCGTCATCGCCGTGGACACCGAGCTGCGCGTCGTGTTCTGGAACTCGGCGGCCGAGGTGCTGGCCGAGCGCTCCGCGCGTCGCGCGGAAGGGCGGGTGCTCAAAGATATCTTTCCCGGCGACGCCTCGATCGTACGCCGGCTCGGCGAGACGCTCACCACCGGGGAGAGCCGCTCGGAAGCCGAGGCGTTGATCGAGCGGACGGACCGCCGCGAGGTGCCCGTGAGCCTGGTGACGGCGGCGCTCTTCGGCAAGGACGGCAGCGTCGACGGTGCGGTCGCCGTGCTGCGCGATCTCTCGCGCATCCGTCAGCTGGAGGCCGAGGTTCGCCGCGGCGAGACGCTGGCATCGGCGGGCCGGATGGCCGTCGGGCTCGCGCACGAGATCCGCAACCCGCTGGGCGCCATCCGCGGCGCCGTGCAGCTGCTGGCCCGTGAGCTGTCCGGCGAGCCCCGGCTGGCGGAATACACGACCGTCCTCACGACCGAGGTCGACCGCGTGAACCGGATCATCGAGATGCTGCTCAATCTCGCGCGTCCGGCGCCGGTGCGGCCTGTCCCGCTGAACCTGCATCAGCTCCTCGAGCGCGTCGCGCTGCTCAGCGAAGAGGGCGCGCGCGAGAAGCGCATCACCGTGGTGCGGCGGTATGATCCGAGCTTGCCACCCATCCTCGGCGACGAGGACAGGCTGGTGCAGGTGTTCCACAACCTCGTGAGGAATGCGATGGATGCGATGGCCGCGGGCGGTACGCTGACGCTGACGACCAGGGTCAGCCTCAACCCGCTGTTCGGCAAGATGGACCTCGGTGGCGGCGGCGCCCGCACGATGGTCGAAGCGCAGGTGGCCGACGAGGGCCACGGCATTCCCGCGGCGGCGCGCGCAAAGATCTTCGATCCGTTCTTCACGACCAAGGACCGTGGCCTCGGCCTTGGGCTGGCGATCTGCCATCAGATCCTCGAGCAGCACCGCGGCGCCATTCACATCGAGAGCGAGGAAGGGCGCGGAACGACCGTGACCTGCTTCCTGCCGATCGCACGATGACCCGCGTTCTCATCGCCGACGACGAGGATGGCCTGCGCTGGGTCCTGGAGAAAGGCCTGCGGCAGGCGGGGTACGAGGTGACCGCCGTCGGCGACGGCGACGCCGCGCTCCACGCGTTCGCCGAGGCGCCATTCGATCTCGTGTTCCTCGACGTGCGGATGCCCGGCATCGACGGTCTCACGGTGCTCGCCAAGCTGCGCGAGCTGGCGCCCGACGCCCACGTGATCGTGATGACCGCGCACGGGACGATGGAAACGGCGATCCAGGCCATGCAGCGCGGCGCCTACGACTACCTGGCCAAGCCGTTCGACCTGGACGAGGTGCTGTTGCTGGCCGAGCGCGCTCTCGCCGCCGGCCGTCTCACCCAGGAGGTCGCGCGACTCAAGACCGGGCTGCAAGACGTCTGGGAATTCGGCGCGCTGATCGGGCGCCACCCGCGCATGCAGGAGGTCTACAAGACGATCGGGCGCATCGCGGCCAGCGACGTCACGGTCCTCCTGCGCGGCGAGTCGGGCACCGGCAAGGAGCTCGTCGCGCGCGCCATTCATCACTACAGCCGCCGCGCCGGCCGGCCCTTCGTCGCCGTGTCCTCGGCGGCGATTCCCGGCACGCTGCTCGAGTCCGAGCTGTTCGGCCACGAGCGCGGCGCGTTCACCGACGCGAAGGAGCGCAAGCTCGGCAAGCTCGAGCTCGCGCATGGCGGAACGTTGTTTCTCGATGAGATCGGCGACATGCCGCCGGAGCTGCAGACCAAGCTGCTGCGCGCGCTGCAGGAGCGGACGATCGAGCGCGTCGGCGGCCACGAGCCGATCCGGATCGACGTGCGCGTGCTGGCCGCGACGAACCGCGACCTCGAGACGATGATGCGCGAGGGCCGGTTCCGCGAGGATCTCTTCTACCGGCTCAACGTCGTCGCGGTGACGCTGCCGCCGCTGCGTGAGCGTCGCCGCGACATCCCGCTGCTCGTGGAGCACTTCCTCGCGAAATACGCGAGCGAGCTCGGTGAGCGCGGCGTCGCCCCCGAGGCGCTCGATCGCCTCGTCGGCCACGAGTGGCCCGGCAACGTGCGCGAGCTGGAGAACGTCGTCCAGCGCGCGATCGTGATGGCCACCAGCGGGGTCATCCTTCCCGAGCATCTGCCGATCGGCCCCGTCTCGGCGGCGGCGTCGGTCGCCATCGACGCGACGCTCGAGGAGATCATCGAGCGCAAGCTTCTGGACTGCGTGCGCGGGCTGCGCGAGCACGCGAGCGCGAACCTCTACGACCTCATGATCGGCCTCGTCGAGAAGCCGCTGCTGCGCGCGGTGCTGCGGGAGACGAGCGGCAATCAGGTGCGCGCCGCGCACATCCTCGGCATCAATCGCAACACGCTGCGCAAGAAACTGACCGAGCACGGGATCGACCCCGAAATGGTGGAGCCGTGAGCACCACCGAGGGCATGCCTCGAAAGTCGCTCGACGAGATCCGGCGCGACCTCGACGCGGACTATCCTTCGTCGGTGCCGCCGGCGTCGCAGAACGGCGGCGTGGGCGACTCGGGGGCGCCGTACCCTGTCCCTGCCGCGTCTGTCGACGAGAACAAGGCGGAGGAGCAGCACGCGGCGGAGGGCGACGGGTTGAACGCGCCTGTCGTCGAGGAAGCGCGCGTGCTGCCGCGGAGGCGAACCCGGCGTCTCGGGTACATCGTCGCCGGTGTCGGAGGCTGTCTCGCCGGGCAGCTCGTGCTGATCGGCATTCTGATCGTGGTGCGCCAGTGGCATGCGCCGACGGTGGGCGTCGAGCGAACGGCGCCATCGGTGCCAAAGCCGACGTCGGAGTCGCACATCGCTGATCAGAGCGCGATCTCCGATGACGCTTCCGCACCCGCGTCCGCGGTTGTTTCGCCAACCACGCCACAACCCGTCGCCAGCAAGCCTGAAGCAGTTCTGGGCGAGCGGGGACCGGCCGCCAGCGAGCCCCCACCAGCCGCCGGCGAGCCAAAGCCGAAGGCCCGACAGAGCGATTCTCCAACTACAAGCTCAGGGCCAGCGGCCAGCGAGCCAAAGCCCAAGGCCCGCCGGAGTGACCGGGCCCCGGCGGCGGCGGTGCGAGCCGTTGAGCCGCCGACGCCGCTGCCTTCGGAGGGGCGGGAAGAGCCGATCGAGTCTCGGAACTGGGCGCAATCGCAGGATCAGGTACGGGCGGCCTTGGGCGAGTGGCTGGCCCGATCCGGCCACCGAGACGACACTAATATCTCTGATATCGTTGTGATTCTTGGAGCCGATGGGCGGACCGCCCGGACGCATGTGCCGCTGAAATCGGGCAGCGACGTCATCGTGCGGGAGCAGCGCTGGGAGCGCGGCGCTAACGGCTGGCAGATCATGGACGATCGGGAAGCGTGGCGGGCACGGTAGGATGGTGGCATGAGCGAGGAGCCACGGCGAAAGACGCTCGACGAGATCCGACAGGAGATCGAGCAAGAATTCGGACCGCCGCCGGGGCCTCTGGAGGAGCCAGTGGCACCCGCCCGTGGTGAGACCCCACCGCCACCGCCGCGTCGTGAGGTACCCCGAGCCCCGAAGGAGGAGCCACCCGCCGTAGCGGCGCGCCGCGAGGTACCGCGCGCCCCGATAGAGGAGCCGGTGGCGGCGCGGGCGCGCCGCGACGCGCCACCTCCGCCGCCGCGTCGCGAGCTTCCGCGCACACCGCGGCGGGAACCCATGCGCGAGCGCCTCGTCGACCGCATGGTGGCCCGGCCAATGCCGTATGGTCGTGATGACGACGGGGATGTCGGCCTCGACATCGAGGTGGACTCTCATCGCGCATTGCGACGGCGCGGCTATCTCATCGCTGGGCTGATCGGCTGCATTATCGGCCAGTTCTTTATTTTTGGATTCCTGACGACGCGCTACTGGCTGTCTCCGTCTGCTCCCGAGGTCACCACGTCGACGGCGCGCCCGACGAAGGATCTAACGTCGGCGTCGGCGCCAACCCCGACTGAGCCTTCGACTCGAGGGCAGATGGCGGAGTCGACACCGTCCGCTCCGCCCGACACGGGCGCCGTATCCGATAAGGCGGCGTCAGATCGAGGTGCATCCGATAAGGCGCCACCCGATAGGACGGCGTCCGATAAGGCCGATAAGACGACGTCCGATAAGGCCGAGAGGACGACGTCCGACAAGACCGCGTCAACGAAGGCCGCTCCGAAGACGGCACCGCCGCCGATCGCTACCGCGCCTCCGGAGGTCGAGGAGGCGAGGCCTTCACTTCCGCCACCCGGTCCGAAGACGGCGCCCGCTTCGCCGCCAAGCGTCCAACCCGCACCGCCCGTTGCTGCCGCCCCCCCGGCGCCGCCGGCTCCCCGCGCAGCAAGCGCCCCGACTTCGCCGCCGACTCTACCTGATTCTCCGCGGTCTGACTCTCCGCGGCCTGACTCTCCGCGGCGTCTGTCGCCAGCGCCCAGCACGTCGACGACTTCTGCCGGGCGTACTCGACCGACCGACTGGGTCGCATCGCAGGCGCAGCTGCGGTCGGCGTTGCGCGACTGGCTCGTCAGCTCGGGCCTCGGCGATGAGAGCGTTGCCTCCGATGCCGTCGTGATCCTCGATGTCGACGGCCGGACGGCGCGCACCCACGTGCCGGTCCGGCTGGGGGGCAGCGTGGTCGTCCGGGAGCAGCGCTGGGAGCGCCAGGCGAACGCCTGGAGGATCGTCGAGGAC
>Ga0114129_10007571_pt1 | contig 15465 bp, 13 predicted proteins | sample RhiMetdeltSRZDD1_FD_80071 | JGI IMG/M metagenome (GOLD analysis project Ga0114129, IMG submission 80071) | Populus rhizosphere microbial communities from Tennessee, USA - Rhizosphere MetaG P. deltoides SRZDD1 (version 2) (version 2) | ecosystem: Host-associated > Plants > Roots > Rhizosphere >...
CGCCTGGGTGACCTCCTACCAGTTCAGCGAGCCGCCCAAGCGCCACGTCGACGTCGCCCACCTCTCCGCCGACGGCGACCGGACCCTGCGGGCCACGAACTACCCGCCCGAGCCGCGGACCGAAGGGCACCCGGTGCCCTTCCGCAACGTGATCGAGGCGAGGCTGGTCGGCCGTCATCTGGTCGGCCACTGGCGCAACGACAGCGACGCCCGCTACTTCGGCGCCGTCCAACTCGCCGCCCTGCCTGGTGAGAACGTCCTCGTCGGCCATTACACCGGCTATGCCAGCGACATCGAGGTCAGCCGCGGCCGATGGACCTGGGTCCGGCTGGAGCCGGCCAGCCTCGCCGGGGTCGACCTCGGCCAGGCCTGCCTTTGTGACCCCGTGGACTTGGCCGAGCTGCTGGACGCCCACAGCCAGCCCTACAGCCCGCCCCTGCCCCTGGCCGCCATCGTGGAAGAGGTGCCCGAGCCATGACCCTCACCAAGCAGCAGGTCCGCGAGGTCCTGGACGTCTACATCCGGGCGTGGGAGGGCCAGGACCCGGATCTCATCGGCACGATCTTCACCGAGGGGGCCACCTACCACGAGCGGGTGATGGGCGAGCCAATCCGGGGCCGCGACGGCATCCGCGACTACTGGCAGACCAAGGTCGTCGGGACCCAGGCCAACATCACCTGCGACCTGCTGAACCTGTACCTGGATGACGGCACGGCGATCGCCGAATGGGAAGCGACCTTTGATGACACCGCCCAGCAGGTCCGCAAGCGCATGCGGGAGGTCGCCCTGCTCACCTTCGACGGCCCCCTGATTGACAGCCTGCGCGAGTATTGGGCTTCGGAGGTGGTCGAGCTGTCACCGGCTGCCCTCGCCCACCAGCAGCGCAACCCGAACGGGGGATGAGCGGCACCGCGCCCTACTACACGCAGGCGTTCTCGCCCCTGCCCGACCGCTGCTTCCGCCTGGTCGCCAGCCAGAGTGAGGCCGGCCCGGCTTACTGCCCCGAGCCGGTGGCCTGGCGCGGGTCCTGGCGGGCGCCCAACGGCCGCCGCTACCGGGTCGAGGCCTGCGAGGGTCACCGACCGCCACCAGCTCAGGGCAGCGGCCCTCCTGCCTAGCCTCGCGGCGGGTCGTCTCGGCGGGCGCCAAGGTGCAGGTATACCCGGCCGCCCTGCCACTCCATCTCATCGACCTCGCGCTCGCAGTAGTCGTCGCAGCCGGCCTCGAACGCGAGCAGCTCGGCGTCGCGAGGAACCGTTTGGAGTGCTGTCAGCATGTCCTGTACAGTCATGCACTTACCGTAGCGACTAAGGCGCTGTAAGTAGGCGACCCCCCGCCTAAATTGGCGGCGTCCTATGGGGTTAGAAGGCCACACTGGACACCCCACCGATAAACTCTTTAGGTATGCCAACGCATGACTAGCCAACCGCGTGTGACCAGGATCAGGCTGTCCTGGAAGCAGATCGACTGCCGCCGCTGTCACGAGGCCCGCGTCGTCGGAATCCCATGCCCGACGTGTAATGCACGCCCTGACCCGCGCGAGGTCGATCCAAACCTCCAGCGCCGCCAGCGACTCGCCCGTGACGCCCTTACCATCCTGGACCGTCCACCCGGCACTCAGACCACATCGAGGCCCGTACTTGACCAGTGGTCGCCAGAGCAGGGACTCGGTCCCCTTGCCGAGTGGCTGGAGCAGTTCTTGCCAGCGCTCAACGCCGCCATCGACGACGCCTCGGCCGCTCCACGGCTGTTCGAGCGTGTCGCCACCCTCGTTGACCTCCGCGACGAAGTCCGTGCGTCCCAGTGGCTTCGGCCGCACATGCCGCTGTGGCGCACGGCTGACACCCTGATCGGCCGCCTCACCGACGTGGCCCGCCACTACCTGTTGGCCTGCGCGGCGCCGACGCCGCTGCAAGCCCAAACAGCCGAGAAGGCAGGCCAGCGGGCCCTGGACGCTGGAGCCGACGACTCCAGCGACCTTGCCGAGCGGATTGATCGCTGGGAGCGGATCACTGCCTCCGATCATGTTGGTGACATCATTGCCGCGCTGGCCGTCGAGACATACGGGCTGGCGGGAACCAGCGACCTCCTTGTCCTGGAGGAGGCCGGCGCCCAGGACTTCGAGCAACTCCTCGGTTCGACATCCCCAAGCGGCATGGGGTTCCTGCTGCTGTTCATGTCGCTGCAGGCGGAGGTCATCCTCGACCAGCAGCGTTTCGCAAGCTCGCCCGCGACGCCTATGCACTGTTGACGCAGCGGCCCGGCCGGCTCCAACAACTGGTCCAGGACGACGCGCTGGTCGAGGACATGCAGGACGCTGCTCGACGAGGCTACGACGCCGCGGTCACTGCCCAAGCCGTCCTCGCCGCAGCCGTCAACGACCGGCAGGCCATCCGCGCCCTTCTTGCCCTTGCACATGAGTTGCTCGAAGGCCCTGGCAAGCGCCAGGTTGCAGCCCTGCTGGCCGTCGCCGGGCGGCGCACCTACCAGCACTTGCGCCGCGACGACGCGGGAGCGCTCCTGCAGCAAGCGTCTCAGCAACCAGGCCTCGCTCCGCTGCTGGACGGGCTCGATGTTGCCCTACGCGACGCCAAGGCCCACGAGGACTACCTGATCGAAGGCGACGAGCTGATCCTCACCGATCACGGCATCCGCCGCCTCAACACCCAGACCATCCAAGGGTTGGTGCTCGTTGACCGAGTCCTCACCGCCGTGGAGACGATCCAGGCGCTGTTCTTCGCCCTCGCCGCCGCGGCAGCCAAGGTCGACGTCATGGTGGTCGACGCGCTGGACTACAGCCACTTCGACATGGCCGATGAGGATGTCTTCGCGATGCTGCTCGGCCTGCAATCCTGGACCGACGTTACCGTGGAGATCGACGAGGGCACCCTTCGCGCTGTGGCCAGCGGCGAGCTCCCAGCTCAGTCGTTGCGCCCTGCGGCCATCCTGGTGCCGCACCTGCCCGAGCACTTCACGCAGCTGGAATTCACCTTGCACACCAGTAGCGGGCTGCGGCTGCTTGCGGGGCCGACCGAGCCGTGGCGTCGATACAACGCATCCACTGACTGGGAGAAGCAACTGTACTTTGTGGAGTGCTGTCGACGCTGGCACCTCGATGGGCGACCGGCCTTCGACCAGGACCAGCTTCGGCTGTGGGCCGCCCGTCAGGCGCTTGAACACGCTGCGGCTGGCTATCCTGCCTGCATCAAGCCACTCCGACAGCTCCATGGGCTCGCGCAACGTCTCCAGGACGACGACCTCGCCAGCGGCCTCCGGGAGCTGATTTCCTACGCCCGCAACGCATCGGTGGGTCTTGTCCCCGAGGACGTAGGGTCCGACGTCGTGAGCCGGTTGCAGCGCTGGGCACTGGCGAACGTATCGGTTCCTGTAGTGCTGTGAGAGGCGCATAGCCCCAACAGGAACCGCAACCATCGGGTGGCCCGCCTCCTGTGGACATGGCACCAATGCGATATCTGGAGGCCTTACCCGACCTCGGCCCATCGAGCGCGCCTGGTTTGCTTGATTATCCACACGATCCGACGGGACCGGTCTAGATCGGTCTGGACCGACGACCAGTCCAACCTGAGCAGGCCAGATCGGTCTGGAGCCGACCAGATCGACGCTGAGCACCAGGCTACGGATCTCGTGCTCAGCTGGTCGGTCGGGTCGGCAGTCCGTGCTACTGCCTGTGCGGCCCTTGCCCTGCTCACGCCGGGCTTCTCAATCGAGGTGGTCTGGGGATTGTTGGAGGGCGACAGTCAGCTTGGTAGCGTGCGCGGATCACCGGTTCAGGAGATGAGATGGCGCATTGGCTTGTCCAGGGCAATCCTGCCAAGTGGCGGGTGCATGAGTTCTTCGCTGACGGGAACCAACTCGATAACTGGTCCATCACCCGTTACAGCGACCAGATCCAAGAAGGTGACGACGTCGCGTTCTGGCTGGCGGGCCGCGATGCGGGCGTGGTCGGCCTCGGCGCGGTCACCGGAGAGGTAGAGGATGTTTTCGGCGGCGACATTGACCCCTACTGGGTCCGGCAGGAGGACGCTGACGCGGTGCGGATGCGCATGCCGCTGCGCCTGAATGAGCTCTTCTTGGACGACCCCGTCACCCGCGAGGAGTTGCGCCACGACCCGCGGTTTGCCGGCGCAGCGATCCTCGCGCAGCCGTTCGCGGGCAACCCGTTCCCCCTCACCGATGACCAGTGGGCCGCGATCGTGGACCATCGGCACACCAGCGCTCGGCCTGACGATCGACCAGCGGTTCCTTGGACGCTTTATCCGGGCGATCGCATCCGCCGGACCGAGCTGCATGACCGCTATGGCGGCAGCGGCCAGAGTGGCATCAGCCCTTCGCGCACCTCCCCCAATATCCTGGTCTTCGCCGATCCGCGCTCCGGTGAGCGCCACGGCTATTTCGACCACTGGGCACCCGACGACAGCTTTCACTACACCGGCGAGGGCCAGCGCGGTGACCAGACCATGACCAGGGGCAACCTGGCCATCTTGAACCATCGCGCCGACGGCCGGGCCTTGCGTGTCTTCCAAGGCGCGACCGGCACGGTGCAGTACGTCGGGGAGTTCGTGCTCGACGAGCTCGAGCCCTACACCGTGGAAACAGCCCCATCAACCGGCAATGGCCCGCCTCGTCGAGTGTTCCGCTTCCATCTGCTCCCGATCGACCGAGCGGTCACCGTCGGTAGGCGGGACCAGGTCGGGAGGCCCTTTCGCCGCCGTGATGAAGACGTCGACGTCACTAGCCGCGAGAGTGTCACCGCCCGGGACCCAGACGCGGCCGGCCGTGGACTGCGAGCACACAACCGGCTCCAGAACCGGCTGAACGACCTTGTCACGGCGGCTGGCTACACCCCAATTGAACCGGAGCCGCCGATCGACCCGGCGTTCGATCTGGCTTGGTTCGTGGGGGAAACCCTGTTCGTGGTCGAGGTCAAGAGCTGCACCCCCGACAACCAGACCCACCAGCTCCGCCTAGGTATCGGACAGGTCCTGGACTATGAGGACACGCTGCTGGCCCGCGGCTACACCGTCCAACTGGTCCTCTACCTCGAGCAGCAGCCCGCTGACCCGCGCTGGAGTGGCCTGGCGCAACGGCACGGCATCCAGCTCATCTGGCCCGGAACCGAACACAGCCTCTTGAGCCCCTAGCCGCCGCTACATGCTGCTGCGGAAGTCGGCGATGATCGGTAGATGGTCGCTGAGCCCTCGCTGAAAGAACTCCCCGGTAGGTGGTACGTCGCACCAGCGAAGGTGCTGGGCCAGCTTGGAACTAGCGAAGAGGTGATCGATCTGATGGATGACCCGGCCACCTCTCGGGTTCCGAAACGTTGGCGTTAACCTGCCCTGGAAGCTGGCCAAGCATTCCACCATGCCGAGCGTCGCCATCCGATCGAGATATTCCTGGTTGCCGCGTCCACCCCGCCGCCATGCGTCGAAGGTAGGGGAGAGGTTGAAGTCGCCACCTACCAGCACCTGACGGCTTTCAGCAACCAGTGGACGGATCGCGGCTAGAACGAGGTCTGCCACCCAGACGTCAGCGTTCTGGGTTAGTCGGACGTCGCCGACGTCGACCAGGCTGAGGCGTGCCCGGTCGAGGTACCACGCCGGGCTATGCACGCTGACCACCACGGTCTGGGCTCCAACGACGTTGGCTTGGCCAGCGAGCACGAACCCGCCGAGCCTGGCCAGTTCATCGTTCACCCAGGTCAACGGCGCCAAGAGGGTGACTTTGGTGAGCGGCCCGTGGCGGACCAACAGCGCCGACCCGAACCGCTGGGGCCGTCCTGTCCTCCCTATGGCTACCTGATGCAGCGCGGTGTACTGGTCCCGGAAGGATTCCGGAATGGCTCCGACCTCTTGAAGCAGGAGCAGGTCAGGTTCGAGAGCCGTGAGGTAGCTCCACGCGTGTTGCTTGGGTCCCGTGCTGGCCGCCCGGCGGATGTTCCAGCTAACCACGCGCATGCTTCGGTCCTCCTCGCCGATGATCCACAACCTGTACGGAGTAAGGATCTTCCAATGACGTGCTGACTCGACCCCGACCTCAGCGGCGCAAACAGCCAGGGCCACCCTGTGGAGCCAAGGCCGAGCCTACGGATTGGCGGTGAGGCTCTGCACGAGCATGTAGGATCTCGGCCGGTCTCCCTACGCCCTACTTGAACAGCACATGGCGATCCCCGCATACGACACGATGTTTCGCCCGATGCTGGCGCTCCATGCCGATGGGCTGGAGCATCAGCGCGCATCGGTCCGGGCTGCGCTTGCAGAACACTTCCAGCTCTCCCAGGAGGATCTCCAGGAGATGCTCCCGAGCGGCCGTCAGCGAACCTTCCACAACCGCGTCAACTGGGCCGCTGTCTACCTCGCCCAGGCCGGCCTCTTGGACCGACCGCAACGGGGGACGACCAGGATCACCCAGCGTGGCCAAGAAGTCTTGGCTCGGTACCCCGACCAAATCGATAACACGGTGCTGGCGCAGTTCCCGGAGTTCCAGGAGTTCCTGAGCCGAGCCAAGACCACTACATCACCTCCGGGCGAGCGGGGAGGCGGACTGGCCGAGCCGCAGGCAACGCCGGAGGAAGCCATCGATGCCGCCTACCGGGAGCTGCGAGCAGCGCTCGCCGAGGAGGTGCTCGGCCGAGTGCTCGACAAGCCGGCGGACTTCTTTGAGACCGTCGTCTTGGACGTGCTGTTGGCCATGGGCTACGGCGGCTCTCGTGAGGACGCCGCCCAGCGCCTTGGCCGCACCGGCGACCAGGGCCTGGACGGCGTGATCTATGAGGACCGGCTCGGGCTGGACATGATCTACGTGCAGGCCAAGCGATGGACCGACCACCCGGTGCGCCGGCCGGACGTCCAGGCGTTCGTGGGCGCGCTCCAGGGCGCTCGTGCCTCCAAGGGTGTGTTCATTACCACCTCGCGGTTCACCGAGGATGCGGCGGACTACGTCACCCGGGTCCAGCCGCGGGTCGTGCTCATCGATGGCCGGCGACTGGCGGACCTCATGATCGAGTATGGAGTCGGTGTCAGCCGGTTCCGCAGCTACGAACTGAAGCGGGTCGACGAGGACTACTTCGTGGACGAGGAAGGCTCAGGCCCGGTGCCGAGCGGCGTGGCATCCGATGCTGTGTCGGATGCGCTTTGATCATCCTGACGATCCTTCTGGATCCGTCGGGAGCCGCCTGGATCGATGATACAGGAACGTGAGCAGGCAGAATCCGTCTGCAGCCGACCAGATCGTCGCCGAGCACCAGGCTACGGATCTGGCGGTTGGGGGTGGCGAATCCTGTAGGTGGCTCCGCAACCAGCAGGGTCTTCTCGGGTTGGCTGCCGTTTCCCTTCGGTGCTTGATGGTTCGATTACGCTCAACCTGTCGAGGCGACGACGAAGGGATCAAGGCCGCGTGCTCACGCGTGACGAGTTGACCGAGCCCGAGTGCGCTGTGTGGGATGCCATCGAGGCTGGCACGCTAGTGGAGTTGCCTGTGGGTGTGCCGATGCCCGCGGATCCGGCAGGGGGTGGATCCTGGGGGAAGGACCGTCAAGTCCGCGCACAGCTGCTGTATGAGTTGCTCACCGCCAATGCTGGCAAGGACGTCCGGCCGAGGGCGCTAAAGGTCGTCGGCGCCCGTATCACTGGGACGCTTGATCTAGAAGCCGCCGAGCTGCTCTGTCCTGTACGGCTTGAGCGCTGTTGGTTTGACCAGCCGGTCAACCTGGCGGAGGCGCGGATCCCTGCAGTCCGGCTGCCTGGCTGCTATCTGCCCGGCCTCCGCGCTGAGCAGTTGGCCACTCGCGGCAACCTGGAACTCAACAAGGGGTTCACGGCCACGGGCGAGATCCGCCTGCACGGCGCCCACATCGGTGGGCGACTTGACCTCACCACAGCGGTACTCTCCAATCCCGACGGCCCAGCTCTTGACGCCGGTCGGCTCGCCGTCGACCAGAGCATGTTCTGCTTTGATGGGTTTACCGCCATGGGCGAGGTCAACCTGGGTGGCGCCCACATCGGCGGGCGCCTCAGCTTTACCGACGCCACCCTGGTCAACCCCCAGGGGGCGGCGCTGTTTGCCGACGGGCTCCTGGTTGACCAGGACATATTCTGCTCGGAGGGGTTCACGGCCGACGGTGAGCTCCGCTTGGGCGGCGCCCAGGTCGGCGGTGATCTGGACCTTACCGGAGCCACACTCATCGCTCCCAACGGGTATGCCCTCTACGCTAACCGGCTCACGGTGGGGCAGAACATGTTGTGTCGAGCGGGATTCAATGCCCAGGGCGAGGTCAGTCTCGTTGGCGCCCGGATCGCCGGAGATTTCGACTTCGCTGGGGCCAGGCTGGCCAACGACGACGGCCCTGCGCTGTATGCGAACCGGCTCACCGTCGGCCTTAGCATGATGTGCCGAGACGGCTTCAGCGCCCAGGGCGAGGTTCGCCTGCTCGGCGGCCACATCGGTGGTCGTCTCACCTTTGCCAGCGCGACCCTGTTGAAGCCAGATGGGCTCGCCTGCAGGCTGAGCGGCTCACGGTGGAGCAGGACCTGTTCTTCACCGAGGGGTTCAGCGCCACGGGCGAGATCCGCCTGGCTGGTGCCCATGTCGGTGGGACGCTGAGCTTCGAACGAGCGACGCTCAGCCCCAACGGTGGCGCACTGACCCTCTTTGACCTTCGGGCCACGACCCTGATCCTTCGGCCGGCAGCACCCGGATGTGTGGACCTCACCCATGCCCACGTCGGGGTGCTGGCTGATGATCCGACCAGTTGGCCTTCTGGGATCCGCTTGCGCGGCTTCGCCTACGACGCTCTGGACGAGCATTCCACCATCAGTGCCGGTGAGCGCCTGAAGGGCTGGCTTAGTCGTGACTCGGAGGGCTACGTCCCTCAACCGTACGAGCAGCTTGCCGCCGTCTATCGCAAGGGGGGTCGCGATGACGATGCTCGTAAGGTGCTCATCGCCAAGCAGCGTCGCCGCCGCTCCACGCTCAGCTTGCCCGGCAGGATCTGGAACACCCTGCTGGATTGGACCATCGGTTATGGCTACCGAACCTGGCAGGCCGGCCTGTGGCTGCTTGGGTTCCTGCTGGTGGGCTGGATCGTTTTCGCCGAGGCGTACCCGGCCCACATGACGGCAACCAAGTCGCCTGGCCAGGCGCTGCCACACTTCCAGCCATTCGTCTACGCCTTGGACACGCTGCTCCCCGTGGTCGACCTGCATCAGCAGGACAACTGGATCCCTCGGGGCCTGGCCCAATGGTGGGCGTGGGTGTCGATCCTCGCCGGTTGGGTGTTGACCACCGCGGTGGTCGCCGCCCTGACCGGGCTGGTCAAGAAGGACTGAGTCTCGGCTGCTGGCAGATCGCGCAGCTAGACCGTGCCACGACCGTGGCGTTCAGCCCTACGCCGCAGCGATGCGCGAAGCTCAAGACGGGATCCGCTTGCCTTGTCATCCGATTCTTTGTCGGATGCGCTTTGATCATCCCGATGATCGTCTAGACGATCGGTCCGTGTCCGTCTGGGCCGTCTGGACCGACAAGGCATCCAACGTGAGCAGCCTCGATCCGTCTCGAGCCATCCGGTCCGACGCGGGGCATCCGACTCGTAATCGGAAGGTCGAACTCGAATCCCTCCTCGCGGGGCGCGGCCCGGTTCAGCTGCCGACCTTGCTGAGGTGGCGGTAGACGGAGGCGCGGCTGACCCCCAGCGTCTTGGCGATCGCGGCGACCGTGTACTGCCCTGAGCGGTACATCTCGTGAGCCACCTGGAGCTTGTGGGCGGTCATGACCGAGGGGCGGCCACCATGGCGACCACGGGCCCGGGCCGCGGCCAGCCCCGCGGTCGTGCGTTCCCGGATCAGGTCGCGTTCGAACTCGGCCAGGGCGGCGAACACGTGGAACACGAGCTTGCCGCCGGGAGTGGTGGTGTCGATCGCCTCCTGGAGACTGCACAACCCGATACCGCGGTCGGCCAGGCCCGTGACCACGTCGACGAGATGCCGGAGGGAGCGGCCGAGGCGGTCGAGCTTCCACACGACCAGGGTGTCGCCGGGGCGCAGCTGGTCCAGGACCTGTTCGAGGACGAGGCGGTCGGCGCGGGCGCCGCTGGCGGTCTCGGTGAATACCCGGTAGCAGCCGGCGGCCTCCAGGGCGTCGACTTGGAGCTGTGGCTGTTGGTCGGTGGTGGAGACGCGGGCGTAGCCGAGTAGGTGTCCCATGCCGGGAACCGTTGCAGAACCCTGTGACAGGGCTGGTTGTGCGACGTTGATTTTGGACACGGGTTCTGGACATCGTTAGCGGCCCTGGCGGCGGGGAGTGGTGCCTGTCGCAGAAACGCTCGTTTTCGGACAGCTGACCTGTGACTCGACGGACGCGCTGGGCCGGCCCACATGACCTCTTCCGTGTCAGCAAACCCCGGGAACCGCTGTGCTCGACGCCGTTCTCCCAGGTCGCGCCCGACCGTAGAGGCGGAAGGGCGCTGACTGGGCTGCTGCAGGCGTCGCTCTGCCTCCGGCGCTCACCAGTCACTGTATGAGGGCTTCGACTTTTATCCATGCGTCGGCCGTGGGGGAGAGATGGTGAGAGGTCACAATGCCAGCGCGCGGGGCCTGGCCATAGCTAACGTGCCGCCGGCGACTTGGACGCGGCCCTGTACCGCTGTCGCGGGAGCAGTTCGTCGCCCCCGCCACCAGCTGGCCCGCCGCCTCCGGGCCGCCAGCGACCGCGACACCGCCCGCCAGTCGCCGGCCCTCGGCGCGCCGCGGCGTCGACTCAGGGCTCGGCATTGTGCGGGTTTATCTGAAGAGTTGGGACGCGTGGGAGGCCGCCAAGGCGTCACCGCGGGCCGAAGGCTGCACAAGGTGGCGGTGGCTGTGGTGACTCGTCCGGGGCTCGGCTGGCAACGGCAGCCTGAGGTGGCCCACGAGTGACACCTTGGGCTGGCCATCGTCACGTCGGAGCATGCCAGCCTCGGCCTCTGCTGAGGATGTGCCGCTCACCTCCTGCCGGGTTGTCGTCGATTGCTGGCTGCGGGGTTAGCTGTCGGCCTGCAGTTCGTCGCACAGGATGACGTGCATGGCGTGGGACCACAGCAGTGGGGTGGCAACTGCCCCCCCAGCGCGCCTGCCACCAGGCAAGCAGGTGGGGTGACTGGACCTGGTCGGCGACCTGTTCGGGCAGGTCGCCGGCATCGTTGGCGCTGGCTTCGATCCAGGCCAGCAGCTGGGGGGCAAGCTCGGTGGCACCCATGGCCAGGGTGGCCCATCCCAGCGACGCGGCCAGCAGGAGCCATTGGCCACCGCCGTAGAAGGTGTCACCTGGTAGCGGCGCACCCCACCGCCGGGGCAGTACAGCTCCTCCCGGATCCGGCTGAGGGTGGTCGTGTACCGGTCGTCGTCGACAGCGACGACCCCGAAGGGAACGCCCAGCCACAGCAGGGACCCGTCGACCCAGGTGTCGCCAGGGAAGCGGATGAAGCCGCCGGCCAGGATGTGCTCGGGGCCGAGCAGCCGTGTCTGGATGCTCTCGGCGGAGGTGTGGGCCGCGCCGTCGCCCAGCAGCGCGCCGGCGTCCCGCAGCCCGGCCGACACCGCCGCCAGGCTGGCGGTGTGGAGGTTGCCGGGGTGCTCCTCCCAACAGTCAAAGCACAGCACCTCGCCCGCGCCCAGCAGGTACCGGACGACCAGCCGGGCGGCTTGTTCCAGGGTCGGGTCCAGGTGACCGTCGCGCTGGACGTGGTCGGCCAGTGCCCACAACCACAACCCGTAGCAGTCGGTCTGGAAGTTCGGCCACACTTCCCCTGCCGGCGGCTCCTCCTGGCCGCTGAGGGTGAACCGGGCCGGCAGCATGACCGCCGCCGGGTTCACCCTGCCGCGACGGACCGCCGCAAGCGCCTGCTCGACCCGATGGGCATGTCGCAGCAGCGTTGTGGCCACCCAGTGGTGCAAGGCCGCGGCGGCGGAGCTGCGGCCGGCCCGGTCCAGCGCGTACGCGCACCAGGAACCATCACGCAACCATCCGTACCGGTAGGTCTGGTGGGCGGTGCTGGCTGGGATCGCTCCCTGCGGTGTCTGGGCGCCGGCTGCTCGACCTCCGCCTTGGCGGCATCTACGCGCTGGAGCGCATCGCCCGCGACTCTGAGGCCGACCGGGCCACCATCGCAGAGGTCCTGACCGCCTACATCCGCATCCACAGCCCCTGGCCGCCTCGCCTGCCCGGCAAGGCCGCGCCGGCCTCACCCGCGACCAGGCCCCCGAGCTGCCCGACCTGCGTGCCGCATGCCGGACGTCCAGGCTGCCCTTCCCGTGCTCGGCCGCGGCGGCTTCGCCAGTCTCGCCACCCCGTTTGACGCCCGGCTGGATCTCCAGGCACCGACTTGCGCAAGGCCAACCTCTGGGGTGCGAACCTGGAGGGGTGGACCTGGAGGGGCGTTCCTCACTCGCGCGCAGCTGGAGGAGGCGCAACCCGATCGCCCGACCAGATGTCAGCGGCGACCTGGTCACCTTCCGCAGCGGGCGGTGCTCATGCCCGCCGCGTGATCACTCTGTCGAGCAGGGCGGCGCCGCTGGGGAAGGTCTCACGGAACCTTCTCTCGTCGTTCCAGGCGTACCTGAGTTCTATGAGGTATGAGACCAGCTCCGAGGCCCGTTTGTCCAACGTCTCGTCGCCGGCGCGCAGGGGGGGAGCGTAGTACGCCTTGTTGTGAAGGAGTCCGAGGATGTGCTTCCAAGCGGGGTCGGCGGCCTTTTCCGCCTGCTCGGGGTCGGCGGCCTTTTCCGCCTGCTCGGGGTCGGCGGACTCAGCCGCCTGTCCTTTACTCCCGCCGTTCACGAACTCCTCGAGCGCCAGTTTCACGTCCTGGGGCAAAGCTTCGGGAAGAAATCCTACAACATTTTGGTTACTCCCCGACTCGTAGGGAGGCTTGTTTTTCGGCCACGGGTACGACTCGTTTTTATAGACGAACCCCTGTAGCGAATGCGAAGCCTCATGGATGAATGTGCTTGCCGTTTCGGTGACGAGCTTCTCACGGTCTGCTCGCTCCTCGTTGCGGACGAGGAGCGTCAGCGGGTTGCCCGGCACGGAGATGTGAAGTTTGACAAATTTCTTCGCGCCCTGGCCGGCGGCCTTCTGGTTCGTCGTCGTGCCGGACACGATCACCCACGGGCCCTTGTTCGCTTCCTTGCGCTGCTGCAGATGCTCCAGCAGGCTGGCGACCCACGGGTTGGAGTCCGAACGAGCCTTGGCCTGGTCGATCGCGGACGTGAAGATCCAATGGACGAACAGTGCAGAGTTGCTGTCCTGCGGCTGAACTTTCTTCGCATCCACACTGACGGTCAGGTCCCCGATGTACTGGCCGATGGTTGCCTTGCCGGCCTCGACCTGCTGCTCGCACTTGTCGATCGCCTCGGCCTGGCGCTGGGACTTCAGCGCCTTCTCCTGGCGTTCTTGTTCCCCTTTCTGTTGCTCGTAGTCCCATTGCTTGTTCTGCAGGACGGAACGGTAGCCTCGGAGTGATTTCGTTAGGCGGAGCCGTTCCCCGGTCGAGATCTGCCCCCTTTGGCTTGCCGCTTCGACCTCGGCGGTGCACGTCTCCACCGCCTTGAGGAACGCCTTAATCTCGTTGAGCCAGGTCTCGGCGGCGCCGGACCCGGGACCCTCGACCAGGTCGGCACCCTGGTTGTTCAGCCTGGTCACCTGATCGGTGAGCCACTTCGTGTATTGCGGCTCGGGGCTGCTGACCGGCACGTCCTTGGGTCTGGAGGCCTCGTGGGCGGTGTCCGCCGCCGCGCGTTCGCCCGGCTCCTGGGTCGCTGGTGTCAGCGGCTTCACACGCGCGGCCAGCGCCTTCTGTTTGGCTTCCAAGAGCTTCTGTCTCCGGTTGAGCACGGCGAGGAGCTGCTTCAGGCCGGGCTCAGCGGGCCGGGCCTCGGCCGCCTTCGCCTTGGCGAGCATCGCATCGACTTGCAGGCTGTTCATGTCCTTGATTAGCTCGGTCAGCGCGTCCAGCCCCTCCTGCGTCTCCGTGTTGTGGCCGTCGATCGTTGCGCGCTGGACCACCCCGGCCGTAGCGGCAGGCGCGGCCGCCGCCTGCTGGATGGTGTGGGTCAGCTCATGGGCCAGCAGCCGCTGCCCGGCCAGGCTGCCGGGGTCGTACTCCCCGCGCCGGAAGAAGATCTCCCGCCCGGCGGTGAAGGCCCGCGCCCCTAGCACGCGGGCGAGCTGGTCGGCCTGGGTGTCGGTGTGCGTGCGCACCGCGCCGAGATCCGCGCCGATCACTGGCTCCACCCGGTCGCGCACCTGCTCAGGCAACGGCTGGCCGGCGCCGCGTGCGCCTCGGATGGCCTGCTGCACCCCAGCATCCACCGCGCCACCCACCTGGCCATGCTCGCCCTGCACGGCCGGTGCCGGTAGCACGCTCCCAGCCGCGGCGTCGCCCGCTGGCCGCAGCGGCGGCGCACTGCCCGCCAGCCGCCGGGCCACCTGGTCGGCCTGCTGCTCGTAGCGTTCCTCGGCCGGGCCAAGCGTCAGGCTGGACTCGGTGGCCGGCGGGGGGCCAACAGCCCGCAGGGCATGCTGGACCACCTGCTCCACGTGCCGGTTGCCGAACTCCCGCTGCAACTGGAGTAGCAGCCCACCAGCGCGGGCCAGCCGGCCACCGCTCGTCTCGACCAGGGCGGCCGCTTGCGCTTCGGGGTCCGGCGTGCCGCCCACCTCCCGGGCAGCACCATCGGCAGCTACCGGTGCCTGGCGGGCCTGCTCGTCCTCGGGCGCCTTGCCCCGCCGCCGGGCGCTCGCCGCCACCCTGGCCGGCGCGATCGTGTCTGGCCGGCGGCTGAACTCCCTGCCCACGACATCCTCCTCCACCTCGATGTCGCCCTACCCAGGCTCGGCTGCCCGGGCACCCTCGTCAATACCACCCAACCCAGCCGCTGGGTCGGGACCGGACGCCTCGGTGTCGCCGATGAGCTCCTCCAGCACCTGGATCGCACCACCGATCCGCAGGAGGGTCTGTTGCAGCTCGACCCGCCGGGCTTCCACGTCGGCCAGCATCTTCTGGCCGGTTTCGAACTCCTGTCTGAGCGCCTTCAGTCGCTGCTCCAGTCGCTGCGGCAGCGGCGGGGTCTGGGTCATGTCGGCCATCCTCCTCTGGCAGGCTCAGGCGTGCGCCTGGAGCGCGGCGACCCGCTCCCGGAGCGCGTCGAGCGCGGTCTTGAGCTCCTTCACGGCTTCCAGCAGCACGGCGGTGAGCCCGTTGTAGTCCACCGCCTTGTAGCCGTCCCCTCCAGGGGTGGACACGAGCTGGGGGAATACCGCTTCAACCTCCTGGGCAAGCACGCCGATCGCGGGCCGTTCCTCGGACCGGCCGTCCCGCCCGCCGACCTGCCGCGGCAGGTAGGAGACGCCGCGGACCCCGGTGAGCCTGTCCAGGGGGCGCTCGAGCCGCCGGATCCGCTTCTTGAGCCGGGC
>Ga0114129_10007572_pt1 | contig 15465 bp, 8 predicted proteins | sample RhiMetdeltSRZDD1_FD_80071 | JGI IMG/M metagenome (GOLD analysis project Ga0114129, IMG submission 80071) | Populus rhizosphere microbial communities from Tennessee, USA - Rhizosphere MetaG P. deltoides SRZDD1 (version 2) (version 2) | ecosystem: Host-associated > Plants > Roots > Rhizosphere >...
ACAGCATCATCAATCGACTCGTCCTGCCCCCTCTGTCCAAGGGCAAGCCTGCAAAGTGGCTGGTCAATGCCGAGGTGCCGCACAGCTTGACGTACACGCGGGATTGCGGACGTGCCCTTCCACCGCTTGCCCGCGCGCCCGACGTGTGGGGGGACGTGTGGCATCTGTCGACGGCGAGGCCGCCGCTTAGCGGCCGCGAATTCGTTGCCCTCGCGGCGCGGGAGTACGGCGTCGAGCCGAAGGTCACGATCCTGCGGCCCTGGATGCTGCGCATGGCCGCGCTGTTCGATCGCACGGTCCGCGAACTGATGGAAATGCTGTATCAATTAACTAATAATCTACAGAAAGTACGAAAGGCTCTTTCACCTTCAGCCTTCACCTCGGAGCAGCCGACGCCCGATGCGAAGCACGCGGGCAATCGTCAGGTCGGTTCGTCGGTAGATGCGAGACCTCGATTCGATCCGTCGCCACTACGCCAGGCAGATCCGTGACGTGGTCTGCGAATTCGATCCAGGGCGGGTAAAGCGCCATCCTCCTCAACGCTGGCGTGACGCAGCCACGATCTCTGTGGCTCGAGAGGCTGCAGCGCGGAGGCCGGATGCTTCTTCCGCTGACCGACGACAATGGAACAGGCATCTTGCCGAAAGTGAGGCGTGAAGAGGCGGGGTATGCCGCTCAATTCGTAGCGACAGCCACGATCTTCCATTGTCTCGGCGGCCGGGACCCGGAGTTGAGCCGGCGACTGCGAGCCCTTTTTGCGCGAGGCGGCTGGGCGTCTGTACAATCTCTCCGTCGAGACTCGCACGAACCGAGCACCGATTGCTGGTTTCATGCCGACGATTTCTGCCTGTCGACACGAGCGATCACGGCAACGATCTCCCGCAATCAGTGAACAGTCTCCGAGGCGACTCAAGCCCGCGGCGTTGAAGCGTTGTGACAAACCTGGCCGACGATGCACCGCTGCTCGATCCGTCAAGTGCTACGACTGGCCTACGCGACGGGCGACTAGGGGCCCAATAGTCGCGAGAACGCCGTTGTATTTGCCCTCCCCTCATGGTTTTCCGGTGGGTTCCCTCTGCTGACGCCCTGCTTGTCTTCTATTGCCACTACCCTCTCTTGCGTTCAAGCTCGGGGCCTCAGAACACCATCTGCAGCAGCGTCTTGAGCGTGTCGAGCCGATACGATCCCTTGACCGGATTGTGATAGAGGCGGCGCTCTGCCGGCGTCAGATCATCGTACGATTTCATCGGCTCGAACGCGGTGCCTTCGTGCCATTCGTTGAAGGAGTTGATGGGGACGAGCAGGAAGCCGCGCCGCCAGTTGGCCGACCTCGGGTCGATTTGATGCGCGAGCGTGCGCTCCAGGGAGGCCGCGATGCGCGTCGCGCACGCCGCATGCGCGTGCTCGCGTGAGCTCTCCACGTCCCAGCGCACCTCCGCGTCAGGTTCGAACGCAGCCGGCCGATAGCACGGATCGTCCGGCGGCGTCTTCGGCTCGACGGCATCGAAGCCGGCGTTGACCGCGAACGAGAACGGGATCCCGACGCGATCGAACGGATCGGTGAATCCAGGCCAGTCCTCGGGACGGATGTAGGGATTGCCCACCGCACCCGCGTCGAAGCCGACCGACAGCGTGCGGTCCGCTTCGAGGGAATCGGCGACGAACGTGATGCGATCGAAATCGGTCGCGAAGTTGCGGCGCACGCGAGCGAGCCCCTGGCGCCAGACGTCATCGGGCACGTAGACGTCGACCGGGTGGGTAACCCCCTTGCAATCCGTCGTGGTCGGCGACAACAGCGTGACGAACGATTTGAATACTGGGCCCGCACGGCCGTCGGCGTCCTCGAGAAGCAGCAGCGTATCCCACCGCCGCCGCTCGCCGTACTCGCGAAGCAGATACATAACGTCGTCGGCGAACTGGATGCCGCGATTGGGTGAGTAGGGCTCCAGGTGGAACATGACTTTGATCTCGAATGCACGCATGACGTCCATCACCACGTGCACCGAGTTGTCCTCGTAGCTGCCCCGCCCCCACCAGCTCAGATTGATCGCGCCGATGCCAGCCTCGACAATCCACCGGGCGTGCTGCTCGATCACCCGCGGCGAGCGCGAGTCGTAAGCGCCGAGCAGCGGGAGATCCGACGCGGCAAGCTCCGCAGGCGGCGTGCGCCCGGCTGCATCCCAATGCCCCGTAGCGCCGTACCACGGGTAGTACTCGAAGATGAAATGACGGGGGAGGTCGCGGAATCTGCCGCGAAGACGATTACCGAGCCGCGTCAAGCGTCCCTGGACCGTGCGATCGTGCTCTTGGAGGTCGCCGCCGCGCTGCGGCGACCGCTGCGCGGTACTCGCCCCGCTCAGCGACAAGGCGCAGCCGGCGAGAAACGCGCGCCGGGACAGATGAGCCCCCCGCATGAATCGATTCTAGCTATTCACGCACACGAAGGCGAACGGGTCGCGGGCGCGTTGCACGCTCTGGAGCCATCACCTGGGCTCACTGCGACTCCACGTAATCGGCGTGAGGTCCGACTCGTTCTCGACGCACCCGGACGACAGGCGGCTCACATCGCCTGCTCCACGACCGCCATGGCGGAGCGCACACGTCGCAGGCGGTCCCGGCCACGATCACGGATCATGAGTTTCTGGCGCACAGATACTTCGAGGAGGCCAGCGTTAACGAGCATCAGCAGCCGCTTCCTCGCCCTCATGCTTCCAGCCATAGGGCCCTTCCTCTGCGTTCTCGAGTGTCAGAAGAATAAGGTGGGCGGGGCGGTGACTGAACACGTCTTGGCTTTCCACCCGCCCGGAACTGCGCTACGCTCTGCGAGATGACAAGAGAAGAACTTCGCCGCCTCGCCCGAATTGGAGCGGAGGCACGCCTTGAGGCGCTTCAGCGCGAGATTTCGACCATCTACGCCGTGTTTCCCGAGTTGCGGTCGGGAGGCTCGACACCAAATCCATTCTCCGAGGGTGTCCGTCAGGCGCTGCAAGGTGCCGTAACGCGACGTCGTCCCCGGCTGTCACTCCAGGCGCGAAAACGCATTGCGGAAGCCCAACGGAAACGCTGGGCAGAATTGAAGGCCAATCAAGCGAAAGCTACTGCGGAGACTCAGAAAGAACCCGCGCTCGCCAAACCAAAGAGCGGCACTCGGGCTCGCAAGAAGAGGTAGATTCGTTATTCCGCTCTGAACGATTGGGGCGCTCCCGCAAAGGAGAACATCTGGCAGAGGTGTACGACGCCGAAACCGCGCTGGATCAAGGCAATATGACAGCTGTCCGCGGTAGCTTCCACGATTTTGTCCATCAGTCTCGGCGGAGAGCGGCAACGGCATTGCGATATCAGCCGTAACCGTACTCGTCTCTGATGCCACGATGTCCTGGCGACGCCCGGAGTCGGTAGAACCAATGCCGATGCCAGTTCGCCCCGACTTATCAGCTCTGAAACGGGCGAAGCTTCGATGGTGTCCTGCCGCACGTAGCCGCCCCAATTCGGTTTGACTCCATCTGGCCGCTGGGCTTACCATCCCGCTCGCTACCGGTTTCCGTTCCTCAGCCTGTCGGCATTCAGCGAAAGTACCTCCGATGTCCCTCGCCCCAGAGGGTCGGTTTCGTCGCCGTCACATAAAGAATCCTCCGTTCCCGGTTCAACGCGATGACTGGAGGTTTCAATGTCCGCAAGAGCACGCAGATCCATCTCGCTGCCGTGTCTGTTGTTGGCTGCCTCGGCTCTGGTGTTTGCCGTTCCCGAAGGAAGCAAGGCGCAGGTTCTCTACGGATCCATCGTCGGTGATGTGAAGGATCCGTCAGGCGCTTCTATCCCCGGCGCCACCGTCGTCGTCACGAATACTGCGTTCGCCGAAGTGACGGCTGCGCGGTTCGGCAACACCGGCTACAACATCCTGCGCGGGCCTGGTCTCTTCAACTGGGACTTCGGATTGACGCGCGAATTCTCTCTGACCGAAAGCTTCAGGGTGCAGCTCCGGGTGGAGTCGTTCAATTTCACGAACACGCCTCACCTCGCGACGCCAGACAATAACGTCGGAGATGGGGCTGATTTCATGACGATTACCAGCGTTCAGGATCTCGGCCGCGAAGGGATCGATGAGAGGCAGTTCCGACTGGGTCTCCGCATCGTCTTCTAGTCTTGGAGGACTTCGAGAAGACACCGCCTGTGTCCCAGACTGCGTGCGTGCTTCCGCTGCACTTGATCGTGGCGGCGTTGTTGGGCTGGCTCGAACGAGAGCAGCGCGGACGTCATCGAATTCCTGCGGAAGAGAACCGTCTACTGAAGGTATAATCCGCCCTTCCAATATGGACCGATCACGGATCTCGTCAGGGACCGTGCATCGCGGAGCTCCGTGTGATCGTCTAAGGGCGTGACGAAATCCAGACGCGCGTTCGCAGGTAACAAGCAGGAGACGAAAGATGATCAATGCGAAGGCCTCTCCTCCGAGCGGACCCGTGTCCCGCCGCGTGTTCCTTCATGCGACCACCGTCATTCCCGCGGCGCTCGCGTCCTCCGAGCTGCTGAGGGCGGCGGCTGCCAGTAGCACGCCGGGAATCTTGCCAAGCCTGGCGGCGGCCGAACCGTGCGATTCGCCTCTGCCGCTGGTTGAACACGTGCCGCTGCAACCGCTGGTCGCGCAGGTCACGCGTCTCATCACCGCGGCAGAGTACCTCGGCACCCCGCTCCCGCCCGACCACGTGCGCGAGCTCGAGACGGCGTTCAAGATGGCGGACGAGGACTCGGCTGCCGCCTCGATCCAGCGGCTGCTCGATTGTCATTGCCTCGTCGGCGTCGATGTCAACCCGGAAATGCGCGTGAAGGTCGCACGAGGATCTGCAACGCCCGAGCTCGTCGAAAACGGCTGGCGTCATTTCCTCGTGAAAGTGCACAACCAGGCCGGTACGACTGCCGTCCTCCGTGGAAACAGCGTTCAGGCGAGACGGCTCGCCGGGGCATTGCCGGACGAGCTCCGGAATCTCTGGCTCGATCTGCAGATGTTCGACAGCCAGCCGCTTACGCGGACGTTAAGCGGCCTCGTTCTCGAGTACCGCATCGTACAGCTCTACAGCCGGGATTCAGGCCGGCTTGAGGCCACTCTGACGTTCGATGTCGGGCAGGGGACACAGGATCTCGGCTATCGCAACGAGATCCCGATCCTTTTCACGATCCGGCCTGCGGAATCCGTGCAGTGGCGAGTGCGTGACGAAACGGGTGCGCCAACCGTTGCGGCGTTCGTGATTCGCGACGCGCAGAACCGCGTGTATCCGTCGCGCGCCAAGCGGCTCGCCCCCGATTTCGCCTTTCACCCGCAAGTGTACCGCGCCGATGGTGAGTCGGTGAAGCTTCCGGCTGGACAGTACACCGTGGAGTTCTGGCGCGGTCCGGAGTCGATTACCGAGACGCAGCCGCTCACAGTAGTCGAATCACCGAGCGGCGCAACCGGACAGGACGGTGGCGCTCAGAATCAGAACGCGAGTTTCCAGATCAAACGTTGGATCGATCCGTCGAAGTCCGGCTGGTGGTCGGGCGATCATCACATCCACGCCGCCGGGTGCGCACACTACGTGAACCCGACCGAGGGCGTGCTCCCGGCCGACATGGTGCGCCACACCCTGGGTGAGGATTTGAAGGTCGGCGCGACGCTCACCTGGGGCCCGTCCTTCGATTACCAGAAACGGTTCTTCACGGGTAAGGACGACCTCGTCTCCCGCCCGCCCTACCTCCTGCACTACGACATCGAAGTCTCCGGGTTCGGGTCGCATCGATCCGGTCATCTCGTGCTCCTGCGGCTCAAAGAGCAGATCTACCCGGGTGGCAGTTCGTTCGAACACTGGCCCACCCTCTGTCTCAACACCCTGCGTTGGGCGAAGCGACAGGGCGCGGTCTGCGGGCCCGCCCACTCGGGATTCGGCCTCGAGGTGAACTCCTCGGAGCTGCCCAATTACATCGTGCCCGCGTTCAACGGCATCGGGGCGAACGAGTACATCGTCGACGTGACGCACGAGATACCCGGTCCGGACGGGAAGCTCGTGCCAGCCGTGGACTTCATCTCAACGGTCGACACGCCCTATGTGTGGGAGCTGAACATCTGGTATCACACACTCAACGTGGGCTTCCGTACGCGCATCAGCGGAGAAACCGATTTCCCATGCGTCTACGGGGAAAAAGTGGGGATGGGCCGCTCGTATGTCAAGCTCGACGGGAAGCTCGATTACGCCGACTGGTGTGAGGGAATCCGCCGCGGTCGAAACTACGTCGGCGACGGCCGAAGCCATCTGCTCGACTTCACGGTCAACGACATACGAATGGGCGAAAACGGGAGCGAGCTTCGGTTGCCCGGTGCCGGTCGCGTGAAGGTGCATGTCCGGGCGGCTGCCTTTCTCAACGAGAAGTCCAATCCCGAACGCAGGAGTCGTCGCTATCAGGAACAGCCCTACTGGGATATCGAGCGCGCCCGCATCGGTGACACCCGCGAAGTGCCCGTGGAGCTCGTTGTGAACGGATATCCGGTCGCGAAACAAAATCTCGTGGCCGATGGCGTGCTGCGCGATTTGGCATTCGACGCGATGATCGATCGCAGCAGCTGGCTCGCGGTGCGCATCCTGCCGTCGTCGCACACGAACCCCATTTGGGTGCTGGTCGCAGGGAAACCCGTGCGCGCGTCGCAACGAAGCGCCGACTGGTGTCTCAAGGGGGTGGACCAGTGCTGGTCGCAGAAGGAGCGGCTCATCGGGCGTGACGAGCTCGAGCAGGCCAGGGCGGATTACGAACACGCGCGACAGACGTACCAGAGGCTGTTGAGCGAGTCCGAGATCGATTAGCGCGAGTGCCGCACCACATGCCACTGAGCTCGTGATACCGTCGCGCACTGTCTGAGGTTCTCATACACATAGCCTCCCTCTTTCGCTACCCAGTCACGCTCCAGATAGTGCCGGCCGTTCGGCACATAGCCGTGGACGGGATTCGTGTAGCGCCTTCTTCATCGCTTTTCGTGCGCCGGCCACGTATCAGCTATTCCACACTCCGGGTGAGCGCGGGTTCGAATGAAAAAGAGGGTAAGAAACGTACAATGGCGCAGCCGGAGCGATAGAGGGCGGAAAACGCATGAGCGGAGGCGCCATGGACAGGCGAACTTTCCTGAAATCCGCGGCGGGGCTGGCCGCGGTGCGTCTGTTGCCGCTGCACAGCTATGCGCAACAGCACAAGGCCAAGGTCAAGATCGTGGACGTCAAGTGCATGATCGTGCGGGGGACGTGGGACTGGAATCTGATCAAGATCGAAACGGACTCCGGGCTGCACGGGATCGGCGAAGCCTACTGGGGGTGGGGAGTCAAGGATCTGGTCGTCAACAAGCTCCGGCCAATCGTGCAGGGTGAAGATCCCCTCAACGTCGACAAACTGTACACGAAGATGCTGATGGAGAGCGCGGGCGCTGGCGCGATTGCCGGCGTCACCGTTACCGCTATCAGCGGCATCGAGATTGCCCTGTGGGACCTGGCGGGGCGGATCCTCCAGACGCCGGCATGCAACCTGCTGGGCGGACGATTTCGTGACCGGGTGCGTTTCTATCGGACCATGCCTGCCGTGGAGCATCCGGAGGATCCCCAGGCGTGGCGCGAACAGGTCCGAGCGGCAAAGGCGGAGAAATTTGGCTGGACGGCGTTCAAATTCCAGGGGGACGGCATTCCGCCAAAGGCCGATCCCGACTACAAAGAGCCAGGTCATGATCGCTATACGCGAGGGCTCACGCTGAAGGATTTAAGGCGCATCGGCAAGGCGATGGAGGTCGTGCGCGACGAATTGGGCCCCGACGTCGATTTTGGTGTCGAAGCGCACTGGAAGTACGACGTACGTGATGCCATCCAGATGGCGAGGGCGATCGAGCCGGTCAAGCCGATGTGGCTGGAAGACCCGGTCCCGCCGGGTAACTTCGAAGCCATGGCTCGGGTCACGCATGCGGTCGAGGTCCCTATCTGCACGGGCGAAAACCTGTACACCCGCGACGGGTTCCGGCCTCTGATCGAGCTACAGGGCTGCGACATCGTCCACATCGACATTCCGAAATCGGGCGGGCTGATGGAGGCCAAGCGGATTCACGATCTGGCGGATAACTACTACATCTCGACCGCGGCCCACAATCCTGCGAGCCCGGTTGGCACCATCGCATCGTGCCACGCCGCCGCCTCCATGCGTGATTTCCGCGTCCACGAACTGGCGCGCTACATCGACTGGTGGCAAGACCTCGTCATTCACGATGGGCCGCTGATCCGGGACGGGTACTTCACGATCCAGGACAAGCCGGGATATGGCATCGAGATCAACCCTGATGTCGCGAAGGCCCACCTCGCCCCGGGCGAGACGCGGCGGGGCTAGGGAGGATTTCGGCGCACACAGGACGCTGAAAAAACGCATCCTGTGTGACGTTCCACGGTTCTCAGGTTCCAGGTTCCAGGAAGGTTCAAGTCGCTGAGCACCTCCGAACCAGCCCTGGAACTGGGAACCTGTGAACCAGGAACGCGGCGTCAGGCCGCCGTCTTCAGCGGCCTCCTAAAATTCGTACCGCAACCCGAGCTGCATCTGCCGTGGCGAATTCGCGAGCGTCGTGACGCGGCCGAAGTTGGCGCTGGTGATCGTGGAGTCCGGCGCTCCCCAGATCTTCCGGTCCAGTAGGTTGAACACCTCGAGCCTGAACTCGAGCCGCTGGGACCCATTGAGGCCGAACGTGCGTGCGACCGAGATGTTCTCGTTGAGGAACCATGGGCCGCGTGCGTTCGGGTTGCGGACGGTGGCATCGCCGAAGTCCGCGCGCAGCACGCCTCCCTTGTAACCCGCCAGCTGATCGATCGAGTCCACGGGGTCGCGACGGAAGAGTGCGGGATTCCACCACAGATCCACGAGCGGATCGAAGTGGCCGCCCTGCGTCGGCGCACGCCAGCCCTCGTAGTCGAGCACCGTGATACGGTTGTCACCCCCGTTGAGCGGGAGACCGTAGCCAGGAAAGACGCTCAATGGGAAGCCGGACGCGTAGGATTGCACCCCCGAAATGCGCCACCCGGCCACGATTTTCGACAACAGGCCGTCCTGCAGAAACGGCTTACCTGCACCGAACGGGAGCTCGTAGCTGTAGTTCAGCTTGATGACGTGCGTCTGGTCGAAGGCGGAGAGGCCCTTCTCGGCGTTGCGATTGAACTGATTCATCGCCCGCCCGTCACCAGCGTTCGCGCGATCCGAGCGCAATGTGAATGCCTTCGAGAACACGTAGGAGCTCAGGAACGTCAGACCCGATCCGTAGCGCTTCTCCCCCTTGAGAATGAACGCGTGGTAGCTCGATCGCCCGCTCCGGTCGCCGCCATCTGCCCCCGTAGCGATGTCGAGGTACTGCGGGAAGGGCCGCAGTGCCTGCCGGACGGACTGCGCAGCCGGAAACGACGGGTACGGATACGGGATATTCGCCTGGCGCGCCAGCGTCGAATCCATCCGCGAGTTCATCAGATTGATCGCCCCTGCCTGACCGTATTGCTGGACGAAGCCGTAGAAAATCGCAGGATCGACCTGGTTCAGGCTCAAGAGGTTCGTCGTCAGGTGCCGACCTAGCTGCGCGTTGTAGCCCGCTTCAACGGCGAAGCGGCCTGGCAACTGCCGCTGGGCATTCAGCGTCCACGAGTAGTACTCCGGCAGGCGCCCCGAGTCGTACGGTTGCCAGTACGGAATGTTGCTGCCGTTGAGCGTGTTCGGAACGAGGAAGGGAGGCTCCGGCCACGCCGGCCAGCCCTGATCCCAGTTGAAGGCGGAACTCGCCGGCAACGCCGGCGCGGCTACGTTATAGCCGCCGATGAACCCGTTCCAGTGCGAGCTGCCGCCCGTATTCTTCACCGACCCGAACGTCCGCGCGGCACTCAATCGAACGACGGTGTTCGTGTTCAGCCCGTACACGAGGCCCAGTCGTGGGCTGAACCCCCAGGGCCACGCCTCGTACATCGTCTTCTTGCCGGTCCGGCCCGGCCCGTCGCCGGCGAACTCCGACGCGCCGAGGCGGCCATCGGCCGCCGGGTTCGGAAGCGTCGGATTGAAGTTCGAGTAGCCGTCAGGGTAGTGGCCCTCCCATGTCGGCGGCGTGTACTCATAGCGCATGCCGTAGTTGAGCGTGAGCGCGTTGCTGATGCGCCAGTCGTCCTGGATGTAGCCTGAGTAGTAGCGCCAGCGATCGGACACATACCGATTGGTCGTGATCTCGGACGACTGCACTTCGCCGAGCAGGAAGCTTGCGAACGCGTTGCCGGTTGCGCCCGTTCCGTCGAGCGTGCCGTTCGGGAGAAATCCGGCTGTCGCGCCCCGGTTGAAGTTGTAGGTGCCGGCTGCCGTGTGCCAGCCGTAGCCGTCGTAGTGATCCTGCTGGACGATGAACCCGAGCTTCCACGTGTGGCTCGTCTTGACCCACGTCAGGTCGTCCGAAATCGCCCACAAGTAGTTGCCCGATCCTCCCCACTCCGACCGGCCCCAATCGAGATAGTCATCCGAAAAGTCGATCAGCGGGAAGAGCTTGTCGGGTCCGGGCACGTTAATCAGCCCAATCTTCGTGCCCCATCCCTGGTCGCGGTTGAAGGAGGCACGCAGCTGGAACCAGTCGTTGTGGCCGAAGCTCACTCGGTTCAACAGGCTCGGCGTGATCACCCGATCCCAGTTGGCCCTGTAGACACGCGTATTCGAGTCCTCGTCACGGAAGTTGTTCAGTGGAACCGGAAGGCCGCCGCCCGGCCCGCTCGACGGCGGTAAGACCAGAACTTCTCCCCAGTGAAAGAGGAAGCCGAAGCGGTCTTTGCTCGACAGATTGTGATCGAGCTTGATGCTGAACTTGTTCCACGGGTTCGTCTGGATCCGATCGCCGGAGGTGTACGTGAAGTTATTCCGAACACCCGGCAAGTCGGGCCTCATGGTGGCGAGCTGGAGCACGTTCCGCGAGATCGTGCTGAAGCGGTCCAGTGGAATCTGGTTGCCGGGAAACGGATCCCGAACGAAGCCCGAACCCGTGGGACTGACGCGGGTCGTCCTTGGATCGTAAATTGGAATGAGGTTGCCGTTGGCGTCCCGCCAGTTCGAGAAGTCGCCGTTGTACATTTCGGCGGTGGGAATCGTGACAACCCCCGGCGCCGCCGCGGTCTTGTTTCGATACCCTTCGTACGACGCAAAGAAAAAGGACTTGTCCTTCCCATTGTAGAGACCAGGTATTTTGATCGGACCGCCGAACACGCCGCCGAAATCGTGCTGCTCGAGCGGCGGTTTCGACCGTCCCAGCGCCTTGCTGAAGTAGTCGATTGTATCGAGCTTGTCGTCCCGATAGAACTCGAAGGCCTTTCCGCGCCAGGCATTGCTGCCCGATCGGGAGACGAAGCTCACGGCACCGCCGCCGGCGTGTCCGAACTCTGACTTGAACCCATTCGTGTCCACGGCGAACTCAGTAATGGCTTCCACCGACGGTGAATTCAGCGTCGTCCACAGCCGCTGCTCGAATGGAGCGCCAGGAGTCGCTGAAATACCGTCGACCGTGAGGTCCCAGCCGCCTTCCTGACCGCCGCCGATGACGATGTTGCCGCGGGCGCCATCGCCACTGTTGCCCGCCTTGGCCTCGGGTGCAATCAGGCTGAGATCGAGCGGCGATCGGAGCTGTCCCCCGACGACGAGCGGCAGGTCCTGGATGAATTTGCTGCCGATCGCCGTCGTGACCTTGACGCTGTCGGTCTGAATCTGTTTGGACTCGCCCGATACGGTGACGGCGTCCTGCAGCCCGCCCACAGCCAGCGTGCCGTCCACGCGGGCCGTCCCCCCGGCCGTGACCTCGACGTTCTCGAACGTCGTTGTCTGGAATCCAGTCGCTGTCACGATGACGACATAGAACCCGACTTGGAGCTGTGGAATGGTATAGGTGCCCTGGTCCGACGTCGTCACCGTGCGTTCAAAATTGGTGGCTACGTGGACAGCCTTGACCGACGCCTTGGCCACGATGCCGCCGGTGCTATCGGTCACTGTGCCTGTAATCGTGCCGCGGTCCACCTGCGCACTGGCCAACCCGGTCGAAGTCAAGAGCAATACCACGGTGAGTGCCGAGATCCGACCTTGGAGATAGGGCATCACTTCTCCTCCATTCCGATCCGACGTGATTCACGGCGCGTCCTCGACGACGCGCGCCATCCTCAGCCAGAACCAAGTTGGATGTCAAGGAAGTATGGGCGCGGTCGGCCGAGTGATGGGACACAACGGGGTGCACCCGTCGGGCCGCTCGCTGCTCACGTCGACCTACACGAATCGATCGAACGTCTGGGTGATGACCGGCATCGAGTTGCCGGAACCGTGGTGGCGCTCGCTGTTACCGCGCTGACTGTTAATGTGACTTCCTCGGAGCACTACTGATCGCGCTGCTGCGGCGGGCGGCGACCGGTCTTCTTGAAGACGTACTCGTCGCGCTCCTTCTGCAGTTCCGGCGTCAGCGGCCCATAGATCTGGCGTGACGTGTACTTCCCGGTGCCGAGCATCATCAGACTCCAGTCATCACGAGCCTTCGACATCTCGCCGGACTCCACCACCTCCTTGACCATGTGCGGCGGAATGAACCACATGCCCTCGCGATCGGCGAGGACCACGTCCCCCGGCATGACCAGCGTCTTGCCGATCCGCACAGGGATGTTTATACCGGTCACCATGACGCGCATGCCCTGCGTCGGGAACGAGTTCTTGTAGTACGCCTGCATCCCCGTTTCGGCGATCCGCTCGAGCCAGTAGACGCCGCCGTCGACGATCATTCCGTTCTTCGTGGTGGTCTGGATGTAGTGCGCCAGCTTGTTGCCGACGAAATTCCAGTCCGCGCCGAATACGTCGGCGACGATCACGTCGCCGGGCTGCAGCATGTCGATCGCCGTCTGGTTTCGCGCGACGCTCGTGCCCTTCGCCTTGGCCTCGGCTTCGTCCACCTCCGCGATGTCCCCGCGGAGCGGCATGAACTGGATGGTCAGCACCCGTCCGACCATCTTCTGATTCGGCTGCAGCACTCGCCAGCCGTCGCGCGATTCGAACTGGTTCGGGTAGCCGCGACTCGGCAGAACCGCCTGCACCTCCTCGGCGATGAGTCCCTTCAGCCGTTCCAGCATCTCGTCGGGCACCTTCGGCCGGCCGTCCGGAAACCGATCGTAGGGATTCTTGCTCGTGTACTTGGTCAATTGCTCCGGCGTCCATTGGAAGAGTTGAGCGAACACCGGGTCGACGCAGATGAACGTCGCGATGAGAACAAACAGCGTCGAAATGACGTGCGGGCGCCGGACGAGCCGTCCGGGTGGAAGAACCTGTCTTTCCGGCATAACTTCCTCCAATCGTGAATCCGGCTCTGATGAACGGCGAGTCGTCCTCGCGGCCCGCGGCCGCATCCCCGATCAATGCGGGAACGTCAACGAGGGCGGAATGATACCAAGGCCGGAAATCACGCGGCAATGCAGTGAACACGTGGCCGAATGACGCGTCACAGCCGTCCGCCAGTTTGTCCGCCGAGGCCACCGCCCGCGAGATTTCCTCACATTTTGTGACGATATACAACGAATCCTGACGACCTCGCTCGCAGTGCTTCTGTGCGGAGCGTTTTGGGGACACTCAAATTTGACTGTCCCCGACGCTCACACTCGACGCCCGCGTCCGGACGGAAGAGTCGCAGCCGATCCGAGTGGCAGGCGAGGGACGCCGGATGTCGCGCCGGGCCCGTATGATAATCATCGGACGCTGCCGCAGACTGGCGGGTTCACCCTACTCGATTCGCGCTATGGAGAGGTTGGTAATGTCGAGAGTGTCGTTTGCTCGTTGCTTGCCGGCTTGTCTCGTGCTGTCCGCCGTATTCCTGCTCTCGTCGCCAGCGGTCCAGACGCAGCCCGCCGGCTCCGCCGACGCACGGCTGCGCGCCCTCTACACCGAGGAGTGGAAGTGGCGGCCGAAGGAACCGTCGCGGGAGGGCGATCAGGCGGACGCGAGCGATCGCTTGCCCAGGGTTGACGCCGCGTCACAACAGGCACGGCTCGCCTATTGGACGCGGACACTGGCGGCTCTGGACGCGATCCCCTTCGACCAGCTCTCCCCCGAGGAGAAGGTGAACGCGCAAGTGTTCCGCGCGTCCATTCAAGCGCTCGTCAACGACGTGAAGTTCCGGACCTACGAAGCGCCGTTCAACGCCGACACTTTCTTCTGGACCGCGTTCACGCCGCGTCAGGGCTTCACGACGGTGGCAGCGTACCGTGCCTATCTCGGACGCCTCCGCGACGTCCCGCGCTACTTCGACGAGCAGATCGCCAACATGCGGGCCGGCCTCGCGCGCGGCTTCAGCGTCCCGCGCGTCTCGGCCGCCGGCCGCGACAAGACGATCGAGCCGTACGTGAAGGGGGATTCGACCAATCCGCTGTACGGGCCCTTCGCGCAGATGCCGCCGACGATCCCCGCAAACGACCAGGCGGCGCTCCGCGCCGACGCGGCGACGGTGATCCGAGACGTCGTCGCACCCGCGTACGCCAAGCTCCTCACCATGATCCGCAGCGAGTACCTCTCCAAGGCGCGGACGACGCTCGCCGCGGTCGCGACGCCGGATGGCGAGGCCTACTACCAGGCCATGATTGAGAAGTACACGACGCTCAAGCTGACGGCCAAGCAGATCCACGAGATTGGCCTGACGGAGGTCGCACGCATCGAAGCGGAGATGCAGGCGACCAAGCAGAAGGCGAACTTTGCCGGCACGATGGCGGAGTTCTTCCAGTTTCTGAGGACTGATCCGCAGTTCTACGCCAGGACGCCACGCGAGCTGCTCTCGTACTCCGCGTACGTGTCGAAGAAGGCCGACTGGAAGCTCGGCGAGACGATCGGATTCCTGCCGCGGCGCAGGCACGGCATCCGGCCCGTGCCGGAAGCCCTCGCGCCCATCTACACAGGCGGACGCGGTGGGCTCGAGACGTGCCTGATGAACACCTACAACCTGCCGGCGCGTCCGCTCTACACGCTCGCGGCGTTGACGCTGCACGAATGCACGCCCGGGCACAGCTTTCAGGCGGCGCTGGCGCTCGAGGGGCCGGAACGTCCAGCATTCCGACGCGGCACGTCGTTCTCGGGATACGGAGAAGGGTGGGGACTCTACACCGAGTGGCTGGGCACGGTGATGGGCATCTATGAAACTCCCTACGAAGACTTCGGCCGTCTGACCTACGAGATGTGGCGCGCGTGCCGGCTGGTCATCGACACGGGAATCCATCAATTGAGCTGGAGCCGTGAGCAGGCGATGGACTACCTGCGAACCCGCGCGGCGCTCTCCGAGCACGAGATCACGACCGAAGTCGAGCGCTATATCGCGTGGCCCGGCCAGGCGCTGGCGTACAAGCTTGGCGAGTTGCAGATCCGTCGCCATCGTCGGGAAGCAGAGGAGAAGCTGGGTCCCAAGTTCGACCA